>WPCK01222192.1_pt1 | contig 29594 bp, 19 predicted proteins | sample 5399851 | NCBI WGS metagenome assembly WPCK01 (sample SAMN12869471, study PRJNA574797) | sludge metagenome | isolation source: wastewater treatment of pH11 | place: China:Beijing | collected 2019-05-20 | reverse complement strand
GTCAGAGCCGGAACGCCAGGCACCTCGGCAGGGAATTCGCGCAAATCCGTCCCCCTTGATGCCGGAAATCGCCGGCTGTCGGGCTCAGGTTGCCTGTTCTGCGTTGCTTTCCGGCAACATGGTTGGGATTTCATCCAGGCGGGCGGTGTTTCTCCGGCCAGATTGGTCGAAAAGTTCATCATTTGAATCATGCCCGGCCAGGATTTCTGATTCCAGACAATTTCTCCCTGCGGTTCGTTTTTTTCTTGGGCAGCCTCTTTCCTGCAACCCACGATTGCTCGAAGACGTTCACTGCCATTCGAACGCCGAATCGGGTGGCATCGAATACCGACCCGCAGCCCCCAGACCCACAGCCCAAGGGAACTTGTCCCGTGAAGTGCCAGGACCTCGCCCGAAAAATTCAGAAGACTTGCCCGGATCAATCTGCAATAGAAGTGGCCCGCAAGTGCCTGATGTTCCTCAACTCGGTTGACGACCCGGAAATCCTCGCCAACAGCGATGTCTTCAACGAAGTCTGGAAGGACGTCGAATTGCGATTCAAGGCGGTCACGGATCAGCATGCAGCGATGACCGCCGAACTCGAACAACTCGCATGCAGCGACCCGCGCAAATTCTCGCCCGACCAGATTTGGGTACTCGTTCGGGCAATCAAGGTCCAGTCTCAGGTACTGCGCCTCTTTTCTGGCGATCACACGATTCCCTCTGGCGCTTGAGCCAAATTGTTAACGAATCGTTATGTTAGCTACCACACAATCGCCCTCTCGCCTGTTGCGGCGCCCGTCGTTTTCCGGTTAGCAATCGCGGCTGAATCCTCGAAAAGTTTGAGGAATGGCCGTTTTTTTGCGAATTGCTTCGCTCTCGCCGAAACCACTCTGCTCGTATTGAGTTAGATCAAGAACACAAGACGTGAGGCGATCGTTCGCGCGACGACTGCCTCGTGGCCACGGATCATCTGCGACCCGCCACTTCCAAACCGGGATCCCGGATTTTTTTGGCCAGAATGTTTCATTGCATGTTGCATTTTCCCCGGGATTTTTTGCAATCACTGATTGTTCCAGGGATTGAATGTAAGAAGATCGACCCGGTGGTAACCATGCCCCTGATCGCGAGACCCGCTGGCCAGTTGACGACGAAACCATACGGACAGGAACCAAGCCATGCCGGAGCTTTATTGGCACATAGCCAAATGCGATCTTTTTCGCCATCTGGATGCTGAGGAAATACGCAGAATAGAGTCGGTCTCGCAAACCCGGAGAGTTCGTCGGGGCGAGACCATCTATTTGCCTGCCGATGCGGCGGACGGAGTGCTGCTCGTCGTCAGCGGTCGCATCAAGATTTGCCATCTGACCGGTGAAGGGAAGCAGTCGATCCTTGTGTTTGTCGAACCGGGAGAGGTTTTTGGCGAACTCGCGCTGATCGACCCGACCACGCGCAACGAATGTGCCGAGGCAGTGGAAGCCACGCAGCTTGTCCTGATTCCCCGCGAAGACCTGCAACGCGCCATGATGGCCTACCCGCAGCTTTCACTTGGAATTACCAAATTGATCGGTTTGCGGCGCCGGCGCATCGAACGGCGATTGAAGAACCTTCTTTTCCATTCAAACCGCGAACGGCTTGTCCACTTGTTGCTTGAACTCGTCGAACAATACGGGCGGGTGGACGAGGACGGAATCGAATTGAGCATCAAGCTTTCGCATCAGGAAATGGCCAACATCATCGGCAGCACCCGGGAAACCGTCACCGTTGTTCTCGGCGAATTGCAAAAAGAAAACCTGATCGAAATCGCCCGTCGCCGCGTCAAGATACTCAATATCGACAAACTTGCCGGCCAGGCGGCCGTTCAGGTCCGGGTCCCCTCGGCTGAGCCTCATGGCGATCAGGGGGCTGGCGCCCGGCTCGCCTCTGTGAGCTTGTAACAACTTCAGCTTTGGCCGGTCAAACAAGGGTGTTTCCACTCCCGACCTGCCTTCCGGCGGGGACCGATCGCGGAATTTGCGCGACGTTTTTTCAGAACTGTCCCGAATCCCTGATTGCCGATTGCCATTTTTCGGTTAAGCTGACCCGGCCATTCAAGGGAAATTGGCAAGCGGACGTCACCCACCACGATCTTCCGTTTCCCTCCTTCGCGTCGATGGATCCCTCCTTCAAGCCTGCCGAAAATGACTGGTACCCCTGCCCGCCAGGGGTATTTACGTCGATGCTCACTCACGCCAGGCGGCGCTGGCTGGCCGGGCTGATCGGCTCATTTCTTGTAGCGGCCACGGGACTCGGATGCGTTATTCTTTTTCTGGTGTACCTGGGTTCGCATCCCGCGGCGACTGCACGGCGTGATGTCAAAGGGGTGCTTGAAGGGCACAGGGAAATTTACGCGCATCTTTGTTGCTCTCGGGTGCGCAGGCTGGCACGCAAGTTTCTTGCCGGATCAACATCTGCCGACCTGACGAAGAGCATTGAAAATCATCTTCAGTCGTGCGAAAAATGTCGCGATTATGTCGTGAGAGCCCGTAGACGATCGCTGGAAACAAGTCGCGATCAGTCATCCCGCCACATGATGGGCAAACCGCAGGGGGAGAAATCGCAAAGCCATTCGGGATCAAACGCGGACCATTCCGTGCTCCAGCGTTGACCGCCCCGCCCATTGCGGCCAACCCGCTTTCAACGCCATCCGCCGATGGGTGACGGGATGGTTGAACTCGAGGCTCCAGGCATGCAGGAACATCGGCGGTGAATCGGGTGCCAGAGTTTGCTCTTCGCCATATTGGCCGCCGATGAGGTACATCGGGTCGCCGACCACCGACGCCCCGATACTCCACAAGTGAATCCGGATCTGGTTGGTGCGTCCGGTTAACGGACGAGCAAACAGGAGTGTCGTCCCGTCTTCCATCCGCTGCAGAACTTCAAACACGGTACGACTTTGGCGGTCACCGGCCCCGGCGCCTGAAACTGGCAACCGCCCACCAGCGGCTGCAGGGCGATCAGACAGGGGCTGGTCGATCACAAACGTGCCATCGGGAATCGCACCTGATGCCCGGACCAGGTATTGTTTTTTTACGGTTTGCTGTTCGAACTGGAATTGCAGCGCGCGAGCGTGTCGCGCCGTCTTGGCAAACAATACCAGGCCGGTCGTATTCGCATCCAGCCGATGAACCGCGCGGACTGGCGTATCATAGACCTGGTTCAGCAACCATGTCAGGCTGTTCCGGTTGAAACGCCCGCTGGGGTGCATGGGCAAGGGTGCAGGCTTTTGAACCGCGATGATCGCTTCATCCTCGTGCAATATGCGTATATCCGTGGCAACCGGAGGCTCGACGTTTCCCGGGACAAGGTGAATCAGTCTTTGCCCGGCCCGCACGATGTCATCGGGACCGAGAGGTGTATTGCCCGAGAGAATCCGCCCCGCCGCAATGATCCCGCTTCGTGTTTCCGGCGAAAGATGCGGGTGATGACGTTCGAGAAATGCGCTCAGACTCAGGCCATCGTACCGCAAGGGGACATTCAACGGCCGATGATTGTCGTAAGGGAGCGAGCCGGGCAAGGGTTCACAAACCTGGCGTATCCGCGCATGACGCCTTTCCAGTGTTTCTTCGATTGAAAAGTCGCTGAACTCGTGGCACCAGGGACAGGACTTGCCTTTCACATACCACCCGGACTCAAGATCCTCCGGCCGCAGGATCCGCTGGCAGGCAAAGCAGAGTTCATTCTCGCCTTCATCAAGCGTGGGCTGGACGCCGACGCGGTGATCGAACACGAAACACTCCCCCTGGTAATGGGCCTCTCCGCAATCTTCAAAATACTGCAGGATCCCCCCGTCCAGCTGCCAGACGTCGGAAAAACCGGCCTGCTCCAGAAACGGGGCCGCTTTTTCACAGCGAATACCACCCGTGCAGAAAGTAACGACCCTCTGGTCGCGAATCGACTCCGGCAACCGACTGACGGCCTCAGGGAAATTGCGAAAGGTTTTCAAGCCGGCGGGGATGGCATTCCGGAAAGTCCCCAATTCAATTTCATAGTCGTTTCGCACATCGAGAAGCAGGACCGGTTCTCCCCGGTCAAGCCATTCGCGGAGCGTTGCCGGTGTTACTCGCCGCGACGTGTACCTTGCGGGATCGATGCCATCCACGCCGAAAGCAATGATTTCCTTCTTGATCCGCACCAGCAATCTTCGAAAAGGCTGGTCCTCCCCCGGACTTTCCTTGACACGGAAGTCGACGAATGCCGGATCCTTGCGCAATTCTTCGAGAAACTGCCCGACGAAGTCGCGCGATCCGGCCAGAAACAGATTGATCCCTTCGGGACTCAGCAGGATCGTCCCCTTCAGGCCAAACCTCCCGGCAAGTTCGCGCAATGCCGTGCGACGGCCCTGCAAATCGTCGAGAGAAACAAATTTGTAGCCGGCAATGTTGACGATCGCATTCGAACGTGTGTTCATACCGGCCGGCAATGCCTTCCCGATTCCCGATGCTTGACAGGCGACAAAACGGGATTATCCCGGCATTTTCACAACGATTCAAGGGGTTCCGTATCGTTGTACGACGGGTGCCCGATAGAACACCGCCCGGCGATGCCCGGGAACAAGACGCCTCCATGTCGCGCTCATTCATCAATCATCCAGGACAATCCGTTCGTCCTGTGACTTCCGAATCCGGGTCGGGCGATTGCCGCGACACGTCGATGGGAATGCCTCGCGCTTCCAGTGCCATCAGCAGAAAGTCGACATCGAACTTGCGCCGCGGCTGAATTTCGGGTCCAGGAAAAATCGTGCGACGAGAGGATGACAGTTCGTTATATCGACCCGGATTTTCATAGGGCACCATTGATCGCCTCCGTTATTTCCGTTCAGTTCGCGGGTCGGCGGACAAGCGATGACAAAGTCCGTCTCGCCTGTGCAGCCGGTTCCTTTCTGGAACGCCTTGCCTGGTCGGGGTTGGGACAAACGTGCTTTCGCTACGGTTGGCGGCCCGATACCTCTGATCCCGCAAAGTTGACGGAAACGATCTGTAAAAAGTTTCAGGATTTCCGGGTTAGAGAAGAAAAACCGGCGGTGCAAGCTGTTCTGCGGCAGCGAAACGATGCAAAACACTCTCATTCCGGTCCCGATAACGCAGCTCCGCCTTCGCGGTAAAGACTATCGGGCGGGGAATTTTTCTCTTGCTGACGGCCTGGATCATTTCCCTTTTTCGGCGCGGCTATCGAGGGCCGAGGCCAGTTTCTCTAGGGCACGCAGCAAGCGGGATTTGGCGGCTGCCTCGCTGATCGACAATGCTCCGGCAATTTCCCGAACCTTCATCTGCTCAATGAATCGCATCAGCAGCAATCCACGATCCGGCTCTTCCAGTTCTTTCAGGGCGCGTCGCAATTCGTTTTTTTTTTTTCTGCCGTCACCAGTTGCTGGCTCGGGGAGTCCTTTTTGTCGGCAAGTTTCTCTGCCAGCCTTGATGTGGATTCGCCCGATACGCGACGTCGCCGCAATTCCTCCCGGCGTACCGATCGTTTGCGTGCGTAAACATGTTTGCGATGCGCGTCGAGAACGCGTTCCCGCGCGATTTCACGAAGCCATGGATAAAATCCGCCTGCCGGTTCGGCATCCAGATCCTGCAAACGCCGCGCGGCACAAATCATCGTCTCCTGGACGATATCCGAGGGATCGACTCGTTGGCGGACGCGGGGGTCGAGGAACGATCCCACCATCCGCTTGAGTCGATCCCGATGCCGCTGCAACAGAATCTGCGCTGCGGAAGCGTCCCCCTCCTGGGCTTGCGCCAATAGCCGGACTGTGTCGGAATCGGTCACATTTCGCACACCCGATTGGCCCTGGCGGCAACCCCGTTGCGCGGCTCGCAATCACTTCGAATGCGAATCCGGCTCAAAGTTCGCTGCAATGGCACCAGAGCCCAACCGTAAAACAGCCTAGTCCCGTCCCGGAGGCATCACAATCCCCAAGTCAGGCTTCGCGGCCCGTTGGGCGCACGCGGTCAGACTTCGCAGCCCGTTGGGCACGCGGTTATACAGTGCGGGGAGAGTGGTTGAGACTGAGAGGACGGGCGGGGGCTGGCATGATCTGTGCCCGCCAGAATTGGCGAATTCTGTTGATCCGCCAGTACACCCCAGTGGGCTCGAACCACTAACCTTCGGTTCCGTAGACCGATGCTCTATCCAATTGAGCTAGGGGTGCAAACAGTCGTCTGAAACGCCATTTTTAGCGTTTTTCCGGATTCTTGCAAAGTGGCATTCATCGACAAGCGGAATTTCGCCGGACTTCCCGCATGCCCAATGCCATGTGAGGATCCTGGACAAACAAGGCGAAAAAAAGTTCAGCAAAAAAAAACGCGTCCCGCTTTTATCGCGGGACGCGTTGAACTTGTCAAATCAGGTCGGGTCGGGTGACTCCGAAGGACCGACTAACGGCAGCAACCACCACAACGGCGGACGCCACAGCGGCGGGCAACACGGACCCGGTGACCACCGCAGCATGAGCCGCAAGCGGAACCACAGCAATCGCCGCAGTTGCCACAACCACAGGCATCACCACATCCCGTTCCGCAGCCACAGGCACCACCACAACCACAACCGGTCGAAACCGGAACCTGAACCGTGGTCGGAACCTGACGGCAAACCGTTACCGGAACCTGCTCTTCAACCTGGAAAGGGACTTTGACCGTGTAGGTCTGGGTCTCAACCTTGGGTTCGCAACGATAGGTCGTTACGTCAAAGGTTTCCGTTTTGGTTTCCGGGACCATCACCGTGCAAGGAACTTCGCGGGTGCGGGTTTCCATGCGCTGACGGTTGACCGTGACGGTACGGGTGCGAGTTTCCGTGTTGCAAGTCGTCACCGGAACCATGCGAGTGCGGGTTTCCGTACGGCAACGCGCTACGTTGACCGTGCGGGTCTGCTGCTGCGCGACCATGCGGGTAACGGGAACCGTGCGTGTGCGGGTTTCCGTGCGGCAACGCATGACGTTGACCGTGCGGGTCTGCTGTTGCGGGACCATACGCGTTACGGCAACCGTGCGAGTAAGGGATTCCGTACGGCAACGTGTGACGTTGACCGTGCGGGTCTGCTGCTGCTGTTGCATCTCGGTAACGTTGACCGTGCGAGTGCGGTTTTCAGGGTGGCAAACAGTAACCGTGTAGGTGTATTCCTGGGGAACCTGACGGTAACGGGTCACGGTATAGGGGACTTCTTCCTGAACCATTTTCGGAACCCAAACCTGACAGGAAACCTGTTGAGTGCATCCACAGGCATCGCCACCGGCTACCATGCCCCCTTCGCAACCGCCACATCCGACAACAGCTCCGCCGCATCCACCACAACCGCCACAGGCGCTTCCGCAGCCGCCACAGCCGCGACCGAAGCGACGACCGCAACCGAATCCGCCACAGGCATTGCCGCATCCGCCGCAACCGTTGTACGAGCCGCAAGCGCCGCATCCACCGCAACCGGTGTTGACGGTCTGAACACGAGTTTCCCAGGCACCGGCATCACGGCAAACCGTGCGGGTGAGGGTTTCCTGATATGCCTCGCATACCATACGGGTCGCAGTGCGGGTTTCCTGGGAAGGAACCATTACCGTGTAGGTCTGCTCGACCTGGCGGGTTACGGGAACGCAAACCATGTACGTCTGGGTAACAGGCTCGGTGTAGGGGACCTGAACGTTATAGGTCTGCTCGACGTTCTCGGTAACGGGAACGCAAACCGTGTACGTCTGGGTGACAGGCTCGGTGTAGGGAACCTGAACCGTGTAAGTCTGCTCAACGTTTTCCGTTACCGGAACACAGACGGTATAGGTCTGCTCGACGGGCTCGGTATAGGGAACCTGGACCGTGTAGGTCTGTTCCTGCTCGGTCGTGACTGGAACATTAACGGTGTATTGCTGATCAATGTTCTCTGTGTAGGGAACACAAACATTGTAGGTTTCCGTGCGGGTCTGCTGCTGGGGAACCATCACCGTGAAGGTCCGGGTCTTCTGCTCCGTTACCGGAACCTGAGTGTACGTCGTGACTTCACGAGTACGGGTTTCGTCACGATACTGCGTCCGGCAAACCGTACGCATTTCGGTGACCATTTCGCTGCGGTAAACCGTACGAGTTTCGTACTGGACGGATGGGCCGCATCCGCAACCGCCGTCCATGACCGCCATTCCGCCACAAGAACCACATCCGCCACACGGCGCAGCTGCTGCCGATCCACATGGATCGCCACACGGGCTCATAACCTGCCCGCAGCCACAATTGTCCGCGTTGGCAATTGCCGGGCACAGCGCAAGACACGCTACACCCAACAGACCAAACAAACGTTGCGACATATTATTGTCCTCCAAAGGTGAAAAAGGTCGTTATTGATTGTCCCCGGACTCAAGGCAGCGTTGGATCTTCTGAACCTTGGCCGGGACGTATTCGAACAGCAATAGAAATCATTCGCTCCGGGGAACTTGAACGTCAGGCCGGAGAATCCACCCAAAGAAATTGCGAAGGGCAAACTCATTGCCTCGTCGTAACAGTTCACCCAATCGCCATATGTTAACCCCGGAGAAAGGGGGCTACAAGCACCGGAATTCCTTTTCTCACCGGAAAAAACGGCCGTTTAACGCCCAATTCAACATCCTGGAAAACAGGAGATTCTCCAGGACTTTTCACAGCCCGCGAAACGCGTCCAAGGGAATCCCTTCTCCCGTTACCCGGCTCAATCCATTTTCCCAAACTGTATGGTGTGACATTTAGCCGCAGGAAAAATATTCAATCAGAGTCCGTTTCAAAAACTCCGCTTCGAGGCTCTTTCGTTAATATCCGCACTCCTGCCCGCACACGACGAAACGGGCAGGAGCGCGCGCAATTTCAAAACCGGAGTTTCAATGGGCCAGCGTCAAGGCGACTTGTGCATGCCATCCGGCATCCATTCGAATTCGCCGTCGTCCGATTCGTCGATCGAATCTTCCATGCCCTGCCACTCTTCTTCCGCGACAGCGTCCGTCGATAGTGTGGGGTCAAGCTTGATCTCGAAGACCTTGCGATATTGCTGGTCGCCGACATAGAGCACGACAACGTACTGGCCGTTGGGCACACCACCGCCGCCGCGTCCGCCAAAGCCTCCGCCACCGAATCGCTGTCCCCGTCCGCCATCCTGGGTGGCTGAACTTTGTTCGCGTCGCAAATCCCACTCAACCATTTTCAGGCCAGGCTCGACTTCTCCTTCAAAAGAGCGAATCAGGTTGCCTGTTACATCGCGAATCTCGACCCGCGCCGGCTGGCCCAGTCTCCTTCCAAGGTGATAGTAGATTCTGGCGACTTGCGGAGGGGCTTCACCACGAAAAGCGTTGTTGCCAATATCAGCAAATCGACGATTGCCACGCCAGCGAATCACATCCGTCGGTTCCAGCAGGGTTGCCTCCAGCGCGAGGTCAGCGCTGCGAAGCTTCCGGAGCGGCATGATGTCAGCAACCCAGATGCTTCGGCCATGCGTGGCCGCGACAATATCACCGGAGTGCTTGTGAAGGGCAAAATCATGCACGGCAACGGTCGGCAAGCCGCCGGCAAAGCGAGTCCACGACTTGCCTCGATCCAGTGAAGCCCATGCCGACATTTCACAACCGAGAAACAACAGGTCGGGGTTCTCGAGGTCTTCACGAATCACCCATGTCGTACCGGCGGAAGTTGGCAGATTGGCCCGAATACTCGCCCAGGTCTTGCCGTAGTCTTCACTGACAAAGACATAAGGCTCGTCGTCATTGCTGCGATGGCCATCCAGAGTCAGATAAACCCGGCTGGCACTGAATCGCGAGGCTTCGATGGAACTGACCCACAACGGGCCGGGAACAAGTTCTTCCAGCTTTTTCCCGGCGCCCGTCGAAGCGCGTCCCGCGCCGGCGGGACTCTCGCTGGCCGCCGACTCGCGCGGCGCGTATTCCTTCTTCGTCCGTTTGGCGTCGAAGTCAAATGATGTGTCGCGGCCAGTGATTTCCACCGTACCGGACAAGCGATCCCCTTCAATGGTCCCGGAATACAACATGTCACTGCGGCCACCGGTGGCCGTGAATTCCAGGGATTTGCCGTCTTCAGCGAGCTTCCCGTCGACAATATCGCCCTGGTTCTGTGCGTTCTGATACCAACCGGCAACCTTGCCGTCGGCACCCTTTTTCAGATGCAGCGTGAAGTTGGCCCGGTCTCCGCGCATGAAATCGGAAACGAATTTTCCTTCCCAGGTGCCGGTCACCAGGTCATCGTCGGCGGCAACCGCTGGCTGGTCCGAAGTCGCTGCGGGTTCTTCCTTCTTCTCTTCCTGCTTCTCTTCCTTCTTCGCTTCCTGCTTCTCTTCCTGAACAGATTCCTTCGCAGCTTCGGCAGCCTTGGCTTTTCCTTCTTCCTTCATCTCGGGTTCGGGTTCGCCCGCCGGTTCTGCCGCCTCCGCTGGCGGCGCTGCCCGCACGGCCTCAAACTCGATTTGCATCTGGCCGCCGGCAATAACAATCTTCCCTTTCATGGTTTCGCCAGTGACTGTGGCCTCGACTGTGGCATCCAGCCCGGCTTCTTCACTGGAAACCGAAAATACCAGCTTGCCGGAATCCGGCGACCATGTTCCCTCATAGATCTCCATCGTCCCCATCGGCGAAGAAGTCGTCCCGGTCACGGTGTTGTCGTCGGCGAGCTTCAGATCGATTTCAAATTTTCCCTGGCCTTCGGGCAACTCCTCGGCGCGCATTTCGGCGTTCCACAGGCCCGACACAAGGTCATCGACGCGTGCCGGAACGCTGAACGAAGCGAGGCGATAAGGCGATTCTGCCTGCACCGTCTCACTACCACCGATCGATGTCGGGTCCTGCGTTACCGGAATGCTGACAGGAAGCACTTTTTTCCGTTCGGCCACAAAAGGAATCTGGGCCGAACCCATATCGACGATTCCCTCGAAGCGGTCCTCACTGGTCATTTTTCCGCTGAACGTCACATCCTGAATGGAGTTCTTTCCTTTCCATCCGATTTGTGCCGATGATTCATCCAGCGTGAATTCCGACAAGACAGATTCGCTGCGAGGTGTCACAAAGCTCCCGGTGAGTGCACCGTCGTCACCCATTCGAATCTCCATTCGAATCCATCGCTGGTCTTCCGGGATGCGGTCGGAGTCCATGGATCCTTCCCATTGACCCGTCAGTACTTTCAGACCAGCGGGAACTTCTGCTTTCGCGCTTTCTTCCATCTTCTCGCCCGAGTCCGCGGGGCGTTCGGGCTCATCACTCTGGCTTTCTTTAGCCTTGTCGGACTCTTCTTTTTCCTTTTGAGCCTGTTTGCGTCTTGCCTCGGCTCCGGCCCTGTTTTTTCGTCGTTCCCTGTTTTCCCGGGACGTCTCGCCCGTGGCAGGAGGGGGTTCAGGCTTTTCCTCTCCCTTGGCGGCTTCTGCCGACTCGGCGGGGGGTGCATTTTGCGGTGCAGATTCACCACCGCCACCTCCACCACCTCCTTCTTCGCCGCCACCCGACTCACTTTCTTCTGCGGGGGCGGCTTCGCTGTCGGCAACCTTGCGAACGAAAATTTCTTCCCAATTTTGTCCGCCGTCGCGAGTCATCCACACGGCGCCATCGGTGGTCCCGACATAGATCACGCCCGGGGTCAGTGGCGATTCCGAAATCGCGCTTCCGCTTCCCTTGTTCGTATTGGTGATTTCAGGAGAGATTGCCTGCGTCCGGTCGCCTTTGGAAATTGAACGAAAGACGAAATTGCCGGCGCTGTAGTGAATTCGGGAATTGTGAGGCGAGAGAATAAAAGGAGTCTCCCAGTTGAAACGATACTGGGTACCGCGCGGCGGTTCCGGACGAATTCCGCCCCGTTCGCCGGTACGGAAGTTGATTCGGCCCATTGCCCCGTTCTGGCTTTCATAATAGACCTGGTCGGCATCGGTCGGATCGACATGGGTGACGAAGCCGTCTCCGCCGCCCACGCTGAACCAGTCCGTGTTTCGGGATCCCTGTCCACCAACCTGCACGGGTCCTCCCCAACTGCCGTTGTCCTGCAATCCGCCGTAGACCTTGTAGTCGACATTGGTGTCAATACCGACGTGGTAGAACTGGCCGATAGCCACATTGTTCAGATGCTCCCACGTGTCCATCCGGTTGTGTGTCACATAAAGCCCGCCATCGTTGCCGAGGATCATGTGCTGACCATCTTTGGGATCAATCCACAAGGCATGATGGTCGGGGTGGACGTTGTTTCCCCCATCGCCGGTAAACGTCTCGCCGCCGTCTTTCGAGCGCCAGAGAGAAGTCCCCAGCTTGTAGAGATAGTCCCTGTTTGAAGGGTCGACCCGGATCTCACTGTAATACATCGGCCGTTCGTTCAAGGTATTGATTCGTTTCCAGGTGAGTCCGGCGTCCTGCGACATGTAGATGCCGCCATACTCGTGTTCGCCTTCAATACCCTGCTGGCCCTGCAAGTTTGCCGCCTGGCCGCCAAGTGTTCCCGTGAACTCGCTGGTTCTCGGACGTCCCGCGCGACCGCGCCCGCCAGGCCTTTTGCCCAACGTCATCTTGAATTCCTGCGGCTTCCGTTCGCGGACGATCTGGAGCTTCACTTCATCATCGGCCACGTTTTTGCGGAGTTCCGCAAGCATGTCTGCATACGAGCCGACGAATTTCCCGTTGACCTCGACCACAACATCGTCAACTTTCAGTCCAGCCTTGGCGGCAGGGCTCCCCTCAACCACATCGGTCAGGCGGGCACCGGCGTTCTCCGCGTCTTCCCCGCTGAGTCCGGCGTAGCCGGCATTCTCGGGGAGAGTGGCGATTTTTTCCGATTCGATCACGGCATAGACGAAATCAGGGTTCTTTCGGAACCAGTCGAAGCCAATTCGTCCCAGCTTGCAGGTCGGCAACCCTTCCGTGATTTTGGTAAAATTCTTGCCGCCGTCGGTGGTTCGATAGATCGCCGCGCCATCTCCATATTTCTTGATCGGGTCGTTTCCGTCAAAGCCGTCGCGAAGCCGCTCGTAGGTGGCGACGAGCAATGTTTCCGGGTCTTTGGGACTCATGCAAACATCGATTGCCCCGGTCACGTCGTTGACGTAAAGAATCTTTTCCCATTTCTTTCCGCCATCGGTTGTCTTGAACAAGCCGCGCTCTTCATTCGGTCCCCACAATCGCCCAAGTGCGGCGACATAGACGATATCCGGGTTTTCCGGATGAATGGCTATCTGTCCGATCTGGAATGACTTCTTCAATCCCATGTTGGTCCAGGTCTTTCCGCCGTCGACCGATTTGTAGACACCGTCGCCCCAGGAGACACTGTTCCGCGGATTCGCCTCGCCGGTTCCCACCCAGACGATATTCGGGTCTTTGCTGTATACCTCGACATCGCCAATCGAAACCGTCGCTTCGCCGGTGAACTGGTGTTCAAACGTCTGTCCGCCGTTTTCTGTCTTCAGGAGACCTCCCGAGGCAGTGGCCGCCCACCAGATGCGCGAGTCGGCTTCATAGACCGAAATCGCCGTGATCCTGCCGCTCATATTGGCGGGACCAATCGAACGCCATTTGATCAGCGACATCCAGTCATTCGAGATGGTGGGGCCCGATCCGGATTGGCCAGGCCTGCCGCCTCCCGCCTGCTGCCCGCCGCCGCGACCTCCCTGAAATGCGAACACATCGGCTGACATCATCACCAGGGCCAAAAACAGGAATCCGCTCAACAGAGTCCGAATCATTGCTCGCTGTCCTCTCAAAAGGTCGTTTCGCATTCCCCGTCCGGGGACCGGGCAGATTTAACTGTGCCATATTAGTCGGGTCCCGCGAACCTCTCAATCATGGCTTTGCGGCTGGTTGCCAAGCGAACTCTGGCTTGTATTGGAATCGCCGTCTGTTAACTTCCTCCGGAACACAAAATTGACCAAATCCCGACGCCCCATAAACCCGATTTCTGGTACAAACGGCTGAAGCAATACCAGATCGGGGCCCGAGTTCGGCAACATGAGGGTGAATCCCGATCCAGCCAGCCAGAAAGCTCCGCCCAGGACCCTGGTTGTGAAACAGCTTACCGGCCGGCGATTCCGGGAATCCCGAAGGCATCCGGAGAAATCATGAGCAAGTCCTTGAACTTCTGGTCCAGAAAATTGCACCGCTGGGGAGCGATCGCATTCTGCGCGCCTTTGTTGATCGTGGTTCTGTCCGGAATTCTGCTGCAGCTGAAAAAACAACTGGCATGGGTGCAACCGCCAATGGCCCATACAGGACACGGCAGACTGGAAGTCTCCTGGCAATCGATACTCGACGCCGTTGCAGGACTTCCGGAATGTGAAGTGACGTCGTGGGACGATATCGATCGCATGGATGTTCGCCCCGACCGGGGGCTCATCAAGGTGCAATGCAAGAACCGGCAGGAAGTGCAGCTCGATCTTGCCACTGCCGATGTGCTCGCAGTCAATTATCGACGCAGCGATCTGATCGAAATGCTGCATGACGGCTCCCTGTTCGGCGAAATCGTCAAAATGGGAGTTTTTCTCCCGAACGCGATAGCCCTGCTTTTTCTCTGGTTCACCGGGATGTGGCTCTGGTATCTTCCCATTCAGGCCAAAAGCAAAAAAAGGAATCGAATCAAACTGTCCATGGCCAACAACCCGCCATCCGGGCCAGACTCGCGCTCATGACGACGAGGTACCTTATTACGGGCGGCACCGGCTGGATCGGTCGATCGCTGATTCGGCAACTCAGGGGGAAGGTGACCGTCGTGACTCGCAGCCGCGCATCGGCGTGCAGGGTAATCGAAGGAAACGAAATCGAGTTCATCGAGGCTGACATTGCCCGAAACGTTCTGGAACTGTCATCACACGAGCCATTTGACGTTGTCGTCAATCTGGCCGGAGAGCCGGTCGCCGGCAAACGATGGAACGCTCACCAGAAGCTCCGTCTGCGCGACTCTCGCATCAATGCCACAAACAACCTGTGTCAATCGCTTCTGAACGCCCGGATGATGCCGGGAGTCCTGATTTCAGCGTCGGCGATCGGGATTTACGGCGACCGTGGCGACGAAACGCTGGATGAAAGTTCGCGAGCGGGAAACGATTTCCTCGCCGAACTTGCCGTGGACTGGGAAAATGCAGCGAAACCGCTTGCCAATTCCGGTGTGCGGGTCGTTTTCCCCAGATTCGGACTCGTGCTCGCAGCGGACGGCGGGGCTCTCGCCGAAATGCTGCGAGTAATCAGGCTCGGGATTGGAGGGCGACTTGGCTCAGGCCGACAATGGATGTCATGGATTCACATGCAAGACCTGCTCGATATGCTTGAGTGGCTGGTTCAGATGACCGGGATAAGGGGCCCTGTAAATGCAGTCTCGCCCAACCCGGTTCGCAATGCCGAATTCACAAGATCGCTTGCCCGTGCGGTCGGGCGGCCGGCTTTTGTTCCAGCGCCTGCTCCCCTTCTTCGGCTGGCTCTCGGCGAGTTCGCCAACTCCTTGCTCGCTTCGCAATGTGTCGCGCCATCGGTCGCCGTTAACGGGGGCTTTGCGTTCCGCTTTCCGGATCTCGACTCCTGCCTGAGGGATATCCTGTGATACTGGGGATCGATGTCGGTGGTGCCAATATCAAACTTGCCGGCGATAACGGCTACTCATTTCAGCTCCCCTTCGCGCTGTGGGAACAGCCGCACGAACTCGAAGGTTGTTTGCGCCGACTGATTCGCGAATCTCCCAATGTGAGCGAAGTCGTCCTTACCATGACGGGCGAATTGACGGACAGTTACCACAGCAAGGCCGAGGGAGTTCGCGAGATCGTGGCCGCCGCAACGGGAGCGACCGATCGCCCCGTCGTCGTTTACCAGATCGGGAACATCTTTGCACAACCGGAAGTTGCCATTCACTCCCCGAAAACGACAGCTGCGGCAAACTGGTACGCACTGGCCAGTTTTGCTGCCACGTTGCAGGAAGTGAACGGGCGAAGCGGGCTTTTGATTGATATCGGGTCGACGACCACTGACATCATCCCGTTTTCCCGCCGCCGTTGCCTCGCAAAAGGCCACAATGACTTCGAACGCCTCGTCCACGGCGAACTCGTCTATACCGGAGCGATACGATCTCCCCTGTGCGGAATCCTGCAGCGGCTGCGCGTCCAGGGACAAATGACGCGTGTCATGAACGAACTGTTCGCCAATATGCTCGACGTGAATGTTTTACTGGGCCAGTTTGCCGAGGGAATGCACGCCGGGTGGACAGCGGACCGGACGAATACCCGTCGAAAGAATTGCATGCTCCGACTCGCGCGCATGGCCGGACTTGATCTGGACAGCTGTACTGAGGACGATGTTCATTCGATCGCAATACAATTTCGCGACGCCCAGCTGGCGGCTCTTGTCGACGCAGCAAATCATGTCATTTCGCAATCGTCCGGACCGGAGGTCGTGGTCCTGTCCGGTGAGGGAGAGTTCACCGGCGCAGAGCTTTGCCAACGGCTATGGCCGGATTCCACGAGTCGGCCGCAAATCCTGTCGTTCAATTCGCTTTTCGATGCGGGAGTTTCCCGTTGCGCGCCTGCCTATGCCATCGCTTGTTTGCGTTCAGCCCGGGGGAGCGATCCCGCCTCGTGTCGTGAGAGGAAACCCGCAGCCGCCGAGTGAGATGAGCAACGACACACCCTCTGTCGTGATTGAAAATGACATGACACACGCTTCTGAATCGTCCCGTCAACGTCGCACTCGCGTCGTGAAGGTCGGTGGCAGCCTGTTTCGCAACAGCGGGTTTGAGCAACGCCTTGCGAATTGGCTCGATGCGAACCCCGATTACAACCATCTGTTGATCTGTGGGGGCGGCGAACTGGTGGACGTTCTCAGGTTATGGCACAAAAGACATTCACTTTCCGGAGATGCAGCTCATTGGGGCGCGGTCTCGCTTATGGATGAAGTTGCGAAACTCCTGGCAAGTCTGGTCCCGGCATGCAGATTGATTCGACTCGATCCCGGTTCTCTTGAGTTACCCCAAGGAAATGCGATCGGGCTCGTTTCCGATTTTCTCAGGAACCGGTCGGGACTGCCGACGGACTGGCAGGTGACCAGCGATTCGCTTGCCGCCGAGATCGCCGCAGTTTTCGGGAATCTCGAACTTGTCCTATTGAAAAGCTCGGCTCCGGACTCGCGCGATATCAAGGTCTGGGCAGCGTCCGGCTATGTCGATCCTTATTTCCCCGAAGCGGCGGCGAGCTTGCCGTCAGTCGCTGCCGTTGATTTTTCGACGGGCAAGTTGTTCTTGGCAAACTGACATTTTTATGGCATACTAAGGAGGCCGGCGCAACATTAAGGCCGCTTAACGGCATTGAGAATGCTGTTTGGCTTGTCTTGTTGGCCAACCCACTTCCGTTTTTCAGGCTTTCCCTTTGCCATGACCAGTAGATGCACCCGGCCGAATGGCGGTCCCACGACCATTCAACAACATATTCTGCAAGAACAACAACGATTTCCGGGGGCCACCGGGGAGTTTTCGTTTTTGCTTTCGGGAATCACGCTTGCGACCAAACGAATTCAGGCGGCCGTTCGCCGCGCCGGTCTTCGCGATGTTCTCGGCAGCCATGCTTCCGAGAACACGCACGGCGAAGTGCAACAGAAACTGGATGTTTTTGCGAACGAGGTGTTGATCCACGCCCTGAGCTGCCGCGAGAGCGTTGGCGTTTTGGCATCGGAAGAAAACGAACTGCCGACGACCATGGAACACGGCTCCAGCAATGCGAAATATGCCGTGATCTTTGATCCGCTCGACGGCTCGTCCAACATCGACGTCAACGTGTCGGTCGGCACAACCTTTTCCATTCTTGCCCGGCCGCGAGGTGACGGTTATTCCGATCCGGCATCCTGGTTACTGCAACCCGGATCCCGTCAGATTGCTGCCGGATACGTGGTCTATGGTTCTTCGACGATTCTGGTTTACTCTTGCGGCAACGGCGTTCATGGCTTCACTCTCGACCCGGAAATCGGCGCCTATATTCACAGTCACGAGAATATTCGCATGCCGTCGCAGGGCAAGTACTACTCGGTGAATGAAGCGTATCGCGATTCGTTTCCGCCGCCGTATGGTCAATTTATCGACGAACTGCGCAGTGGTTCGCTGGGCCATGCCTATGCATCCCGCTACATCGGTTCGATGGTGTCCGATTTTCATCGGACCTTGTTGCGCGGTGGCATTTTCATGTATCCGCCCACACGCGACTTTGGCAGCGGAAAATTGCGACTGCTCTACGAAGCCAACCCGATTGCCTACATCGCGGAACATGCGGGCGGCATGGCCACAAACGGCCGCGAACGAATACTGGACATTGTTCCCAAGGGAATTCATCAGCGAACACCCTTGGTCGTCGGCAGCCAGTTTGAAATGCAGCGGCTGGCCCAATTGCAGAACGAAGTCAATGTGGGCGTTGCCTGACGGGATCTGATCAGGCCGCCTTGCTGCTGTCGGGCCGCGGCGAACGGGACAGGATCTCGCCCAGCCGCAATACCTCGGCCGTCGTGCCATCGCTCCCTTGAAGGATGAACACGGAGTGGTCCCCCATCAAACGGGACACAGTTTCCAGGACTCCGCGCTCCATTTTGTCGGCGATTGATGAGTCCGCCAGAACAAGATCGTATTTTCTTCCACCGTTGGCGAGTACTCGCAAGCCCATGCCAACATCACCCGGAATCAGCCGGACTTCGACCCCCGTGGAACGAAGCGCGCAATAGGCGTCTTTCAGCCTGAGTGGCGGCGTCGTCCTGGCTCGACCATCGAAAAGGTCAATGCCGGTATAGCGAATCTCACTCGCTTCGCGATGCCTGCTGGCCAAAGCGAGCAGATTTGCTGTTCGGCGGCCATCGCCGAGACCCAGTTCAAGGATATTTCGCGGCCCGGTTTTCGCGACCTGGCGGTAGGCCACGCGATCACATTTCGGTTTCGAGAAAAGGACCAGTTTCCAATAGCTCCATCGGCTCAAACCGCTCATCACCAACCATCCTTGTGCATCGATTCCCGGCCGTCTCCGCAGGCGCTGCGAAGGGGACCTGTGAACAGATAATCGGCAGGCGAAATGCCCGACCATTACCACTTGATCGCAGGAACCGGTGCAACCGGTCGTTCTTTCCTGACCGGGATAACCGTCAGATCTTGCCAGTGGCAGGCCGGAAAACGGGCCGCTGTTTCGGCAAATCCCGGGCGGCGTATCGCCCGGCAAGGCTTCGACGACCACTATTTCCCGGCTTTCCATCAAGTTGAATGGCCCACCACCGGCGGCGACCTATCGTTCCCTGTTACGGTGACTTTTCCGTTCAGGCAATTCGAACCTCGACTTGAGGAATTCTCTCGAGATTCCCCGAACCGGGCGGACAAGACTGCGTAATACCGCACGGACTGTTGCAATCAATGCACCCCGCGCCAAAGGAACTGGCGGTTTTCGGGCCACTTTGACGGCCCGACTCGCGCGCTCCACCGCTCGAGCTCCCGGTTCCTCTAATGGCGTGACCGTTGATCCATGTTCCCAGAGAAGAAATCCCCGGCAGTCCGTGCAGGCGTTTTTCGATCGACCGGTTTCGAAAGGCTCGAATCCAGAACGGTCTTCAGCGTTAGTCCCCATGCCGTTCCCGAGTTGGCCGACCTCGAGCCATTGACGGCAAGCCTGACGCCATCGTCACTTGCCGCCGCCCATTCGCTGACGGGCGCGAACTATGTGATGGACGAATACGGATTTGATGGAGCCGGGCAGACTGTCGTCGTCATCGACAGCGGAATTGCATGGGACCATTACGCCCTGGGGGGCGGGTTTGGAGCGGGCTATCGTGTCGTGGGGGGTTGGGACTTTGCCGAAGGGGACGCCGATCCCTATGACGACGGACCGGCAGGTTTTCACGGCACTCACGTCGCTGGCATCATCGGCAGCAGTGATTCGAACCACCGGGGAGTTGCCGCCGGTGTCGACCTCGTCGCGCTGCGAGTCTTCGACGATCGTTCTTTCGGAAGGCTCGAATGGCTTGAGCAGGCCCTGCAATGGGTTCACGATCATCGGCGGGACTTCGTGAATCCGATCACGACCGTCAACCTGTCTCTGGGCATGGAATGGAACGAAAGCAATCTTCCCGGCCGGGCGAATCTGGAAACCCTCCTCGCCCAGCTGAAATCGGAGGGCCTTTTCATCAGCGTGGCCGCCGGAAACTCGTTCGGCAATATCAACGCGCAGGGACTCTCCTGGCCCGCGGCCAGCTCACACGTCGTTCCGGTGGCTTCCCACAACTCCGCGGGTGCGTTCAGTGAATTCAGTCAGCGAAACGACCGAGTCCTCGTCGCCCCGGGAGAATCGATTCGCAGTACCGTGCCCGACCACCTGTTTGGCGGAACGAGAACGGGCCAATTCCTCGGTTCGTCGGGAACAAGCATGGCGGCACCCTATGTCGCGGGGGCAAGCGCCGTTGCCCGCGAGGCCATGGAGTTCATGGGTCGAACCGACATCAATCAGGATTCCATCAATCAAGTGCTCCGGGACAGTGCCGATCGATTTATGGATCAGGCGACGGGCAGCTACTATCACCGCCTGAATCTCGGCAAAGCCATCGATGCAATTGTCGACGATCTTCATGGAAACGTGGAGAATCCGTTCGCGTTGGGAACTCTCTCCGAGAGATTTGAAGTTCATGGAACTATCGGCAAGCTCACGGATGTCGACGGATTCCGCTTCAAGGCCCAAAGTGATGGAAGAGTCGAGCTGAGTGTTTCGCAAACCCATCAGCTTTCGGCAATCGTGCGTGTCGACGGGCAGACGCTGAACTTCGTCGGCAATCGGGCCAGCTTTGATGTCTCCGCCGGGCAAGAATACGTCATCTCGATATCCACAGGTGACGGACGGGGCCACTATCGGATCGACATGGAGCTCAAACCGGAAGTGGCTGCCATGCACCTCGATAGCGGTGTATTGACCGTTACCGGCACGCGAGCCAATGATCGCGTCGGTGTCACTCAAACCGCCGATGGACGCCAGATCCAGGTAACCTTGAACGGAACGACCCGCTTTTTCGAACGAAATGCCGTAAATGAGATACGCCTTTCGGGCGGAGCAGGGCATGACCATCTCTACGTGCGGACGGGAAATGCCACGACTCAAACCACAATCTCCCCGGGACAGTTCGCGAGCGTCGAAGGGTCGCTTGGGCTGGATGCCAGGGGCTTTGAATCGGTCCATTCCGTGGGCAAGGTGTCAGACACCGTTTTTCTGCGGGACACCGTGGCCAATGAAGAGATGCGGGTCGGCAACGGCTCTGCGACCATTTCGGGAAGTACGTTCACCCATATCGCGACCGGATTTGGAAACATTGTTGCCACGTCATCCGGCGGTGGAGACCAGCTTGTCCTCGCGGGCGGGGACGGCAATGACACGTTTGACGTCTCGGCATCATCCGTGCGCATGAACGGAAATGGCATTTCCCTGGAAGCCAAAGGTTTCGCCAGCGCTCGAATCGTTGCCGGAGATGGCGACGACAAGCTTGCTGTCCAATCGTCGTCGGCCGACGACCGTGTTGAATTGGAGCCTTCGTTGCTCCGCGCGCGGCTTGGGCTTATGCAAGTCATCGCCAGTGGAATCGAATCGGCTTCCGCTGTAGCCGTGGACGCAAGGGCGACAGTGCGCTTGAGGGGAAGTGTTGGCGACGACTATGTATGGTCTTCGCCGCGCGTTACGACACTGTCATCCGGGCGTTTCGAATTGCGGGCGGCGGGATTCGGCAATGTACATGTTGACGCATCGACAGGCGGGGGGCGCGACCTGGTACAAGTTGCCGATTCCGATGGCAACGACCAAGTGACGGCAAACCACTACCAGACGAGGATCGTATCGAATAGTCTCGACCGGCAATTCACCGGTTTCCGGGGAGTCACAATAGCCGGAACGGGCAGAGGCCATGACACAATTGAATTCGCTGGCACGCGCGGCCGGGACAACCTGGAAAGTCGCGATGGTGCAATCCGCATCCGCGGGGCCCGTTACGAATTCTCGGCGTCCGGCTTCGACTCGTTGACTGCCAGCGGCAATGGCGGCAACGATTTCGGCTTGTTGCAAGGCAGCAGCCACGGCAACATCATGAACTGGCGTCGAGGCGAGGCATCCATGGCGAGCCAGGGATTCCGGGTCACTGCTCGTGACTTTGAGCGAATCCGCATGGAGGGAAGCGGGAATGCCGATTCCCTGTTTCTTTCCGGCCTGGGAAATGGGGATGGGCTATCTGCCGAGGGCGACGCCTTGCTTGCCTGGCTCGACCAGCAATCACTGGAGGCTTCCGGGTTTGCGTGGATGGAAGCATCGACGCGCGACCAGGAATCTGCGACCAGAGAAATCAGCGCTGTCGATTTCTGGTACGCGCTGCATGGAAACTGGCAGGGCGGAAGCGACTAGGACGCTTCTTACCGGTGGCTGCGCCACCGGCATTAATTGTGTCGGCCCTCCGGGCCTGCAAAGGGTGGATTTTTACATCTCACCTGTGGCGCTACCGGCATTAATTATGTCGGCCCTCCGGGCCTGGCGCTGTGGTCTGATTGCCTCCTTGCGCACTTCATTGCTTGATGGCCTTCCGCATGCGGCCAGAAAAGGCCCGCAGGGCCGATACAATTACTGCCGAGGCCGTGAGGCCTCGGTGCTGTGCCCCTCACAAAATTGTCTTGCAAGGCCCGGAGGGCCGAAACAATCGTGCCAGCCATTTTGTCCGGACGGCGATTCCCCCTCATCAACGTGAGTACAAAAGCAGTCCAAAATTCGTTAATCACCAAGAAAAACCGGGCTTGATCGAAATTGCTGCATACTCAGGGGCGCGATCTACCTATATTTGAACTGGGGCCCCCTTTCGCCACAAAAGCCTTGTCAGAAAAGCTGATGAAATCTCTCAAATCACGATTCTCCGCCATTTTGGCCCGAAGCACGGGTCAGTCGGGAACGCGTTTGTATCGCAGAAACCAGTTCAGCCGCGAGCAGGTATTGTCGCTTCCCGAACTGCTGGAGCGGCGTCAAATGGTGACGCACGTTGCCGGCGATCACATTCACCCGATACTCCAGATCTTTTTGGAAGACGTCTTTGTCAACATTCCCTTGAACGTGGGAATCACGTCAACCAGAACCTATCACCCGCATACCCATACTAATGATGGAGTCTTGCATATCGGTGAAGGACCATTGACAGGGCTCGATCCTCCGGGCTCCCCGGCTCGTCTGACTGTCCTGAAAGACTTTTTTGACGTCTGGCGAACGACCGGCACGGTCGGCACTCCGCAGAACAACCCCAATGCGTTTTTCTCCAGCACGCGCCTGATGGATCGTGTTGCGGATGCCACTCACTACGTTCAAATGACCGTAAACGGGATCGTCAACACGCAATTCGAGAACTATTCACCGCACGATGAAGACGAGGTTGTTCTTCGTTACCTGCGAATCATCAACAAGGCACCGGTTGCCAATGCGCAGAGCCTTTCAACACCGGTCAACACCAGTCTTTTGCTGACTCTCACTGGCCAGGATGGAGACCCTGAAGTGACGCAGTCGCTTTCATTCAGGGTCCGGTCCCTGCCAACTCGCGGTGCGCTGTTTGATTCGCAGAATAATCCGGTAACGGTCAACACCGTGCTCCCCGCAGCCGGCCTGCGCTACCAGCCGACCAACGGTCTCTCCGGCCCCGACGGATTCACCTTTGATGTTCAGGACAACGGCGGCACGGCAGATGGCGGCCAGAATACCAGCGCGATCGCCAACGTATCCATTCAGGTAGAAAGCCCGGTCAATCAGGCCCCGACCGCCAGCGCCCAGTCTGTGGCCGCGCGAGCAGGCGTTGCCCGCAGGATCACGCTGACCGGCAACGATGGCGACCCGGGTGCGACACAAACTTTGACATTCCGGGTTGTATCGCTCCCTTCCAGCGGTACGTTGCTCGACAGCAACGGCAATCCGGTCGTTCCCAATACCGATCTTCCGGGTCCGGCGGTCACGTACACGGCGAACCGGAACGCCGATGGGGCCGACAGCTTTACGTTCCGTGTGCGCGACAACGGAGGCACGGCCAATGGGGGCGTCGATACCAGCGCACCGGCAACGGTTTCCATCAACGTTGTGAATTCCGTCGATCCGAACGATATGCTTGGCCCGAAAGGGATTGGCAAATCCAACGCGGTTGCTCCGGGCGAGCAACTGCCGTTCACAGTCCGTTTCGAGAACATGGCCACGGCGACGGCTCCCGCCCAGCATATCGTTGTCCAGACCGTTCTGGACAGCGACCTCGACCCGGCAACCTTCTCCTTTGGCGACATCGGGTTCGCGTCGACAAGAATTGACTTGCCCGATTCGTCCTCCGCCTGGCAATCACACGTCGACTATTCGGATTACCTTGGCGAATGGCAGGTTTCGGTGCAAGCCGACTTTGATCCGGTTTCCATGACCGCAACATGGACGTTGACGACGATTGATCCGGCGACCGGAGGCTTGCCGGAAGACCCCATGGCTGGCTTCCTGCTTCCCAATGACGCCTCGCGTCGTGGCGACGGGTTTCTGAACTTTACTGTGCAAGCCCGGCAAGACCGGCCCACGGGCACGCGAATTGACAGTTCCGCGGTGATCACGTTTGATGCGAATGATGCCATTCGGACAAACGCCCTCTGGCATACCGTCGACAACCAGTTGCGGTCGGTGTATTCGATTTGAGATCGCCGAAAGACCGGTTGAACTCTTTTGCAAGTCCGGCAAAGGCTGGAGGTAGATGGAGTTGCGGGAATCGATGGATCGGGGGTTGTGAAAGACGCTGAATTCTGGTGAATTCAGCTACGCCAGGTCTCTGAATTCTGGCGAATTCAGCTACGCCTGGTCCCTGAATTCTGGTGAATTCAGCTACTTGTCCTGTTTCGCGGATTCGTTTTCCGATTTCCTGGCTTCCTCGGCATCGTCGACAGCTTTCCGGACCAGCTCTTCATCGAGCGCAGGGTGCTGCCGGTGTGCGTCGATCTGCTTCTGAACGGCGACGGCCATTGCCAAAAGTCGATCGTCATCATTGAGCCTTCCGCTAATCAACATGGATCGTGGAATCCTGTTTTTCTGTTCGCCGGCGGATTCGCGATAGCCCACGGGGAAGACCACTGCCGGGTGGCCGGTCAAATTCGTGATCAACAGGTCATTGCAATTCACCAGGAAATCGACCTGTTTCATCAGTTCTTCCATCTTGAATTGCAATTGACGGCGTCGCCGCAGCAATCGCAGGTAATCGATTGCCGGAACAAACTGTGCGCTGCGGAAGGTCCCGGGCCAGGTATTCCATCCTTCGGTCTGTCGGGCGCGGAGCATATCGTCAAAAACAGATGCCGCTTCAATATTGATCACGTCGGCAAGGCCCCACTGGTTCTGCTCCTCGGGCAACTCAATCTCCACAAGCTGGCAACCGAGCTTTTTCAAAAGCTCCAGATCCTGTCTTGCTTCCTCATCCTCCCGATTCCGCTGTTGTTCGCGCGACTTTTCCTTGTCGTCCTGCTTGGCCGTTCCCGGTTCAGGTTTGCGAACCGTGTATCCAACGCGGACTTTGCTGAAGTCCAATTCCACGGGCCAGCTGAATGAGCGATCTGTCGCAGTCGGGTCAATTCCGTCGGCTCCGTGAATCGCTGCAAAGATCGCCGCGCAATCCCTCGCGTCGCGAGCGATCGGGCCGATCTTGTCCATCGACCATGAAAGAGACATGCAGCCGGCGCGACTGACTCGTCCGAAGGTGGGTCGAAATCCGGTCGAACCACAACGGCGGGACGGAGAGACGATACTTCCAAGCGTCTCGCTGCCGATCGCGAATCCGACGAGTCCGGCAACGACGGCCGAGGCACTGCCGGCAGACGAACCGCTCGATCCGAGCCTGTAGTTCCAGGGACTGCGAGTCATCCCGCCAAACCACTTGTCACCCATCGCGATCGCACCCAAAGACAGTTTGGCAATCAAGACGGCGCCGGCCTCTTCGAGCCGCCCGGCCACGGTGGCTGTTCTATCGATGATACGATCGCGAAATTGAGGGATTCCCCATGTCGTCGGATAGCCAGGAACCGCAATCAGGTCCTTGGCACCCCATGGAATGCCATGCAGGATGCCGCGGTAGTTGCCGGCCGCGATTTCCTCATCGGCGCGACGAGCCTGCTTTCGGGCCAGATCCTCGGTCAGATTGACCACGCAATTGAGCAAAGGATTGTATTTTTTGAGCCGTTCGAGATAGACGTCGACGAGCTCGCTTGAAGTGACTTGCCTGGATTTCAATAAAGAAGCAAGCTCGACAACCGGCATCCAGGCCAGCTCTTCGGACGACGCGGGCCGGGTCGGATTCGAGGCCCCGGAAAGTTGTGGAATCTGGCGTGTCAGCTCCACCGGCCCGGCAGGAGGTGGCGCCAGTGGCTGAAAGTGCATGGCGGGCAAGTCGTCGAATTGAAGTGGCTGGCTGCGAAGCGTCTCCAGCTCGCGCGAACTGCGCGTCAGGGCCGCCGCCAGTTCATCGCGCTCTTCATCGGTGAACTCAATACCGCTTACCCATTCGGCAGACTTTATCATTTCGGCCGTGATGTCGACCGCGGAACGGTTGCTGACAGGATTGGCGAGTGCGCGATGAAAGAGACTGCTTCCAACACCGGTGGCCGCTATCGTGGCAAGCCATCTTCGTCGGTCCATACAAGTTGCCTCCCGAACCTATCGTTAATTGCAATCAGGCCGCCGTCAGGCGAGAGACAGCATTTTAGCGACTGGATTGCGGGAAAGCCCGTAGCCGCCTGCGAAACCATGCAAAATTCCAAACCTTGATTAATAGCCCCGGTTCGCTAAAATCGTGGCTCGACTGAGCCGACATCCGCAAGGCAGCCTGCAGAAGGGCCATATCGGTCGCGGAGCGGTGACGTCGGCGGTCTGTTGTGCGTCAAATCATTCAAGCAGGGTTTATTGTTTTGGCCGATAACCAGCCAATTGTCGAATTCAGCCTGTTCGATTTGAGTCGTCCGATTGCGGACAAACCGGTTGTCGAGAAAAACATTCCGCAACGGTTTGAGATGTCTCAGCTGGACGGAATCCTCTTCGAGGACCGGGAAACGCTGCGTGCCGTCGGTTTCAAGCATTTGACGCAGCAGGAATTCTGGGTTCGGGGACACATGCCCGATTTTGCCCTGATGCCTGGCGTGATGATGTGTGAAGCCGCTGCCCAGGTGATCGCCTACATGGCGGCCCGGTTCGATTTTTCGGACGAAGGGATTATGGCATTTGGCGGACTGGATCGCGTCCGGTTCCGCGGAATGGTCTTGCCAGGCGACACGCTGATTACAATGGTCGCTGCGCGGCGACTTCGCCGCAACGCACTGGTCATCTGCGATTTTCAGGGATACGTCGGGACGCGAATGGTCGTTGACGGCGAGATCATGGGGGCCGTCCTTCGGCCGAACGCCGTCACCGGGTGACATAAAGCCGGAAGCCTGAAGCCGATGGCAACCCTGGGCCGGCGGTTCACTTGCGAATTCTTTCCAGCTCGTATTTGCGGATCTTCCGGTCGAGCGTCGACCGTTCAATTCCAAGGACCTGGGCCGTATGGCTTTTGTTCCATTCGAGGGCGGTCAGCGTTGCGAGGATATGACGCCTTTCGATTTCATCGAGAGTCAGTGGACGCCATGACGTATGCGTGTTGATGTCCATCTGCGATTCACTGGCCGTGGAGAGGCTCGACAAGGTCAGATCTTCGGCATCGATCACGGTATCTCGTGCCAGTACCACCGCCCGTTCAATAACATTGCGAAGTTCGCGGATATTACCGGGCCAGCGATAGCTGCGCAATTTCCCGATCGCCTCCGCAGTAAACCCGGTGATGCGCCGGCCCGTGGCCGCATTCAATTTCTGCAAAAAATGCTCGGCCAGCACAACGATATCATCGACGCGGTGTCGTAATGCAGGAACTTCGATCTTCACGACGTTTAAGCGGAAGAACAAGTCGCGGCGAAACTTGTTCTCCCGGACCATTTTTTCCAGATCGCGGTTGGTGGCGGCGATCACCCGCACGTCGACCGAAATGGCCTTGCTCCCACCGACCCTTTCAAAAGGGTGCCCCTCGAGCACCCGCAAGAACTTGGCCTGGATGTTTTCGCTCATTTCACCGATTTCGTCGAGCATCAGCGTGCCACCGTGTGCGGCCTCGAACTTGCCGAGCTTGCGTTCGGTCGCTCCGGTAAATGCTCCGCGCTCGTGGCCGAACAGCTCGCTTTCCAGCAACGACTCCGACAACGCGGCACAGTTCAGGCACACAAAGGGGCCGGCTTTGCGGTTGCTGGCGAAATGAATGGCTCTCGCTACAAGTTCCTTGCCGACACCGCTTTCACCGATAACGAGTACCGTGGCCCCCACCGGAGCAGCGCGGGCGATTTGCTGATGAACTTGCAGGATCGCCGGGCTGCCGCCGACAATTTCGCTTTCCACACCGAGCTGCTGTCGAAGCTGATCGATCTCCCGCCGCGTTACCGACAGATCCTCGACCAGTTTTTGTTCTCGATGCCGCGTCTTCATCGCCAGGGCAATGTTCTCCGCCACCGCGAGGGTGAACTCCAGATCGTCCGGATCCAGTTGCCGGCTGGGAAGTGTGGAGTAGACATGCAGCAGTCCGATCGTTCGATCATTGACGCGGATGGGAGCGCATATCACCGCCGTTGCCTGAATCTCACCCTGGCTGTCGCGAATCCCGAGCTTGCTGTCGTCGGCGATATCGCGTGCGAGCACGGCCTCGCCGCTGCGAAGCACCGTCTCCGCCAGAAACTGCGAAACGTGCTGATAAGTTGGCTGCACATCGGAACGTGACGAAGCCACCTCCAGCGATCCGACCTTGAAGGGCCTTTGGAATTTTTGCGGTACGATCAGCACGGCCCCGGCATCGATGGAAGTCCCGTCGAACATGGCCTCGAGCGCCAACTGGGCGATATCCCGCTGGTTCTTCTGATTGGCCAGTTCGAAGGCCAGGCGGCAAAGCCTGGTCGCCGCGATTCCCAGTTTGGGAATGGCCGCGGGAGGTTCGCCGGTGTCCTGTTTGTCGGGTTCGAGAAATCGCGTGCGAACCCGGCGATGGGTGATCTGGGTTGGTTCCGTATGGGTAACGCTGGTGGGTTGCTCGTCCATTTCCAGGCCGGGCATCGTCCGGGCGGCGGCCTCGCCGGTTCCCGGTTGACCGGAATAGGCGGCGGACAAGTCTTCCACGAATGCCAGCTTGGTCCGGGCGATCCAGATGACGTCGCCGGGGAAAAGGGGACGGTCGCCGACAAGCCTCTCTTCGCCTACCTGGGTTCCGTTCCGGCTGTCGAGATCGCGAACCACCCACCGCCCGTCGTTAACGAACAACTCGGCATGTTGACGGCTGGCCTGTTCTTCGCGGATCACGATGTGATTGGTGGATCCGCGACCGATTGTAACGGTCCTGCCAGGAATGAGCCGAAAAACATCGGACCATTTTGTGCCATCGCGAATTACGAGATAAGCGACATTCGCCACACTGGGCATTCGGTCTGCCTTTTTTGTGAAAAGTTCATTATTGCCGACAACGGGCGCCGACTAGCTTTTCAAGCGCTCCGGCGGGGACAGCAGGGAGTTTCGCCATTGCCGTTCTGTCCGCGAGCCCGGTAAA
>WPCK01044935.1_pt1 | contig 29689 bp, 29 predicted proteins | sample 5399851 | NCBI WGS metagenome assembly WPCK01 (sample SAMN12869471, study PRJNA574797) | sludge metagenome | isolation source: wastewater treatment of pH11 | place: China:Beijing | collected 2019-05-20 | reverse complement strand
GGAGCAGGGCGGCGCGGTGGAGAACCCGGTGACCGAGCGCCCGCTCGAGCCGCTGCTCCCGGGCTTCGTCTGCGCCAGCGGGGCCATGCACCGGGTCGTCGACCAGATTCAGCGGCTGCAGGGCAACGACCTCACGGTGCTCGTCACGGGCGAGAGCGGAACCGGCAAGGAACTCATCGCGCGCGCCATCCACGTCGGCTCGCCGCGTAGTGCCGCGACCTTCCTGCCCTACAACTGCACGACGACGACACGCGAACTGGCCGACAGCCAGCTGTTCGGGCATCGCCGCGGATCGTTCACGGGGGCCGTCTCGGATCAGCCCGGCCTGGTCCGCACCGCGGCGGGCGGCACCCTGTTCCTCGACGAAGTCGGCGACCTGCCGCTCGACGTCCAGCCCAAGCTGCTGCGCTTCCTGGAGCAGGGCGAAATCATGCCCGTCGGCGAAACCCGGCCGCAGCGAGTGGACGTCCGGGTCATCGCCGCCACCAACGCGGATCTCGAACAGCGCGTCGCCGAGGGCAAGTTCCGCGAGGACCTGTACTACCGGCTCAGCGTCATTCGCATCCACGTGCCCCCACTGCGGCAGCGCCGTGAAGAGATTCCACACCTCAGCACGTTCTTCTTGCGAGAGGCCTCCGAACGCCTCGGCAAGCCCGACGTCCAGCTCGGGTCGGACGTGCTCGAATTGTTTGCGCAGTACTGGTGGCCGGGCAACGTCCGGCAACTGCGCAACGAGATCCAGCGCGCGGTGGCGATGGCAGCTCCGGGAGGCGTCGTGGGCCCGCAGCACCTGTCCGCCGACCTGACGGCGGCCCCGGCGACGCGGGTCGATGCCCCCGGACAGCCCCGGATCTCCCTGCGAGGGGGGCAGACACTGGCGTCGGTGGTCGACGACATCGAGCGGGAGTTGATCCGGGAGTCGATGACACGACACCGAGGCAACATCTCCGAGACGGCTCGCGCCCTCGGCCTCACCAGACGCGGGTTGTACCTGAAGCTGCGGCGGCTGGGCCTCGAAAGCCAGGCCTGAAAAATGGTTAGTTAGTTACCAGTCTGAGTGGTGCGTGGATACACAGTATTCACGGGCACCTACCCCGACGGTGTCCAAACAGTCCCACAAAATCCGCCAAGCACCGTCACAGCCCCCTCTAGCCGCATTGGATCGCCGAGTGACCCCATCCGGCGTGGAACTTGGAATAAGGAGGGGCATGACCAACCACGCCAGCCCCGCCGCCAGCACCTCCGTCAGCCTGCCGGGACGACTCACTTGGAAGGACCCGAACGGCGCGGTCCGCTTCACGTCGGTGCGTACCAGCGAAGTCACCGAGTCCGGCGCCATCGTCCAGTGCGACAGCGCCGTGGCCCTGCCGCTCTATCGCCTCGTGCACCTGCAGGTCGAGAAGGCCGCGCGCGAATGGGTGGAGTTGCCACAGCCGCTGCGCGATGGCCGTGTCCTCTCCGCCATCTGGCAGGTGTCGCCCTGCGCGCCGACCACCGGCAAGCCGGGCGGATACGCGCTGCGGTTCATGACGGCGCCAGCCGCCGCGTCTGAGCCCCTCGCGGCGCGGCGCGCCTCGTAGATCAGCCGGGCTGCTTGCGCCAGTAGCGCGCGAGACCGGCCCAGATTTGCTCGAACGGCGCCGCCAGTTCGAGCGCCGCCGCCTCCCGCTCCGAGAGCCATCCACTGGCCTCGGCGCGCATGCGGGCCACGAACCCCGCCACCCTGGTCTCGTCCGAGTCCCCCTCGGCGAGCGAACGGCGGACGGCCTCTCCGGTCTCCTTCAGAATCCTGCGATAGCCCGTCGTGTGGGCCCGCGCACCGGCCACCTGCCCGAAGTGGGTGAGGAACAACGACGCCGGGTTCCACCCGTCGATCGTATCCAGGCTGTGGCTCCAGAGGCCGAGGTCGATGTCCGGCGGCGGCGTCGCCGCGATGGTGTAGTCCCCCACCACGCGAATGCCGCAGGTGTCCCCCACGTAGGCGGTGCCGTCGGTCTCATCGAGGTAGGACACGTGGTGGACGGCATGCCCCGGGGTATAGGCCACGCGGATCGCGCGGCCGCCGATGTCCAGCCGTTCTCCACCCTGCAGGGCCTGCACGCGCGCCGCCGGCACGGGCTCGAACGCGCCCCACAGGACGTCCATCCGATCTCCATACAGTCTCGTGGCGCTCGCAATCAGCTTGCCGGGATCGATCATGTGGGGCGCGCCGCGCTCGTGGACGCGCACCTGGACGTGGGGGGCGCGCGCCAGGATGGTCCCGGTGGCACCGGCGTGGTCGAGGTGAATGTGCGTCAGCAGGAGGTCACGGACGTCCCGCAGGGTGCCACCGAGCGCGGCCAGGCCGGCTTCGAGCGCCGGCAGGCAACTGGTGGGCCCGGGGTCGACCACCGTGAACCCCTGCGGCCCGCGGAGGACCGCCGAAGCAATGACGTGATCGCGGCCCTGGAACCGCAGGTCGATGAGGTCCACGGCGTCAGTCGGTGAAGGTCAGCGTCCGCACGCGTGAGGTGTAGCGCCCGTCGGCTCGGGGCTCGAAGATCAGGCATTCGCACAGATCGCCCCCATACACGTGCAGTGTGATGGAGGGCGCGTCGGGACGGGCGTTGGCGAGCACGTGGTGATCCGTCGGCGGAATGAGGCGCCCGGCTTCGCCGACACCGGCGCGCAGCGTGTCGCGAGCCGCGATCTGAAACGCCCCATCGGTCGACGGCTGCACGTCGTACTGCGTCACCGCAATCTCGCCATCCACGACACCCTCCACGCACCACAGCCCGCCGTGGTCGTGGACGGGTGTGCCCTGCCCGGGGCCCCACGTCATGACGATGGCCGTGTAACGGCCGTCGGGATCGCGATGCAACAACCGACGCGCGTAGGTATCTGGCCGCGGTTCGCGAAAGCGCGCCGGCAACCGCACAGTGCCGGCGGTCAATGCGTCTTCCAGCGCGTCCTTCACCGCACGCGTGATGGCCTCCACTCCCGGAGCGGTGACGGCGCGATCGAGGCGTGCGACGAGGTCGGGACAGGCAGGCTCCATGACGCTCTAGCCTAGCGCGTCAGGTTGGCGTCGAACAACTTCAAGATGCGCTTGTATTCATCGGCCCAGCTGGTGGCCTCGACGAATCCGTGATCCTCGACCGGGTACACGGCCATCTCCCAGTTCTCCTTGCGCAGCTCGATGAGTCGCTGCGCCAGTCGTACCGAATCCTGGAAGTGCACGTTGGTGTCCACCATGCCGTGGCAGATCAGGAGCGCGCCCTTCAGGCCTTCGGCGAAGTAGATGGGTGAGCTCTTCCGGTAGGTCGCCGCCGATGTCTGTGGCTCGTCGAGGATGTTCGAGGTGTAGGGGTGGTTGTAGTGCGCCCAATCCGTCACCGGGCGCAGGGCGGCGCCTGCGGCGAAGGTGTCGGGCGAGGTGAACATCGCCATCAGCGTGATGAACCCGCCGTAGCTGCCGCCGTAGACACCGACTCGGCGGGCGTTGACATTGTGCGACGCCGCCAGATACGCGGCGCCATCGACCACGTCGTTGAGATCGTGGCCGCCCATCCAGCCGTAAATGGCCGTGCGCCAGTCGCGTCCGTAGCCCGCGCTGGCACGATAGTCCGGGTCCAGCACCACGTAGCCCTGAGAGGCCAGCAGGTGGTGGAACATGTACTCGCGATAGTAGGACGACCAGTAGCGGTGGGCGTTCTGCAGGTAGCCCGCCCCGTGAACGAACACCACGGCCGGACGGGCGGCATGGCGCTTGGCCCCCACCATCTCGGGCGTGTAGAGCCGGGCATAGACCCTGGCCCCGTCGCGCGCCGTGTACTGCACGAGCCGCGGCTCCACCCAGGCATGCGCCCGCCATTCGTCGCTCGTGCTCCGCGTCACCGCGGTCGACTGGGCGCCGGCCCGATTCGGCATCACGTACACCTCGGGTGGTCGATTCGCGGTCGACGAGATCAGCCCCAGCGTCGACGCGTCGGGTGAGATCGCCGCCTGGTGCCCGCCTGCCGTCGTCGTCAGGCGCTCGCGGGGACCGCCATCAGCCGCCACGCGGTAGATGTGGCGCTCGCCAGGGTGCACTTCCGTGGACTGCAGGTAGAACGACGCGCCGTCCGGAGCCACTTCCACCGCATCGATCTCGAAGCGGCCCTCGGTGATGGCCTTCCTGGTCGGCGTCGACGCTCTGGCGTCCACCGAATAGAGTTGCATCCAGCCGGTGTGCTCGGCCAGGAACCACACGCGCCGGCTGTCCGGCAGCCAGCCCAGGCCTCCGCCGGTGTTTCCCGCCGCGCCGATCTCCCGCACCCATGCGGCATCGTGCACGTGGTCCAGGCTCGTGGTCCTGCCGGTGGCGGGATCCACCAGGACCAGCCACCGATCGGTGTTGTCCTCGGCCCGCACGCTGGCCAGGGCGCGAGACCCGTCCGGCGACAGGAGCAGGGCGCCCCACCGGACGTCACGTGTGGGCTTCGGCGCCGCCGCGGCGGGCACCGGTGCGTCTCCCGAGGTGTCTCCCAGTTTCGGTGTCGGAATGGGGACGGGATCCACGATGCCGTCGAGACCGGCCCACACCGCCTCGCCCGTCCGCAGGTTGAGGACGGCCAGCTTCCGCCGGTCCTGCGCATCTCCCACTTTGATGCGCGTGACGATGTCCTCGGTGTACGCCGACTCACTGACGAAACGCGGGACGTCCGCGGTTCTGGCCTGGGCGCGCTCCACGACCACGAGATAGGCATGGTCACCCGAGTCGGAGATCGCCGCGTCGGCCACCGACTGACGCTCGGCGAGCTCGAAGCGCGGCAGCGCACGCTGGGCGGCACGCGCCTCACGGCGCTCACGGCGGGCCTTCTCCTGGGCGACCCAGTCCAGCACGTCACGCTCCTCCTGACGGAGCGCGCGCTGGCTGTCGGTGATCCGCGAGTCGGGCCGTCTGGCCACGACATCGGTCACCTGGGTAAGACCACCACCGTCGAGCCCGACGAGGTACAGGTTGTTGTCGCGCACGAAGGTGACGGCGGTGAAGTTGCGCGTCCAGCGCGGCGCGGATTCGGTCGCCGTCGTGCGGGTGATGTCGAGACGGCGGGCGGCCACCGTGTCGATCACCACGATGTCCCCGGCGTCCACACCGAGCTGGCGTGCTCTGGACGGGTCCCACAGCCCAGATGCCAGCGGGGCGCTCAACCGTTCTTCATCCGAGAGCCGGCGCGGCTCGCCGCCGCTGCGGGCCACCACCCACGTGGCGGCGATGTCGTCTCCGGGCCGGCGCCAGTCGAAGTAGAGCCGCGCGGAGTCGCCCGACCATCGCAGGTTGTCCGGCGGATAGCCCACCAACTCCGGGCCGCGCATGAGGCTGTCGACGGTGAGCGGGAAGCTCGGCGCCGCGGCGCGCGGCGCCGCCATGAACACGACGGCGCCAAGGGCGCCGGTCAGGACGAGGGACCTGTTCATGCCCACCACTCTACCAGCCTGACGCCGCTCATCCCTGCCCCCGTGTACGGCGCCTGCAGAGACACGGGTCGTCTCCCGTGCAGCGTGGCCGTCCCGAGCGGGTAACATGAGGGGTTATGCGCATGGCATCCCGCTTCCTTCTCGTGCCGCTGGTCCTCGTGGTCGCGTGTGCGTCGCCCTCGACACCCGAGTCACCAGCCACCAAGCCGCTGGCATCGGGCATCGACCTGTCCGCGGCCGACACGTCGGTTCGGATTCAGGACGATCTGTTCCAGCACGTGAACGGCGCAGGGCTGGCTCGCACCGAGATTCCCGCCGATCGCGCCACGTGGGGCGCCTTCGATCGCCTCGCCGAACAATCGCAGGCGAACCTGCGGGCGCTCGCGGAGGAAGCGGCGAAGGCGCCGAATCGGCCGCCGGGCTCCGACGCCCAGAAGATTGGCGACTTCTACGATGCCTTCATGAACGAGACCCGCGCCGACGAACTCGGCATCGCCCCCATCGAGGTCGAGCTCGCGGCCATCGACGCCATCAAGACCAAGTCGGACCTCGCACGGCACTTCGCACGGTTCCTGAAGCTGAGCATCACCAACCCGCTCATCGGCTACGTCGAGGGCGACGCGCGCGAGCCGGGGCGCGACGTCTTCTATGTGTACCAGGGCGGCCTCGGGATGCCGGACCGCGATTACTACCTCAAGGACGACGCGCGGCTGCGGGAGTATCGCGAGAAGTACGTGACCTTCGTCGAAGACATTCTGACGATTGGGGGCGTCGCCAACGCCGGCGCCCGAGCGCGCGAAACCTTCGCGATGGAGAACCGCCTCGCAACGGTGCACTGGACCAATGTCGAGAGCCGTGATGCGGTGAAGACGTACAACAAGGTGGCGGTCGCCGATCTCCCGAAGCAGTTTCCGGGGTTCGACTGGACCACGTGGACCGCTGAGCTCGGTCTCTCCCGCGACTCCTCCATCGTCATCAACCAGCCGAGCTACGTGAGAGGGTTTGCCGCCGCGGTGAACGACACGCCGGTCGAGCGGTGGAAGCCGTACCTGAAATCCTCGCTCATCAACGGGTTCGCACCGTATCTCCACAAACCGCTGGTGGACGCCGAGTTCGACTTCTACCGCCGGACGCTGCGCGGTGTGCAGGAGATTCAGCCGCGCTGGAAGCGGGCCGTCAATTCCCTGAACGCCAACATGGGCGAGATGCTCGGCAAGCTGTACGTCGAGCGTCACTTCACGCCAGCGGCGAAGGCGCGCATGGAGCAGCTGGTGGAGAACCTCCGCGAGGCCTATCGCATCAGCATCGACGGCCTCGAGTGGATGAGCCCCGAGACGAAGAAGCAGGCACAGGAGAAGCTGGCGAAGTTCCGCCCGAAGATCGGCTATCCGAGCCGGTGGCGCGACTACTCGGCCCTCGAGGTCGTCCGCGGCGATCTGGTCGGCAACCTGATGCGCGCGATTGCCTTCGAGACCGAGTACCAGCTGAGCAAGGTCGGCAAGCCCGTGGACCCCGAGGAATGGGGCATGACGCCCCAGACCGTCAACGCCTACTACAACCCGGTCCGCAACGAGATCGTCTTCCCTGCCGCGATCCTGCAGCCGCCGTTCTTCAACATGGAGGCGGACGACGCCGTGAACTACGGCGGCATCGGCGGCGTGATCGGGCACGAGATGGGCCACGGCTTCGACGACCAGGGGCGCAGCTACGACGCCGTCGGCGCGCTGCGCGACTGGTGGACGAAGGAGGACGCCGCCGAGTATCAGAAGCGGGCGAAGATGATCGTCGAGCAGTACGGGCGGCTCGAGCCGCTGCCCGGCGTGAAGGTGAACGGCGAGCTGACCCTCGGCGAGAACATTGCGGACCTCACCGGGCTCGTCATTGCCTACCGCGCCTACCAGATCTCTCTGAAGGGGCAGGCGGCGCCCACGATGGACGGTCTGACGGGCGATCAGCGCTTCTTCATGGGCTGGGCACAGGTCTGGGCCGGCAAGATGCGCGACGATGCCCGGCGCCAGCAGGTGCTCGCCGATCCCCACGCGCCCGAGATGTACCGCGCGAACGTGCCGGTGCGCAACGTTCCGGAGTTCTACGCGACGTTCGGCGTGAAGGAGGGCGACAGACTCTACCTGCCGCCGGACCAGCGCGCGAAGATCTGGTAAGGGTCAGGGATCCCTGATCCCTATCTTCCAAACGTATCGCACTCCTCCATCCGACCGGAGGTGAGGCCGCGGCGGAGCCACTCCACCCGCTGCTCGGATGAGCCGTGGGTGAAGCTCTCGGGAACCACCCGGCCCTGACTCTGGCGCTGGAGTCGATCGTCGCCGATGGCGGCGGCGGCACGGAGGCCCTCCTCCGCGTCGCCTGGCTCGAGCATCCGCTGCTGGGCCGCGAAGTGGCCCCAGACACCGGCGTAGCAATCGGCCTGCAGCTCGAGGCGCACCGACAGTTGGTTGGCGTCGGCCTGCGATGCACGCTGCTGCAGGCGTGACACCTGCGCGTTGACGCCAAGGACGTTCTGGATGTGGTGCCCGACCTCGTGGGCCACGACGTAGGCCTGCGCGAAGTCGCCCGGCGCGCCGAAGTTCTGATCGAGTTCACGGAAGAACGACAAATCGAGGTACACCTTGCTGTCGGCCGGGCAATAAAAGGGCCCGGTGGCGGACGAGGCTGACCCGCACGCGGACTGCACGGCCTGATCGAACAGGACCAGCACCGGCGGCTGGTAGCGATCGCCGGCCTTGGCGAAGATGTCGGTCCAGGTCTCCTCCATGTCGCCAAGGACCGCGCCGATGAACTTCGACTGTGGGTCCTCCCCCGCCGTGCCGGTGGGCACCTGTTCCTGCGCGGGCTCGCCACCCGGTATTCCGCCCGTCAGTTGGAGCAGCGACAGCGGGTTGGTGCCGGTCACCCACGAAATGAGCAGGATGATGAGGATCATCCCGATGCCGCCACCGCCAATACCAGCCGGGCCGCGCATCCGAGCGCCTCGGCGATCCTCGATGTTCGTGCTCTGCCGCTGTCCCTCGATGCGCATGGCGCTAGCGTATACTGACCGGCGCGAGATTCGATAGAGTCATGTCCGAGACGGTCGTCCGCGCGGCCGGCGCGGCCCTCACCGTCGCCTACGCCATCCTCATCGCATGGCTGGCTGCGTCCCAGCCGCAATCGCTGTCCGACGTGACGGGCGGTTTCGCCGCCAGCGTGGGCCTGTACGCGGTGGACGAGACGGCGTTCGCGGACGGCCTCGGCTTCTTCCACAAGGATCAGTTCGACGCCGCTCGTAACGCCTGGGCGCGCGCCGATCCGGCCGGCCGCGACGCCCACACGCAGTTCTACGTCGCCTACAGCTACTACCGTCAGGGCTGGGGCCGCATCAGCCACGACGATGCGCTGTATGCCGCCGGACTCAGGGCCCTTGACCGCGCGGTCGCCGCGGCGCCGAACGGGCGCATCAACGTGCCCGACCCGGGCCTCCAGTTGCACAGCGCCGATGAGTTGCGGGCGGAGCTCACCGCCGGCCTCACGCGCGACTGGTCGGACCTGAATCCACTGCGCGTCTTCACGGAGCGGAAGTGACAGCCGTCCGCGAAGCCGTCGTCCTCCCCGTCACGCTGTTGACCGTGGTCCTCCTTGGCGGCGTGCACCTCACGGTGCCGATCCGGATCGAGCCGCCAACGCTTTTCTCGCTGGTCCTGGCCAGCGTGCTGCTCGCCGTGTTCGTGCAGAGCGGCGTCGTGGATCCGCAACGCCTGGTACACGTGTCGAGGCCGCCAGCGGCGAACCTCAACGGGCTGCTGGCGTGCGTGGCGCTGTTCGTGGCCAACGCACAAGTCATCTCTCGACTCACCCCGTCGTCGGGTGCCGCGGCACTGGCTGTCAGCGTGCTGTTCTTCGTCACGCTTCTGCAGATGAGTGCGGCCGCCCTGGACCGCGCGCGCTGCCTCCGGGTGTGGGCGGTCACGCTGCTGTCGGCCTTCGTCGTCAAGTTCGTCGTCCTGGCGGGCCTGGCCGGGCCCGCGGACGGGGTGATCGCCCGCGTGCTGCAGACATTCGTGGACGGCCTCACCTTCGGCGGGCTGTCTCAGCCGGCGGAACACAGGGCTGCCGGGTACCTCGCGTTCGCAATGCTCGGCCTCTATCTCGGCGGCCTGGTGCTCTTGCCCCCGCCTGCCCCACGTGCCCTCGTCCGCCGCTGAGGGTGCTGGCCACCCTCGCCCGGCGCCAGGTGACGGCGCTGCAAAGCGGACGCCACCCGTTGCGGGTCCGCCTCTTGCACCAACGGATGCAGAGGGACACCCTTGAGAATCGGACTCGTCTACAACGACAAGGCTGGCAGTCGCGACTCACTGTCACTGGCGGCGCTCATCAGGCTCATCCACCAGCACGGCCATGAGGTCGTCACGTCGATCTCGCCCGATGAGGACTGGATGCCGCTGTTCGCACAACCACTCGATGCGGTGGCGGCGGCGGGCGGTGATGGTACCGTCGCCGCGGTGGCCAAGGCCCTCGTCGATCGCACGCCCGCCCTCCTCGTCTTGCCCATGGGAACGGCGAACAACATCGGATCGAGCCTGGGACTCTCCACCAACCTGCCGGCGATCGTGGCCGGCTGGAGTTCCGCGCGCCCGCGCCCGCTCGATGTGATCACGACGACCGGTCCGTGGGGACAGCGACTGGCGCTGGAGAGCGTCGGCGGCGGACTGGTCAGCCATGGCATCGTCGTCATGGATCGTCAGGAGACGAACAGCCCGACGCGAGAGGCTGCGCTCGCGCGCGCCCTCGACAGTTACGTCGACGTCCTCAGCCATCTGCGGCCGACACGCTGGGAGCTCACTGCGGATGGTGAGGAGATGGGTGGCGACTACCTGCTGCTGGAGGTGCTGAACATGGGCGCCGTGGGGCCCAATGTCATGCCCGCCTTCGCTGCGGACTGGAGCGATGGCCGGCTCAGCCTGGTGACGGCTGGCGCGGAACACCGCGACGCGCTGCTGGGCCACGTTCTCGAGCGCCGACGGCGCCTGGATGCGCCGCCCATGCAGTTACCGACACGACACGCTCGCTCCATCGTCATCCGGTGCGGCGATCGCCTGCACGTGGATGACGATGTGTTTGGCGAACTCGAGGCTCCAGGCCAGGTCACCGTAGAGCTGCTGGCCGGAGCCGTCCGCGTCTTGTTGTGATCTCAGACGACGCTGCGTCCCTGGATGACCCGGATGAGCACCACGGCCACGGCCAGCACGAGGAGGAGGTGCAGAAAGCCACCCAGGGTGTAGGAACTGACCATTCCGAGGAGCCACAGGACGACGAGCAGCAGAAGAATCGTGTTCAGCATGATGTCCCCTTCTATGGATGCGCTGGTGCCCTATCGCGATCGTGAGCCGCGCGACGACTGGCCGCCCGCCACCTGCTCGACGGTTTCGCGGGCCGTGGCTTCGATGGACGCGGCGGCGTCGTCCACCGACTGGCGGACGTGCTCCCATTCCACACCTGCGCGCGCGGCCAAGGCTTGATAGCGACGCGTCACGGCGTCGCGGAGGGACGTCGCCGACTCGCCAATCTGGCCGCGCAGGGCCGCACCCGACTTCGGCGCGTAGAGCAGCGCGATCGCCGCACCGAGGCACGCGCCCGTCACTACCCCGGCCGCAAAACCGGCGCCCGAATCTCGCCCGTGTTGATACATTGGATCCTCTCCTCGCCGCGGCCGCCCCACGCGGCTCGCTCAGTGCCCGCATGAGCATCGTGCATGCCAGGGGCCCCGACGTGTGATCGGCACGTAAAGAGCTATTGTGTGTAGCGCGTTACCCAACATGAGGGATGCACGGTTCACGCCCAGTGGGCACCCGACTTGCTGAAATGGGAACGGAGCGTTCATGACCGCACGCCTCGCTGTCGTCGACGACGATGCCGCGTTCACGGCTTATCTGCAGACCCTGCTGCACACTCGGGGGTATACGGTTGAGGTGTTCAACAGCGGCGCACCGCTGCTGGAGCGCCTGCGGGCGGGGTTTCAGCCGCAGGTCGTCCTCCTCGACGTCCTGATGCCCGATCTCGACGGCATCGAGACCCTCCGTGCGATACGCCAGGCGCAGCCTGGTACGCAGGTGATCATGCTGTCGGGGCGCCGGGCGCCGGAGACAATTGTCGAGGCGGTTCGTCTGGGAGCGGCGGACTACGTGTTGAAGCCCGGAGACCCGGACGGCGTCGGCGAGGCGGCGCTCGAGGCCGCAATCCGCAATGCCCTCGAGCGGGAGTCGTTGACAGCCGAGGTGGCTCGACTCGGAGCCCAGCTCGCGGAAGATCCGGAAGGCGCGCAGCCCTGCTGGAGTTCTGGTGCTGCGATGGCGCAGGTGATGGCGATGGTCGATCGCGTCGCGGACAGCGATGTCGGCGTGTTGCTGCGCGGCGAAAGCGGCGTCGGAAAGGAAGTGATCGCCCACGAGTTGCATCGCCGATCGCCACGGCGCGCCAAGCCGTTCGTGAAGGTGAACTGCGCGGCACTGCCGGGGGAGCTGCTGGAGAGCGAGCTGTTCGGGCACGAGCGGGGCGCCTTCACCGGCGCGGGCGCGACCCGGGTCGGGAAGTTCGAGTTCTCGCAGCACGGCACGATCCTGCTCGACGAAATTGGCGAGATGCCCGCGGCCCTGCAGGCCAAGCTGCTGCACGTGCTCCAGGACCGGCAGTTCACGCGCCTCGGCAGCAATCGCCCGATCGAGGTCGACGTGCGGGTCCTGGCCGCCACCAATCGGGATCTGAGCCAGATGATGCGGGCCGGTACGTTCCGCGAGGACCTGTACTACCGCCTGCAGGTCATCGAGCTGTACATCCCGCCACTGCGCGAGCGGCGCGAAGAGATTCCGGCCCTCGTCGAGTTCTTCATCGTCAAGTACGCCCGGGTCTATCGACGGCCCCCGACCCGGCCGAGCCCGGTGCTCATGGATGCGCTGTTGTCGTATCCGTGGCCCGGGAACGTGCGCGAGCTCGAGAACACGGTGAAGCGATTCGTCGTGGTCCAGGAAGAGCGGCTCATCCTCACCGAGCTGCGATCACCTGAAGCCGTGTCCGTGCCGGAGGCGCCCCCGGTGGCCATGGACCAGGCCCGCGCCAACGAGCTCGCCGATCGGCAACTGCCGCTGCCTCCGGTGACATCGTTCGCGACGCTGTCCAGTCCGTATGCCTCGAGCGTGGCCGTCGCCGAGCCTCCCGCCGTCGTCCACGTCCAGAGCGCTCGCCCCGCGCCGGTGCCGCAGGTGGCGGTGATCGACCAGACGAGCACCGTCGACGAACACGAGGGGATCGACCTCCCCGCTCTCGCACGGGCCGCAGCCAGGGCGGCCGAACGGGACGCCATCACGAAGGCACTCGCCCGGTTTCGCTGGAATCGACGCAGGGCCGCGAAGTTCCTGCACGTCAGCTACAAGACCCTGCTCAACAAGATGAAGGAGTGCGGCATCACTGAAGTGACGCCGCCTTGAACATCGGAGCGCATCTTGCAGAAGTGGTCAGGGAGGTGGATCCCGATGCCCAACCCGACTCCGCCACCTGCCACGAGGCCCGGGCCACCGCCAGGGGCCACACCCACCCCCGGGCAGCCGGTCGTTCCGCCGGACGATCCGCGGGCCCCAGACGTAGACCGGGAACCGAACATCGACCCTCCTTCGGTGGAGCCGCCCCTCGAAGCGCCGTCGGAGAAGCCGGTCGTGACCGAGCCGCCGGCACCGCGGGCTGCGCCGTAGCACGCCGCACCCATAAGGGAGGTCCAGACTTCTGATGACGGGCCGCACTCCTGAGGAAATCTACGCGTCGCGAACGTGGCGCCTGCCGTTCGTCGTCGCGATTGCCGTATTGATCCTCACCGGCGCACTGGCCGTGCGCCAGTATGTGCGCTTCACCGAGGCCTCCGCATCGGTCGATCACGCCTACGCGGTCATCCACACGCTCGACCTCCTCATCCAGCGGCTCGTCGACGCCGAGACCGCATATCGGGGCTACCTGCTGACGGGCGACCGAGCGTTTCTCCAGCCGCACGAGGGCGTGCAGGCCGACACCGCCAGGCTCCTGGCGGCTCTTCGCGAGCTCCTGTCGACAGCCCCGGCGCCGCGGTCCATTCCGGATGATCTGTCGTTGGCCGCGACCGCAAAGGTGGCCGAGATGCAGGAGGTCATCAGCGCGTTCGAAGCCGGTGAGCGGACGCAGGCCATCGGCCGCGTGGCATCGGGCGACGGCAGGCGCATCATGGACGAGGTCCGCCGAATTGGCAGCAAGGTCCGGCAATCAGAGGCGGAGCTGGTAGAGCAGCGTACCAGCCAGGCGAATCAGGCGGCACGAGCCGCACAGGCCTTCAGCGCCGCCACCGTCGTTGCCACACTCCTGCTGAGCGTCGCGGCCTTCTCCGTGAATCGCTCCTTCGAGCGGCGGCGGCAGGCGTTCACGATAGAGACGGTCGCCAGGGCCCACGCCGAGCGGGAGGCAGCGCGGAGCGCGTCGGGGCTGCTGCTGAGCGAGCAGTTCCGCGAGAGCCTGCTCGAGAACACGGGCGACTGCGTGGTGGTGATCGATCCAGACGGCGCGATCGGCGCCATGAACGGGCCAGGATGTCGACTGATGGGGCTGACCCCCGCCGGGGACTGGCAGCAGGCCGGGTGGGCCGCCCTCTGGCCCGACGATGGTCAGGCAGCGACGGCCGCCCTGGCTGCCGCCATTCAACATGGACAGGGCCGCTTCACGGCGCGGCGCAGCGACTCCCGAGGCTCCACGCGGTGGTGGGAAGTGATCATCACGCCAGTGCGCGACGAGCATGCCGCGGTGGTGCGCCTCGTCGCGATTGCCCGCGACATCACCGCACAGAAGCGCGCGGACGCGGAACGCACCGAGTTGCTGGCCAGTGAACGCGCAGCCCGCGCCGAAGCCGAGCGTGCGGCACGGATGAAGGACGACTTCGTCAGCACGCTGTCGCACGAGTTGCGGACCCCCCTCAACGCCATCCTCGGCTGGGTGAGCGTCCTCAGGCGCGATCAGCAGCCAGAGACACTGAGTAGAGCGATCGAGGTCATCGACCGGAATTCCCGGCGGCAGTCACAGATGATCGACGACCTGCTCGACGTGGGTCGCATCGTCTCGGGCAAGCTGCGACTCGACGTGCACCGGATGGAGCTGGCTCCGGTCGTCGAGGACGCGAGCCTGGCGGTCCAGCCGGCGGCCGACGCCAGGGGCGTCCGGCTCGTCACCGTGTTCGGGTCCGCGGCCATGGTGCTCGGCGATCCGGTACGCCTGCAACAGATCGCGTGGAACCTGCTGAGCAACGCCATCAAGTTCACACCGAGGGGTGGCCGGGTCCAGACCACCATCTCGAAGGTCAACAGCCAGGTCGTGCTCGAGGTTGTCGACACCGGCGTGGGCATCGACGCGGCGCTGCTGCCACACATCTTCCAGCGATTCCGTCAGGCCGACGCGCCGAGCGCGAGCCGGCAGGGCGGCCTCGGCCTCGGACTGGCCATCGTCAAGAACCTCGTCGAGATGCACGGCGGTACGGTGGAGGCGGCCAGCGACGGACCGGGCGCAGGCAGCCGTTTCACCGTCAGGCTCCCGATGGCGCCCGCTGGTGCGCACCGCGACGCCGGCGACCTCACGGGGCCTGCCGCCGGCGCGTTCATCGCGCTGCTCGACGGGCTGGAGATTCTCATCGTCGAGGACGAAGCCGATGCGCGCGAGATCGTCGATCGGCTGCTGAGCGATGCCGGGGCGACGGTGGTTGCCACTCGAACGGCGGTGGAGGCCCTCCAGCGGCTGCGCGAGGGGCGCGTACCGCACGCCATCCTCAGCGACATCGGCATGGCGGACCTGGATGGATACGAGTTCATCCAGCGTGTGCGACGGATGGGGGGCGCGCTATCGAGCGTGCCCGCGGTGGCACTAACGGCGCTGGCACGCCTCGAGGACCGCAAGCGTGCGCTCATGGCCGGTTACCACACGCACCTCGCGAAGCCCGTCGATCCCAGCGAGCTCATCGCGACCCTGGCCACGCTCACCGGCCGCACCGGACGCGCGTAGTCACCCTGAACCGGCTGGTTGTTCCACGCTTCCTGGAAGAGCAGCCGGACGCGCACTCTTGGTAGACAGCGCCACCAGGTGGGCGCCGCTGTGCTCACTTCTCGTGGCAATCGTCTTGCACCGCGCAGGAAGCGTGCGCCGCCACGACTTGCCCGGCACGTTCGACCAGGCCGGTCCGCGGCCGGCGTACCGTCGAGGAGAACACCGCCATGAGTGAATACCGCAGACGCCTCAGGTTCCAGCTCTGTTGACGGGCACCCAGGGCCCGTCCCAGAGCCAAGCGCAGACCGGCTACACCGACATCGGAACACAGGAGAACGTTCATGACCATTCGACATCGCACGTCGCCACTCGTGCTCGCCGGCGCAGTACTCAGCGCCGCCGCCTGCGGCGACACGCGTACACCAGCGGCCGACCCGCCGCTCACCGACCAGGCCTCCGAGGCTGCCAGGGACGCTGGCGCCCGAGCGGGAGCCGCGACCGAAGCCGTGGATGTCACGACCGCCCTGATGCGCGACGACGTGGTCGATGCCAGCGACATCAATGTCGACACCGATCACGATCGTAAGGTGGTGGTGCTGCGTGGCACGGTGGCCTCGGACATGGAGCGGACCCGCGCAGAGCACATCGCGCTCCGCGAGGCCGAGGGCTATACGGTCGACAACCAGCTGACGCTGCGCACACGCTGAACTGCGGCGAGTCGGAGATCCCTATGAAGTACGGCATCGCGAACCCTTCCCCTTCAGTTCGACACCGCGCCGCTCCCTCTCCCATCGGCGCGCACTCCCGCCCTTACCGCTCGCTGTTCCGCTGAGCCGCGCGTGAGCTCACGCTAGCCGCGTGAAGGACGGACGGGCTCGACCATGACCCGTTCGAGCTCTGCGGGATCGACCGGCTTCACCAGGTGCAGGTCGAAGCCGGCCTCGCGACTCCGCTTGCGATCGGCGGCTTGCCCCCAGCCCGTCTGCGCGACGATGCGGATGGCCCGTCCCCAGGTCTGTGATCGGATGGCCCGGCAGACCTCGAGCCCGTTGACGTGTGGCATCCCGAGGTCGAGCAAGACGAGCGACGGGCGCCATCGCTCGACCTGCTCCAGGGCGCTGCGGCCATCGCCGACGGTCACCACCTCGTGCCCGCGCTGGCGTAGCCACGCGGCCAGTGCGTGCACGGGGTCGAGGTTGTCGTCGGCGATCAGCACGCGCTGAGGCGCCATCGCCGAATCCGGCTCCGCCGTCCCGAACGCGTCGACTCGCGGCGCATCGGGCACCACGACGGGCAGCCGGATAGCGAACTCGGTGCCGAGCCCTGGTCCATCACTCTTCACGGCCACGGTGCCCCCGTGCAGCTGCACGAGGGCTTTCACCAGGGCCAGCCCCAGTCCAAGCCCCCCGTCCACGCCACCGGGCGCGGACGCCGCCTGCGCGAACTTCTCGAACACGCGCGGCAGGAACTCCGCGGGGATCCCCATCCCCGAGTCGCGCACGCGGACTTCGCCACTGCCGCCAACCACGCTCACCTGCACCGAAATCCGGCCGCCGCGCGGTGTGAACTTGCAGGCATTGAGGAGGAGGTTGGCCGTCACCTGGGTCAGGCGCGTCAGGTCGCCGTCGACGACCACTGCCGCAGTGCCAGCCTCGACGGTGCAGGTGTGCCCGGCGCCATCAATCGTGTCCCGCGCCGTCTCGACGGCCTGGGCAACGACATCACGCAGATCGACATGCGTGCGTTGCAGCACGAGCTTTCCGGCGGTGATACGACTCACGTCGAGCAGGTCGTCGATCAGCCGTACCAGGTGCCGCATCTGCCTGGCGATGATCTCCTGTGACTGCTGGCGGACCGCCGCCGGCAGGGTCGGGGACTTGAGGAGTTCCACGCTGGTGCGAATGGGCGCCAGCGGGTTGCGCAGCTCGTGGGCCAGCGTCGCGAGGAACTCATCCTTCCGCTGGTCGCTCTCCCGCAACTGGGCCTGGCTGCGCTCCAGCTCTGCATTGGCCTCGGCAAGGGCGCGGGTCCGCTCCCGCACGCGCTGTTCGAGGTCCGTACGCAGGGCCTCGCGCTGGCTCCGCAGACGGAACATCCGCCCGGCGGCACGCCACATTACGATTGCACCGATCGAAGCGAAGGTCGCGGTCACCAGGGCGGTTGCCAGGCCAGGATCGACCCGTCTCGCGAGGAGCAGATGCGCCCGGCCCAGGACGATCGGCAGCGCAAACGCGCCCACGAGCAGGCGCGGGTCGAGACCGATGTCCGCATTCGCCGCCCGCAATCGAGCCATGGCCGTGGCCGAGGATGAGAGAACCAGGACGGACGTGACGGCGAAGAGGATGACGGTCGGGACGGCCATGCCCGGAAACCGTGGCAGATCGTTCAGCCGATCGCGCTCGAACGACACCGCGATGACGGCGAGCCAACTGAGCATCAGGGTCGTCCCACCCGCCCAGCGCACGACGCTGGCGCCAACCGGCGTCGGGAACGTGAGGGCGACGACGGCGATCGCGATGAGGACGAAGGTCATCGCCGTCATCGCGGACATGCGACCCGCGTAGGCGTCCAGCGTTGGGTCGACCACCAGCGACGGAACCAGCCATGTCTCGATCCGCCATCGCGCCTCGAAGGCGTACTCCGCGAGGGTCGCCATCGGGAGGAGCACTGCAGTCGCCGCGAGCGCGCGAACGATCCACGCGCCGGGCGAGCGGCGCACGTGGCCCACCCCCGCGACGGCACAGGCCAGCCCGAGACACACGAACGCAAATGCGGTCGGCGCGACCATCACGCGCCAACCCGCGCCGAACCGCGCTGGCGTGGTCGAGCCGAAGAACGTGGCCAGTAGCACGAGGGTCGCGAAGAGGGCCACCCCGCTTCCGCCAATCGCCGTCGCTCTGGACGTCATCGGGCTCCTCAGGCCGATGAGCGCCGCCCATCGAGCAGGCGCCTGACATCGGTGACGAGCGTCGCCGGATCGCACGGCTTCACCCTGATGGCGTCGAACCCGATGGCCCGCGCCCGATCGAGTTGACGCTGATCCGACTGTCCCGTGGCCGCGATGAGCGGGATCGTACTCGTCTGCGGATGCGCCCGGAGGCGCTCCGCGACCTCGAGCCCTGAGAGGCCCGGCAACTCCAGGTCCATGAGGATGGCATCCGGACGCTCGGAGATGGCGAGATCGAGCGCGGTGGGACCGTCCTGCGCCGTCAGAACCTTGAAGCCGCAGGAGGAAAGATAGAGCTGCCACACCTGCAGTGCGTCCGGATAGTCATCGACCACCAGCACTGTCGGGCCAAGCGGCACCTCATCTGTCACTGTTCCTCGCGATCCTGTCGTGGCGGAGCCGGTCGAGAATACTTCAGCACGCGGCGTGCCACGACGGCGGACCCACATCGGCGAGGGGACGACACATCCTGACGACCTCGCTACCCAGAGTGGGTAGACACGTGCACACCGCGTCTGCTGCTCCGCTGGTACCGCCCTTGCTCCTTCCATGCTGGAAGGTGGTGCCCAGATGGTGATGCTCACTGCGGGCGTGGTGCTGGTGCTGGCTGGCCTGGGAGGCGCGGTCAATGCCTGCCTCGCGGCCCCCGATGATCCCGACTTCGTAGTCGCCGCCGTCTCCGGGCTCGCCCTCGCCGCGGGTTTGGTGCTTCTGGCCGTGGGAGCGGGCAGACATGGCTACCACTACCGTCCGCTCGGCGCGCCGCCCGGCGATGCCGATCCGGACAAGATCTCGTCGCCACCGGGATCCTCCGACACGTCGGAGCCGCCACGTCCATGGAACGCCTCGTCACGTTGACCGTGGTCCTCGTCATGATGGCGGCCTTCGATGCCTTCGTCGGCGCCTTCGGGATGGAGCGCGTTTTCGCGTGGGTCGCGCTCGGGGCGTGGATGGCCTACGCAGCGGCGTTGGCGGGACTCGCCTTCTGCCTCTGGAAGCACTACCGAACCGCCTCGAGCCGTTAGGACGCCGCTGATGGCCGGCTGTGGCAGGGTGGCGCGTCGCGCACAACGAGTCAGTCTCGCCGTCTGCCTCGCAATCGGCGTCTACCTCTCCTGGCAGCTGATCGAGCCCTTCTTGAACGTCCTCGCGTGGGCCACGGTGATGGTCATCCTGTTCCAGCCCATTCACCAGCGCCTCCTCGCACGCCTGTCATCAGCCCCATGGACTGCTCTGCTTTCCACGACGCTGGTGGTGATCACGGTGCTCGCACCGACTTTGCTGGTCGTGACGGCCACGCTCAGCGAGGTCCAGGACATCGCCAATCGCCTGCCGACGGTGATCTCTGGACTACTGGAGCCGTCGCACCCGCTCACGGGCCGCGGGGTGGCGATAGTAGAGCGCTACGTCGACCTCTCGCGCTGGCGCGACCCGGCATTCTGGCAGCGGTCGTTCGAGCAAGAGGCCGGCACGGTGGCCGCCCAATCGTGGTGGCTGGTGGGCGGGGTCCTCGGGATCGCTCTACAGGCCGGCCTGATCGTCTTCACGATGTTCTTCCTCTTCAAGGACGGGCCGCTCATCAGCCGCCGACTGTACGTGCTGCTTCCGATCGAGAACCGCCGGCTCACCGCGCTGTATCGCCGGACGCGTGAGGTCATCGAGGCCGGCGTCTATGGCACGCTGCTGCTGTCGGGCGTTCAAGGCGGCCTCGGCGCGCTCGCGTTTCTGGTGTTCGGTCTGCCGTCGCCGCTGCTGTGGGGCGTCGTGATGACACTGCTGTCGATCATTCCCGTCCTCGGTGCCTTCGTCGTCTGGGTGCCGGCCGCCATCTATCTGGCGAGCACCGGCGCGTGGGGCAAGGCCGTGGCGCTGACGCTGTGGGGTGGCGTGGTCATCGCCATGGCCGACAACGTGCTCCGGCCCATCCTGATCGGCAGCCGCACAGCGATGCACGAACTGCTGGTGTTCTTCGGCGTCCTCGGCGGCCTGCAGGTCTTCGGCGTGCTCGGCGTGGTGCTCGGACCGGTGGTGTTCGCCATCACGCTCGCGCTGCTCCAGGCGCTGCGTGAGGTGCAGGCGCAGCCCACGGGGCGTGTCACGGTCCCGCAGTGCTAAGCTGGGCCGTGCCTGCCACGCTGCGCTTGACTCAGGGCGCGACTCGCCCGCTGGCCATGCGCGGCGCAAGCGCTGTGGCCGCGACGACACGCTGGATGCTCCTTGCCGAAGACGACGAGGGCATTTACCGGCTGCAAGGAGGCCGTCTCTACCTGTGGGCCTCGGCCCACGACCACGAGGCCCTGGCCGATCTGGAGGGTCTGGCGGCCGACCCTGCGGGCCGCCGGGTGTGGGCGCTGGCCGAGGAGAGTGGCGAAGTGGTGCGCGTCTCGACGCGAGGTCGCGGCATGACCGTGACATCGTTGGGGCGTCTGCCGCGCCCGGGTAACACGAAGAACAAGGGCTATGAGGGGCTCGCGTATCTGCCTCGCACCCACTCCCCCAACGGACGTGCGTCACTTGTGGCGGTGCACGAGGACAAGCCGCGTCGGGTGGGAATCTTCGCGCTACCGGACCTGGCCGAGACGCACACGTTCAAGCTGCCAGCGGACGCCAAGGACGCATTGACGGATCTCGCCGACGTGACGGTGGATCCGGTGAGCGGCGCGCTCCTGCTGCTTTCGGAAGAGACACGGCGGATCGGGGTGTGCACGATCGCCGGCGAGCGCCTGGCGTTGCAGTCGCTGACCGACGTCCGCGTGCGCCAGGCCGAGCGCCCGGAAGGGCTGGACTTCGTGACGCCATCCCGACTGGTGGTGGTGACCGAGGGGCCGGCCACGGTGATTACGTTTCGAGTGACACGGACGAACGGCTGACGTCGCCTGCGGGTCGTGGTGCCTCGCTGGCGTCACCGTTCGGGTGGATATCTCGGCCATGCCGTCGAAGAAGCGCAACGGCGAGCACGCCAATCCAGAGCCAGAACCCGTAGAGGTGGATCCGTTCTACCGTACCGACCCACGGCGTCGGCAGCTGGTCGATCATCCGCGGTACGTAAGCGAACGTACCAACGCCGGAGATGAAGGCCACCGCGACCAAGATCTGCGAGAACGCCCGGAAGCGGAGCCCGAGTGCACCCGCGCCCACCGCGATGAGGGTCGTAACCAGGAGCACCATGACGCCGCCCAACGCGATGTGCCCCATGTCGGTCCAGGTGAAGACGTCGCCCCGCTGGTGCATCGGGACGAACGACCACAGGGGACCTGAGAGAACGAAGGCGACCAGGAGCCAACCCGTGAGACGGAGTCGCCGGTTGCCGCGGCTTTCACGAATGACGCCGATGGCGAACGCCGCGAAGAGAACGGCGAACACCTGGAGGAGCTTCACCCAGAGGTCCGTCGTAGGCGCACCGATGGCTGACAACTCACTGATCACCTGATCGGTAAAGCTGTAGTCCGGATAGCGCAATCCGCAGAGGATGTCGGCCGTGATGTAGACGACCGACGACAGCACCCCGGCCAGGAGCAAGAGGTCCCGGAGGATCCTGCTGCCTCGCGTCTCCGTCTGCCGGACCATTGCGACGGCTGGCACGGTTCACGACTCCTTGCGTTGCGCTTGCCTGACACCTTCTGTTGGTGGCCGGGCCGGGAATCGAACCCGGACGGTCTTGCGACCAGCGAATTTTAAGTCCGCAGCGTCTGCCAGTTCCGCCACCCGGCCACACTCGCGCCCGCAGTCTTCTAAGTCTTGATCAGATATCGCGTCGCCCGTTCTCGTCGGAGCAGCAGATCAGCGGAGGCCAACGCTGTTGAGTCCCGTGCGTCTGCCAGTGTCCACCCCGGCGCAGGGGGCCTGCCCGCCGTGTGCGCTCGATCCTACTCCGCTTGCGCCGCTGGTATACTCCGCCCGCCCCTGGAGGTCTCCCAGGTCACCCACGCGCACGTCCCTCGCAACACGAGCCAGACCTTCCTGTTCGATCCTGGCACAACGTGCCCTGGCGGTCCGCGCACGGATCCCACGAGCCCGGATTCCGCGACCACCACCCCACCTCCTCCCTCCTCCCTCCTGCCTCCTGTCGTCAGACCGCCTTCGTCTTCCAGCCACCCCTGCTGAAGACGAAGGCGCTCACGACCGCCAGTGTCGAGAAGGCGATGGTGATGGCCGCGTACACCCCGCGCGGGCCCCAGCCCGCACCGATGGCGAGCGCCCAGGCCAGAGGAATCTGCCAGACCCAGAAACATCCGAAGTTGATCCACGTCGGCGTCCAGGTGTCGCCTGCCCCGTTGAACGCCTGCGTCAGCACCAGCCCGTAGGCGAACAGCAGGAACCCGGTGCTGAGGATGCGCAGGCAATCCACCGCGTGCGCGGCCACCACCGCATCCGCGGTGAACCACGCCACGATGGCCGGTGCCCACAGCAGGAACGCCGCGCCGAGCACGCCGAGGAAGGCGGCGTTATAGCGGCCCGCCGTCCACACCGACTGCTCCGCCCGCTCCGGCTTCCCGGCCCCGAGCGACTGCCCCACCATGGTCGCGGCGGCATTGCTCAGCCCCCACGCAGGCAGGATGGCGAACAGCAGCACGCGAATGCCGATGGTGTAGCCCGCGATGGCATCACTGCCAAAGGTGGATATCACGCGAACGAGCCCGATCCAGCTCGACGTGTCGATGAGCACCTGCAGGAACCCGACACCGCTGAGACGGCACACGGTCCACATGACGTGGGGCACCAACCGCAGGTGCGCCAGGCCCGCACGCACACGACTGCGACCCGAGAGCAGCACCCACAGCTGCACCAGGACGGCCGTGCCACGCCCGATGTTGGTGGCGACAGCCGCCCCCGTCACCCCCAACTCCGGTAACGGCCCCCATCCGAAGATCAAGCAGGGGTCCAGCACGATGTTGATGCCGTTGGCCACCACCAGCATGCGCATCGCCATCGCGGCATCGCCCGCGCCCCGGAACACCGCGTTGGTGAGGAACAACAGGGTCACCGTCGCGTTGCCGCCCAGCATGACCACTGCGTATCCGACTGACGACGACAACATCGACGGCGTCGCGCCCATGAGTTCCAGCAGGGGCCGGGCAAACACCCCTCCGGCCAGCCCGACCGCGAGCGACACGCCCAGGCCGAGCGCGATCGACTGCACCGCGGCCTCCGCGGCCCCTTCCTCGTCCTTCTCGCCGATGCGCCGCGCCACCACCGCCGTCGCGCCGATGCCGAGGCCCATCGCCACCGTGTAGACGATGGTGAGGAGCGACTCGGTGAGACCAACGGTGGCCACCGCGTCGGCCCCGAGCTGCGAGACGAAGTAGACGTCCACGACGGCGAACAGCGACTCCATCCCCATCTCGATCACCATGGGCACGGCGAGCAGGAGGATGGCCTGCCCGACGTGGCCGTCGGTGAAATCACGGGTGGAGCCGCGAATCGCTTCGAGGAACAACTGCCAGATGCGTTGCATGACGGAACCTGCTCACCAGAGGACACGGGGCCACGGCACGTCGGGGACGCGCCCACGATGACGGACGGTGGAGCCGCCGCCGGTACCCGCCGACTGTCGGAACGAAACTGCGACTAGACGCAGTCGCGAATGCCGAAGCGGTCCAGGCCCGGGCTGGCGGCCGAAGCCACCCGGATGCGCGAGGCGATGGGCGACATGCCTGTCATGGGACCCTTCGGTGAAGGAGCCGGCAGTTTACCACGGCCCTGGGGTATCCTGTCGCGCGATGAGCGACGCGCCTGCCGCTGCGGCACCGGAACCGGTTGGGGACCTGACGCCAAAGCAGATCCGCCGCCTGGAGCGGCTCGTCGAATCGCGCGCGCTGGAGCCATGGGAGCGGTATCGGGCGCTTATGGACGTCCTGGACACCTACACGGACCTGCTGGAACACGCCGACCGCAAGACACGCTTCGCGCTCATCATCATGGGCCTGCTCAACGCCGTCAACTTCCTGCTGGTCGCACGCACCGACGTCTTCGGGGTGACCGCGGCGTTGGTCGGCGCGGCTCTGGCGGTGTACGCCGCCGTGTACGCCTTCCTGTCGCTCTTCTTTTTCAGCCAGGCCATCGAGGCCCTGCGCCCGCGGAGCGCGAAGTTCTTCCACGACTCCGGTCTGGGGGAAGCGCCGCACGCCGCGACCAAACGCCTGCGATCCATGGCACACGTGGCGCTGCAGTCGCCGGAAGCGTTCTACGACTTCTGGAAGGAAGCCAGCCTCGAACAGCTGTGCCGTGAGGTCGCGTACACCGCACAATCCATGGCCGCCATCAACATGGAAAAGTACGCCGCGCTCGAGCGTGTGTACCGCGGCCTCATCGCCCTCACGGCGCTCACGGCACTCCTGCTCTCCGCACTCGCCTACCTCGGGTTTACTCGATAAGAGAGAGCGGGTGCCGAAGGTGCCAGGGGTGCCAGGGGTGCCAAAGGGCCGGTCCTGGCTCTGGTCCTCAGTGGATAGTCGTGGGCGATTCCGGAGTCGCCATCACCCGCGTGATGAGCGACGTCAAGCTGGGTTCGTCGATATTGAAGGGGCCGGCGCTGGCGGTGCCGGCCTGCATCTCGAGGTGGACGAGCACGCCCGCCGCCTCGCCGCTGACGATCCAGCTGAAGCCCCGCAGGTAGACGTTCGACGCGTCCCCTCCCGGACGGAGCACACGCTCGACCGCCCGCAGCATCTCGGTGAGCAGCGTGCGCACGTCCTGTTCCGTCCACCCCGCGGCGTTCGCGGGCACGCCATGCACCACCTCGGTCCGAGCCTCGTTCGTCCCACGCACCCACACATCCACGTCCATAGCGAGTCTTCCCTCCGGCCGACGGGTTACGGCCTACGGCTTACGGCTTACGGCTTACGGCTTACGGTGCAGGGCTTACGGCGTACGCCGCGCCCCCTTGGCACCTTTCGCACCCTAGGCACCCTAGGCACCCTAGGCTATCTCACCCATCCCGCCATTCCGGTCGTCGTTTCGCCAGGAACGCGTCCACGCCCTCGGCCGCATCATGGGTCAGCAGCAGCTCGTCGAGGTACTGACGCTCCACCTGGTCGATGAGCGGCTCCACCTGGGCACGCAGCAGCAACCGGCTGGCCCGGGTGGCGTGAGCGAGGGCGACCGCCGACGTGGGGGCCAGGCGGGAGTCGAACCATTCACGCGACGCGAGGTGCAAGTCCCCTTCAGGCGGGACCAGGGACACCAGGCCGGCCTCGTGCCAGTACGCCGCGCTCTGCTGATCGCCGGTGACGACCGCCCGTGCGGCACGAGACGCGCCGACGCGCAGGGGCAAGAGGAGCGCCGCGATTGGCGGAAAGGCGCCAACCTTCACCTCGGGACACCCGAACACCGCATCGGAGGTGGCCAGAATGTCGTCGCAGCAGAGTGCGAGCTCGAATCCCCCACCGAGACATCGCCCCTGCACGAGGGCCGCGGTCGGCACGGGTGCCTGCAGCAACTGCCGCACCACGGCGTGCGTCGCCGGCAGCACCGTCCGCATGGCGTCGGGCCGATGCTCCGCGATGTCGGCGCCCCAGCTGAACTCGGCCTCCGCGCCTTCCAGCGTGAGCCACCGCAGGCCGGGACGGCGCAACGCGGCGTCGAGCGTGTCGGCGAGCGCGCGCACCATGGCCAGCGACAGCAGGTTGCCACGTGGCGCCTGCAGGACGAGGCGCACCCATCGCCCTCCACGTTCGTCGTAGCGGCGAACCAGCTCGGTCGGGTCCATCATCCGTCGATGATAGGCTGTACGGCATGTCGGTTGCCGGCGCGCGCATTGCCATCCTGGTCGAGGATCTCTTCGAGGACACCGAACTCACCTCACCACGCGATGCGCTGGCAGCGGCCGGCGCGCGTGTGGTGTTGGTGGGTCCGATGGCCGGCAAGGCCTACACGGGCAGGCACGGCGGCGTGGTCACGGCGGATGTCGCGGCCGGCGCCGTCCGCGTCGGTGACGTGGATGCCGTCGTCATCCCCGGCGGATTCGCCCCGGACAAGATGCGGCTGCGTCACGCCATGGTGGATCTGGTGCGCGACTGCATGACGGAGGGCAAGCCCGTGGCGGCCATCTGCCACGGACCGTCGGTGCTCATCAACGCGAACGTCCTCAGGGGCCGGACGCTCACCTGCTGGCCCTCCATTGCCGTGGACGTGAAGAACGCCGGCGGCCGCTACGTGGACCGCCCCGTGGTCGAGGACGGCACGCTCATCACGTCCCGCAAGGTGGACGACCTGCAGGCCTTCATCGACGCGATCATCCGGCAACTCGACGCCCGCTGAGCCTCACGCCTCGGCGTGGGTCAAGCCCGGGTGGCGGGTGGTTGCGTCCTGCAGCCGCGCGTAAGCCGCCGTCATCTCCACGCCGTAGAGCAGGATGACCGCACACACGTAGATCCACAACAGGAACACGACGACCGTCGCCACCGATCCGTGGATGACGTTCCACGATGCGAGGTCGCGTGCGTACCACGAGAACAGCGACAGCGCGCCGCGCCAGAGCACGCCGACCAGGATGGCGCCCGGCCACACATCGCGAAATCGCACGCGCGTGTTCGGGATGAAGTAGAAGATGAGCGCCACGCAGCCCACCAGCAGCAACGTGGCCAGCTGATTCGCGGCGACTCCCGAGAGCCACTCGAGCATCGCAGAGTTCGCCTCGAGCGCGCCGAACCACCGCGTCTGCGCCACCTTGGCGGCACTGACGATGATGATGGCCACCAGGAGGATGGCGCCGGCGGAGAGGAGCATCAGGAACCCGGTGAGCCGGTGCTTCAGGAAGCTGCGGTTCCGCTCCACCGCCCAGGCATGGTTGACCGCGGAGGTCACCGCGTTGAAGAAGCCGAGCGACGCCCAGGTGAGCGCGAGGATGCCACCGATGCCCATCCGGAACGTTGACCCACGGAACGCGTCGATCTGCCGCGTGATGAACTCGAACTGACGTGGGAAGTACTCGAAGACGAACGCCACGACCCGGTCGCGGTCGGCCTCGTCCGCAGTGACCGACCCAAGCACCGAGAGCATCAGCAGCACGAATGGGAACAGCGACAGCAGCGCGTAGTAGGCGATCGAGGCCGCGTGCGTCAGGCCGTCACTGTTGTAGAGCTCGCCGACACCGCGCCAGGCGGCCCGTGCTATCAGCGACAGGTGCGTGCGGACCGTCACGCCTCGTCCGCCACCACGGACGCCCGCGGGTCGCGGATGTCGTGCTTCCGCATCTTGCTGTACAGGGTGGGCCGGTACAGGCCGAGGATGCTGGCGGCCTCCTGCTTGTTCCAGTTCGTGCGTTGCAGCGTCTGCAGGATCGTCAGCCGCTCGATCTCCGCCAGCGTGTGGTGCGGCGGCACCGAGAACGTGCTCGACGTGGCGCCCTCGTCACGAATCGACTCCGGCAGATCCTGCGGCTGCACCTCGGCGCCTTTCGCCACCAGCACCGCGCGCTCGATGGCGTTCTCCAGCTCGCGCACGTTTCCCGGCCATCGGAACCGGATCAGCAGCTGGTACGCCGCAGGCGAAATGCCCTTCACCGCCTTGTGGTAGCGCCGGTTGAACTTCTGGAGGAAGTGCGAGCACATCAGCGGGATGTCCTCGGCACGCGCCCGGAGCGCCGGTACCCGCATCGTGATGGTGTTGATGCGGAAGTACAGATCCTCCCGCAGCCGGCCATCGGCGAGCGCCGCGTCCACCTCGACATTGGTCGCGCAGATCAGCCGGAAGTCCACCTTCATCCAGTGATCGCCGCCAATGGGCCGGAACTCCCGCTCCTGCAGCACGCGGAGGAGCTTGGTCTGCAGCAGCGCGGGCATCTCGCCCACCTCGTCCAGCATCAGCGAACCGCCCCGGGCCAGGTCCAGCAGGCCCACCTTGTCGGCATTCGCCCCCGTGAAGGCGCCCTTCTTGTAGCCGAACAGCTCCGACTCGATGAGGTCCTTCGGCAGTGCCGCGCAGTTGATCTTGATGAACGGCCCCTGCGCGCGATGGCTCCGGTGGTGAATGGCGTTGGCGAACAGCTCCTTCCCGGTGCCGTTCTCACCCAGGATGAGCACGTTCGCCTCGCTCGCCGCCACCGCCTCCACCAGGCCGAAGAGGTCCAGCATGGCCTTGCTCTTGCCGAGAATGTTCTCGAACGCCTGCGGCTCCTTGAGCTGCGTCTGCAGCCACTGGTGATGCCGCCGTTCGCGCACCAGGTCCGCCGCCCGGTCGACCAGGCCCAGCAACCCGTTGGGATCGAGGTCCGCCTTGTCGATGAAGTAGAACGCACCCGCCTGGCCGGCCTCGAGGGCGCGCGTGAGCGTGCCCTGCCCGCTGATCACGATCACCTCGAGGCCCTGGTCCATCCCCTTGAGCGCCCGCAGCACGTCCAGTCCGTCGGCATCCGGGAGCAGGAGGTCGAGCAGCACAACCGCCGGCTGGTAGGTGCGGCACGCCTGCTCCGCGCGGAAGCCCGAATTCGCGGTCACCACGCGGTATCGCGGCACACGCGACGACTGGGCGATGACCGTCCGCAGGAACTCGACCGTGGCCGGGTCGTCGTCCACGATCAGCACGGTGGGCTCGAGCCGCAGCGGTTCACCAGATCGCGAGGGGGCCATGACCTGTATTGTCTCGAGTCACCACAACTGTATCAGTTCCATCCGGAGCCTGGAACGTGGCGCCGCGCGCGCAGCCTATAATCGTCCCGTGCCCGAGACGCCAAAGCCTGCGCCTTCACTGGTGGTCACCCCCGTCCTTTCTGCGCTGACAGCGGCTCCACCACCCCCGGAGGCCGATCAGGTGCGCTGCGAGCGGTGCGGCGCGGAAATGTACCGCATGCACGCGGTCTGGCGGTGTCCCAACTGCCGCTTCAAGACCGACTGTTGCGGGTGGTGAGTCGCCAGCCCATTGCGCGTGCCCCATGGATCAGTTGACCACGCACGTCGACCCGAAGGCGCCGGAGCATGTCGCCAACGCCGCGCGGATGCAGGCGCTGGTGGACGAGTACCGGCGTCGCCGCGCCGAGGTGGCCCAGGGCGGCGGCCCCAAGTACCTCGAGCGGCACCGGCAGCAAGGCAAGTTCCCGGCGCGTGAACGCATCGAGCGGCTCCTCGATCCGGGCACGGCCTTTCTCGAGTTGTCGCCGCTGGCCGCCTACGGGCTCTACGACAACGAGGCCCCGGCGGCGGGCATCATCACGGGCGTCGGCCGCGTCTCGGGGCGCGATGTGCTCGTGGTCGCCAACGACGCCACGGTGAAGGGCGGCACCTACTATCCGCTGACAGTGAAGAAGCACGTCCGTGCCCAGGAGGTCGCGCTGCA
>WPCK01061468.1_pt1 | contig 29800 bp, 16 predicted proteins | sample 5399851 | NCBI WGS metagenome assembly WPCK01 (sample SAMN12869471, study PRJNA574797) | sludge metagenome | isolation source: wastewater treatment of pH11 | place: China:Beijing | collected 2019-05-20 | reverse complement strand
ACCGTGACCAAATTTCTTATGGCCGCGAACACCCAAGTCCTGCCCCCTCGCCCCCGTCCCAGTCTTGCTGGGATGGGGGAGAGGGTCGGGGTGAGGGGGTCGCACCGTGACCAAATTTCTTATTGCCGCGAACACCCGAGTCCTGCCCCCTCTCTCCCGTCCCAGTCTTGCTGGGATGGGGGAGAGGGTCGGGGTGAGGGGGTCTTGCGGTACTCGGAACGGCACTTACCCGAAGCTCCGCCAAGAGGCCGGTACCTCCGTGGTAAACGTCAGGACTTCGTCACGCGTGGGGTGCCGAATGACGAGTGATCTGGCATGCAGCGCGATGCCACCCGCAAAGGGGTACTCACTGCCATATTTTCGGTCCCCCAATACGGGCGACCCACGCGCGCTACACTGGGCACGGATTTGGTGTTTCCGTCCGGTGACGAGCCGGATCTCCAGCCAGGTTACCAGGGGCAGTGCACGTAGCACCGTGCAGGTCAATTCCGCCTGCTGCGCCCCTGGAAACGGTTGCGAGCGAACCCGCATCCGCCGCAGCGCCTCATCCTTGGCCATCCAGTCGATCCAGTGGCCGTCACCGCGCAGGGGCGGGCGGACCAGTGCCCAATAGGTCTTCTGGACCTGTCGTCGGCGGAACTGTTCCGCCAGGCGGGCGGCGGCCTTGGAAGTCCGCGCGAGTACGACCACCCCCGTGACGGGCATATCCAGCCGGCTGACCACACCCAGATAGACATTTCCCGGTTTGTGGAACTTGTTCTTGACGTACGTGCGGGCCCACTGCAGCAGACTGGGAGCCGCGCCCATGGTTGCCAGACCTGCGGGCTTGTTCAGCACCAAGAGATGGTTGTCCTCGTAGATCGGCTCGACGTTCACGTCCACTCCCGGGATCGCGGTTCCTTGAGCTGGAGATACAGGTTGACGCCCGAAGGTTCCACCCCAACCTCACATTGGCCAAAGCCAGCGTGTTGGGCGAGCGCGTCAAGCTCGCTCTCGGTGCGATATTGCAGATACCAATTGGCGACCCATTCCATGTAGGCGCGGCTCGGGTTGTATTGGCTGAAATTGAATACGAGGCATTCGCCGTCGTCCGCCAACAGTCGCCCAAAGTACGAGAGCATCTCGTGGGCTGCTTCGGCGCCCAAGTAATCGAAGAATCCCGAGCAGAAGAGCAGTTGGGCGGCTGGCAGCTTCGCGACCTCGGATTCAACGCGTGGCAGTCGGCCCAGATTGGTGCGGACGAGCTGCAGCTGGTCCTCCAGCGGAAGCAACGGCTTCAATCGTGCGGCCGCGAATTCGAGTGCCCGAGGGTCCATGTCGATTAGTGTGATTCGCAGCGCGGACCGGAGGGGCGCTTCGAGCCGCTGCAGGGTCCAGTAGAGTTCCAGGCCGGGACCGCTCCCCACACTGACCACGTGCGTCCGCTTCGGTCGTCGCGCGCGGACCAGGTCCACCGATCGACGTGCCATGAACTCGGCCCGGTTGCGAACGGCTTGCGGTGCCGGGTGATTCTGGAAGTACTCATCGAGCGCCCGCCCGAGACTCGTCCCCTGGACATCGCGCTGGCCAATCCGTTCCAGCAGGCGAAAATCGCCGGCATATCCCGCCGGTTTGTCCCGCGCGTGCCACTGCAGGGAACCCAGCTGCATCCAGGGCGCGGCCTCCGACCAGAATGCACTGGAGGGAAGTCGATTTTCAGGTCCCCAGCAACCGGTTTCCGCGAGGCGATGCAAGTGCGAGTCCATCACCTGCGTCACCACGTCGGCCAGTCCCATGGAGGAATCGTTGCCAACCGCCTGCAGATCCCATGCTAGCGACCGACCAACATCTCGCGCATAACTGACGATATCGCTCGACGTCATACCTTGGACCTTCGTCTCATCCTTTGCATGGGAGTGCGACCGTGCCCGGTGCTTACGGCCGATTGATCCTGGCCAGCCGATCTCCTCGGCGTCGAGAACTGTTACAGCAGGCGGGTTACACGTTTGAGATCCACCCCCCCTCGGAGTTCGCCGAGTGCGGTATCTGCAGCGGCGAGTCTCCCCCGGAACTTGTCGCCCGACTGGCCCGGCAGAAGGCCGCCGACATCGCCGTAGGCATCTCCCAGGGAATTGTACTGGGTTGTGACACGGTCGCGGAATGCTGCGGTCGAATCTTGGGAAAACCGGCCGATGCGGAACATGCCCGCCAGATGCTGCAGCTGCTGCGGGGACGAGAGCACCATGTCTATTCGGGTCTATGTCTCTGGAAACGACCGCAGGACCACATCCAGGTGCAGGTCGATCGCACGCGACTCGTCATGGATCCCATCCGCGACGAGGACATCGAAAAGTACTTGGCAACCGATCTTTGGTGCGGCAAGGCGGGCGCATTGGGTTACCAGGACGGAAACTCCTGGATACGGGTGCTGGACGGCAGCGAAACCAATGTCGTAGGGCTTCCTCTGGAGTTGCTGGAAGCCATGCTGGGCGATGGCGAAGCCTGGAGGCGCGCGGCCGATCCGCTATAATCGGCGAAAGGGAAGGGCCGGCGATCGACGGACGATCCCGCCTGGAACTCCGCCCAAGGAGAATCGCGCAATGGCAGACATGGCACAACGATTGGCGCAGCTTACTCCGGCGCAGCGCCAATTGCTGGAAGCGCGCTTGAAACAGACCCCCAACGTGGCCCAGCCCATCGCGATCATTGGCATGTCCTGCCGGCTCCCCGGCGCACCGGACCTGGCGGCCTTTTGGAGATTGGCCTGCGAACAACGGCACGCCTTCCAGGAAGTACCCGCCGATCGCTGGGACGTGGACGCCTACTACGATCCCGACCCGGAGACGCCGGGCAAAATGGCCACCCGCTGCTGCGCCTTTGTGGACCACGTGGCCGACTTTGACGCGGTCTTCTTTGGTATTGCACCACGAGAAGCGACCCGCATGGATCCGCAGCAGCGCCTGCTGCTGGAAGTCTCCTGGGAGGCGCTGGAACATGCAGGCATTGCGCCGCAGAGTATCGCAGGGTCACCCGTTGGGGTCTTCGTGGGAATCGGCGGCACCGATTATTCCAAGGTCCCCTCGTACTTTGACAACTATCACGAGCTGATCGACGCTCACGTGGGGACTGGAAACGCGCTCAGCATTGCCTCCAATCGCATCTCGTACATCCTGGACCTGCGTGGCCCCAGCATGTCCGTGGACACCGCCTGTTCATCAGGGATGCTGGGGGTCCACCTGGCGGTCCAGAGCCTGCGGAACGAAGATTGCGATCTGGCATTGGCCGGCGGCGTCAATCTCATCCTGTCACCCGAAACGACGATCGCATTCTCCAAGGCGAGGATGCTGTCGAGCAGTGGCGTTTGCCGACCCTTCGATTCCCGGGCCGACGGCTACGTCCGTGGAGAAGGATGTGCCATGCTGGTCCTCAAGCGTCTGACCGACGCTGCTCGGGACGGCGACCATGTGCTGGCCGTGATTCGCGGCAGCGCAGCAAACCAGGATGGACGCACGTCGGGCATCACCGCACCCAATAGTCTTTCGCAGCAGGCCTGTATCCGCGCTGCATTGGCATCCGCCGGGCTCGACCCGTCGGCGGTCAGTTATATCGAGGCGCACGGGACCGGAACCCCCCTGGGCGATCCCATCGAGATCCAATCCCTCTCCCGAATCTTCCGAACGAATGGACAGGGAGACCCCCCGTGCTACGTCGCCTCGGTCAAAGCGAACATCGGGCATACCGAGACGGTTTCTGGCGTAGCAGGTATCGTCAAGACGGTACTCATGATGCAGCATGGGATCATTCCCGCGCAGGCCGGGCTGCAGCAGATCAACGAAAACATCCAGCTGGATGGCACGCGTCTGCAATTCCCTCGTGAGAATCTGGTTTGGGACACGGGAGCCAGGCCGCGTGTGGCCGGTGTCAGTTCCTTTGGCTTCGGCGGCACGAACACGCACGTGATCCTCGAGGCGGCGACACCTACGCGTCGCCGTGAGTCGCAGATCGCGGAGCGGCCGCAACAGATCCTGGCCTTTTCGGCCAAGGCCAAGGGGACGATCCCCCTCCTGGCCGAGCGGCTGGGGGCCGCCCTGGAACGCCTGACCGATGCCCAGCTCGCCGATTTCTGCTTTTCCGCCAATACCGGCCGGTCCCATTTCAATCATCGCTGCGCCGTGATCAGCTCCTCGCGCGAGCAGCTCCTGCAGCAGTTGCGGGGCCTGGCCGCGGAAGAAAAGGTCAGCGGCACCAAACGGGGAGAAGTACGGCTGGCCACTCGCCCCAAGGTCGCATTCCTCTTCACAGGACAGGGCTCGCAGTTTCCTTCCATGGGCCGCCGACTCTATGAACTCCATCCCCGTTTTCGGGCTGCCATCGACCAATGCACCGAAATCCTCCGATCGGAGCGACCCCTGCTCCTAACCGACATATTGTTCAATCCCCAACATGCCGAGCGAATCCATGAAACCCAATACACCCAGCCGGCGCTCTTCGCCCTGGAATATGCCCTGGCCGAACTATGGCAGGCCTGGGGCGTGGAACCGAGCTACCTGCTGGGTCATAGCGTGGGGGAATACGTGGCCGCCTGCGTGGCCAGCGTCTTCTCGCTGGAGGATGGGTTGAAGCTGATCGCCAAACGGGCACAGCTGATGCAGGAAATGCCCCCCAACGGCACGATGGCGGTGATCTTCGCTGGCCGAGAACGGGTCGCGGAAGCCATCCAGGGATTCGCCGGGCGCGTGACCATCGCCACAGCCAATGGTCCCGAGAACAACGGCATCTCCGGGGATACGGCCGCAGTCGACGAAATTGTCGCGCGGTTCGAACGGACAGGCGTGGGAACCCAACGATTGAACGTCTCCCATGCGTTCCATTCGCCCCTGATGGACCCCATGCTCGATGCCTTCGAGTCCTTTGCAGCCACACTGAAATACGATCGCCCCAAGATCCCCATCGTCGCGAACCGAAGTGGAACCATCGTCGACTCGGCAGCCTTCGATGCGGCCTATTGGCGAGACCATCTGCGCAACGCCGTCGAATTTGCCCAAGGGATGGAATGTCTGGCTCAGCAGGGGATCGACGCCCTGCTGGAGCTCGGACCGGCCCCACAACTCCTCGGGATGGGCAAACGCTGCGCGGATTTCAAAGACGCCGCCTGGATCCCCTCTCTGCGAAAGGGCCGAGACGATTGGGACGTCATGGTGTCCGCCCTGGCCGACTTGTACACGCTAGGGGTCCCGGTGAACTGGCAAGGGTGGGATGCGCCCTGGTCTCGCAACCGGATCACCTTACCCAGCTATCCGTTCAAGAGAACTCACTACTGGATGGAGGGAAATCGTTCCCGGTTCGGCGGGGCCAAGGGGACCCCCATTCACCCACTTCTCGGAAGCCTTGTACTGAATGCATTTCCCTCCAAGCTGCTGGAAATGCGGATTAGCGGGGAATCGCCGAAGTACCTCCGCGACCACGTCGTCCAGGGTTCCATGGTCGTACCCGCGGCGGTCTACGTGGAACAAGGACTCGCACTGGCCCACCTGCAGTTCGGGGAAGGCTGTCATGCCGTCGAGGACCTGGCGATCCAGAGAGGGCTATTCCTTCCCGCTGAGGGATATCGTGTCATGCAGGTGACCCTGGCCCCAGAGGCCGGGGGCCGGGCCGTTTACGATACCTATTCCGCCAGCCCCGAGTGCGATGAAGGACCCGAAGTCCCCTGGATTCATCATGTGTCCGCCTGCATCGTGCATGGACAGGGACTTCCCTCGGAGACGCCTGCACCCCCCGTCGACGTCGACGCGTTTCGCAGCCAGAAGCTGCTGCGCAGCGAGTCCAAGGAGTCATTCTACGGAGTGCTCCGACGCAGCAACTTGACCTATGGCCCTAGCTTCCAGGTCGTCGGCTACTGCGATCGCACGGACCATGAGGCCCTCGGCTCACTGGAGATCCCCGAATCGATCCGTCCGGAGCTCGACAAGTACCACCTGCACCCCACCATTTTGGACGCCATGTTCCAGATCGCCGCGGGTGTTGTGCCACTGGACTCCGACGGTGACTACTCCCGATTTACCTACGTCCCCATTCGGATGCGTCATTTGAGACGACATGGTTCACCCGCCTTGGGAACGCATGTGTTCGCCCGACGCCTGGGAGGTGACTCAAGCCCCAATCCCGATACCGTGGAAGCGGACCTGTATCTGATCGCCGCGGATGGCAAAGTCCTCGTGGAATGCCGAGGACTCACGCTGTTGCGGGCGGGTCAACCGGCGCAACCCGCGCAGCAAGATGTCCACGATTGGTTGTACAAGGTGGCCTGGCAGCCCTTGCCGCTGCCACCTTCCGAATCGGACCCGCCACTCACCTCGGAACACATCCTGGTGCTCGCGGACCCCCAGGGAGTGGCTGACTCCCTCGCGGAACAGATCTGCCAGGCCGGCGGATCTGTCTCCCTGGTAGACCCTGGCCCATCCTTCTCGGTCCATGACGGCCGCCTTGCCATGCGCCCAGGAACCTCGGACGACTTCGCAGACCTCTGGTCCAGCCTGGCTCCGTCAAAGGGGCCAGTGACACAAATATGTCACTTGTGGTCCCTGGGAATGCCGCAGGCGACCGGCATGAATCCTGACGGTTTCTCCATTGCCAGGGAACGAACGCTGACCAGCACGATGTTTCTGCTGCAGCATTTGGCTCGATCGGCCGGCAAGCCTCCCAAGGTCTGGCTGGTCACCCAGCAGGCGCAGTCGGTGGCAAGCGACCACGAACCGGTCGCGGTGCTGCAGGCCCCTCTATGGGGGTTCGGTCGTGTCGCAGCGCTGGAACACCCAGAGCTGGCAATACGACTTGTGGATCTGGCGAGCGATCAGACGGCCGAAGCGGCCGCCGGCGCCATCCTGCGAGAGCTGGCCGGCGCCAGTGAGGAAAACCAGATCGCCTGGCGGGGCGAGACGCGGTGGGTGGCTCGACTGCAGGCCGCCAGGGACCAGCGTCCGGCAACCCGCGGTGGACACCAGATGGTCCTGCCCGAGGGAGACTATCGGCTGAGAATCACCACGCCGGGCAGCTTCGATCAACTGCGGTTCGAACCCCACAAGGTTGCGGAACCCGCGGCCGGTCAGGTCACCATTCACGTTCAGGCCACAGGTCTCAATTTCAGCGATGTGCTGAAGGCGCTCGGCCTCTATCCCGGCATACGAGACGCCATTGTGCCGCTGGGCATCGAGTGCTCGGGAATCGTCACGGCCGTTGGGCCCGGCGTCACCCGGTTCCAGATTGGCGACGAGGTGATGGGAATTGCGCCCTACAGCTTCGCGTCGACCGCCGTCACGGCGGAATACGCCCTGACGCACAAGCCCAAGTCGATCGACTTTGAGGAAGCTGCCACCATACCGATCGTCTTTCTCACGGCCTATTACGCCTTGGTTCGACTGGCGCAACTGCAGCCGGGCGAACGACTCCTGGTGCACGCCGGTGCCGGCGGCGTCGGACTGGCGGCCATCCAGATCGCACAGCACCTGGGCGCGGAAGTCTTCGCCACCGCCGGAAGCGACGAAAAACGAAAGTTCCTGCAGCAGCTAGGAGTCCCGCATGTCTATAACTCGCGGACCACGGCATTTGCCGACGAAATTCTGAACGATACGAAGCGGGAGGGAGTTGACGTCGTTCTGAATTCCTTGCCCGGCGAAGCGATTGCCAAGAGCCTGTCGATCCTGCGGGCCTATGGCCGCTTTCTGGAAATTGGCAAGACCGACATCTATGCCAATACGATGGTGGGGCTCTTACCCTTCCAGGACAACCTGTCGTATTTTGCCATCGATCTGGATCGCATGTTGCGGCAGCGGCCGGAAGCCATTCGACAGCTCTTTTCCGACCTCATGGAACATTTTGCCGCCGGTCATTTTCGTCCCGTCCCCTTTACCCAATTTCCCGCGGAGGATACCGCGGCTGCCTTCCGCTTCATGGCACAGCGCAAGAACACGGGCAAGATTGTGGTGTCGATGGCCAGGCCGGGTCAGGCGGCGAGCGACGAGATGTCACGTTTCCATCACGGGAGCTACCTGATCACGGGGGGTGCGGGCGCGCTGGGACTGCGAGTTGCCCATTGGCTGCAGGAGAAAGGGGTCCAGCACATGGCCCTGCTCTCCCGCCGAACGCCATCGGGCGGGGCATCCGAGCAGATAGCCCGCCTTCGCGAACGCGGCACGAAGGTCGTCACCCTGCAAGGAGACGTCGCTTCACGCGAGTCACTGCAGGCCGCCTTGGCAGCGCTGCCTCGCGAATTCCCACCCATTCGCGGAGTGTTCCATGCCGCCGGCGCACTAGCCGACGGGGTGATCCTGAATATGTCCGCCTCACAGTTGAACGTACCACTCGAAGCGAAGGTGGACGGCAGCTGGAATCTCCACGAGTGGTTCCTCGATCGGCCACTCGAGCTCTTCGTGGGATTCTCCTCGGTTGCCAGTGTCCTGGGTTCCCCTGGACAGGCAAATTATGCGGCCGGAAATGCCTTTCTCGATGCACTGGCCGCCTATCGGCGCGCAGAAGGACTGTTCGGTCTGAGTGTCAACTGGGGTCCCTGGGCAGATTCCGGAATGGCCGCCGAAGCCGGACGCGACCGCCCCTTGGCCGATCGAGGGATGGCCTTGCTGCCCCCCGACAAAGCCCTGGAAGCCCTCGACCTGCTCATCGCCCAGGACGCGGTTCAAGCTTCCGTCATGTCGGTCCACTGGGGCAACCTGCTGGCGGCCAGCAGCCGATCGGCACCACCCTTCCTGCGGGAGGTGACCGCGGGGATTGCCTTGTCCGGCGCCGATTCCGCCGAGGATGTCGCGCTCCGACAGTCGCTGCGCGCCATGTCCCCCACCGATCGTCAGAAAGCGCTGGTGGACTACTTCATGGGGCAACTGGCGAGTATCACGGGACTGGAAGCCGCGGATATCGATCCCGTTCGCCCGTTGAACACGATGGGACTCGATTCGCTGATGGCCATTGAACTCAAGAACAAGGCGGAAAAGCGGCTGCAGATTACGATTCCCATGTCGGCCTTCATACATGAACCGAGTGTGTCGTCACTGGCGCGTCATGCGGCGGACGCCTTCGAAGGATCGAGTGACGCGGTGGCCGACGTCGCACAGGATGCCTCTCAAGGAAGTTCCGCCAAGACGCACGGAGGGACAGCCGGCGGACCGCCGAGGCCCCCCAATTACAAACGGACCCAGAACCTGGAGGCAGACCGCGTGGGCGGTTCCTAAATGACCATGCGCGATTCGTGGACGATATCTGCACCCTCCCTTCGGGAGGGTCGAGCGCAGCGACGGGAGGGGGAGCTGAGAACGACCGTCATCTGCACCCTCCCTTCGGGAGGGTCGAGCGCAGCGAGGGGAGGGGGAGCCGAGAACAACCATCGCCCTCCCCGGACGCTCGTGCCTCGCGTCCGACCCTTCCCAAGGGAGGGTAAATTCCGTGACGACCGTGACTTCAACACGCTGTCTGCCCTCCCTACCGTTGTACGTCGCGTCATCGGCACTGCTCCGAGCACTCCTTCGAACAAGTCAATCCCATGCCAGACCTGACTGTCCAGCTCGGCCGCTTGGCCTTGGCCAATCCCGTCATGGTCGCTTCCGGGACGTTCGGGTATGTCCGTGAAATGGAGCCCTTCGTCGATGTCCGCCGACTGGGTGCCGTATTGCCGAAGACGGTCACGCGTCGACCGCGAGCCGGCAATCGCCCATGGCGGACCGTGGAAACATCCGCCGGTCTCTTGAACGCGATCGGGCTCGACAACGATGGTCTCGAAGTCTTCATGGCAACGCATCTTCCCTATCTTGCACGGCTCCGGCCGGATCCGGGCAACAGTGCAGGTACACGGGTCATTGTCAGCATCGCAGGCGAATCGGTCGAAGATTTTGTATTCCTCGCCAGGCAATTGGACGCCACGCAGTCGGTCGATGCTTTGGAACTGAATATTTCCTGTCCCAACGTCGCACACGGCATTGATTTTGGCATCGAACCCGACCGGTGCCGGCGCCTGGTTTCTGAGGTGAGATCGGCCGTCGAACTGCCCCTGCTGGTAAAACTAACACCCAACGTCACGGATATCGCCGCGATGGCCCGATCGTGCCAGGAGGCCGGCGCCGACGCCGTTTCGGTGATCAACACGGTACTGGGCCTGGCGATCAACTGGCGGACTCGACGTACGATGCTCGATCACGGGATGGGAGGGCTGAGTGGCCCAGCCATCAAGCCCATCGCACTCCGCTGTGTCTACCAGGTGGCGCACGCGGTCGATCTTCCCGTGGTAGGCGTGGGGGGCATTGCCCATGTGGACGATGCCATGCAATTCCTGGTCGCCGGCGCCACGGCAATCCAGGTTGGAACGGCAAACTACTATGACCCGAGCTGCAGTCTCAAGATCCTGGATGCAATCCCGGGTGCCCTGATGGAACTCGGGGTGGCGAGTTGGCGTGAGGTGATCGGAAGCCGCACCTGCGGCCAGTAACCGAATGGCGTTCCCAGGACTCCCGCATTCGATTTCGTTGCAATCGGGGCACACGTAGAATAGAGTGCCTTGTGGGTCAGCGGTGTCACACGAGCTGGATCAACCGGGAGCACGTCATGCATCGGCCAGGTTCCTCTTCCACGAATCGGCGCGGATTCCTCGCCACCACTGTTTCCGCAACCGCGGCCCTCCTGGCCGCACCCGCCGTGGTGACCGCGGATAAGTCGGGCCGGCGCGTCCGTGTGGGCTCGGGTGAATTCCTGTACGAGTGCCACCACGACTGGGCCAGGCTGCCCAGCGACTTTTCCTGGCAGACGACGCACAATATCGCCGTCGACAGTCAAGGGCTTGTCTATGTCATCCACGAAGGATATGCGGACAAGCCCGATCACCCTTCCATTTTTGTGTTCGATGACCAGGGAGCCTATGTTCGGTCCTTTGGACAGCAGTTTCAGGGGGGCGGCCACGGCTTGGAAGTGCGCCAGGAATCGGGTACGGACTACCTTTACGTCTGCGCCTATCAGCACTTGAAAACCTTCGCCAAGCTGAACACGCGGGGTGAAGTCGTATGGCAGCAGTTCGCCCCCATGGAATCCGGTCGTTACGCCGAGGGGGAAGCCGCACACCCCACGGGCGAATGGGGCCGCAATCGCTTCCTGCCCACGAACTTCGCCTTTCTTCCGGACGGTGACTTCCTGCTCGCAGACGGATACGGAGCGTACTGCGTACATCACTATCAGTCGGACGGCACCTGGAAATCCACGTTCGGTGGCCCGGGACAGGGCCCCGGGCAATTCGATCTGCCCCATGGGATCTGGATCGATGATCGCGACCCGGCAACCCTGCAGATCGTGGTCGCCGATCGGCTGCATCATCAGCTGCAATTCTTCTCCCGTGACGGTCAGTACCGGAGCTCCGTAGGTGGATTCGGGCTTCCGGCCAACATCGATCGCCGCGGCGAGTTGCTCGTGATCCCGGAACTATATGGTCGAGTCTCGCTGCTCGATCGAGCGCAGCACGTGGTTGCAGTCCTGGGCGATGATTCGGATCGCATCCGCGGCGACGAGGCCCGGGGATTCCAGATTCGATCGGATCCAGCCCAATGGCAGGAGGGCAAGTTCATTCACCCGCACGATGCCTGCTTCGATGAAGCGGGCAATATCTACGTGGCGGAATGGGTTGCCACGGGCCGGATCACGAAGCTCGTACGGCTCACATGACGCCTCCTGACCAGTCCGGCGGCTGCCGTCCTCGAGTGCGTCGCGCATATCCGTAGCGGTTGTCTCATCGCTGGCGTCGGGAAAATACGACGAGGATTACGCGGCGCGTGCGTGCAACCCGCACTACCCCCACTGGGAAACCCAATCGCGCCAGAAGTACGGGGGTTTCGCCGGCCCTCCCCATGGGCCCTGGACCTCGTCGACTCCCGTACGCTGAAAGAGTCCCGTCAGTGCAGTTTTCACATACTGGCACTGGTCGTGCGGCAATCGGGACAACATTCCTTCGTCGGTGACGCGACCGGTCAAACATCCATCGACTTCGTCCCAGGTGACCTTCAGCTGGGCGCCCGGCAGGGCATCACAGCCCACCGTCGCTTCCACGCGGTTCGTGGCCAACCGAATCTCACGAACGCGAAACGGGTCCTCCCTGCGCACGCCCGCTTCCGCCAACAACCCCGCCAGGTCCCGTTCCAGAAATTGCCGAACACTCTGCTCCACGCGGCCGAGCAGGGCCTGCTGGTTTTGTAGCGGACGGGCATCGCTGGCTTCCTGCGCCTTGCGCGCCGCACGCCGAATGCGGGCAAACAGCTTCGGCAGGGTACCCGAGTGAAAACTGGGACGCAGCAGACCGGCCATCGTCTCTCCATGCCGCCCAATCGGCTGTGAGGCCAGTAGTCTCGACCGGTTTGCCACGTAAAGTCTCCAGTTTTCCTTCAGTTCCCACACCAGAAACCCAAAGACCCCGGGAATGAGCCAGATCGTCGACCATACCAGGGTCGTGGCGCGGGTGATACCGAGGTAAGGGCTGAGTTGACGGACGAGTAGCGGGCCCGTGGGTAAGATCAGTTTGTGGGCAACGGTGACCACCGGGAAGTGCTTGATGGGATTGATCTGCGGCTCGATGAGCAGCGTCGACACGAACACAATGACGTACGAGATCGCTGCCCAGATGGTTCCTGTCAACAGTTTGACCATCTTGACCAGCCACACGTCACGCGCCCGAAACCGAGACCATTCGTCCAGCGCGTAGAGCAGGTGATTGAGCCCCGTGAGCAGGCGATGAAAAGCATTCATGATCCGCTGAAAGACCACCCCCACGACGCGGATCCGCAAATCCTCCCAACCACGGACCAAGACATCCGTGAACCATTCATCGGCATGGCGGCCGATAGGAGAATTCAGGAACAAGGCGCTCAGGAGAAACACATCCAGCGCCACATGGGAACTCCAACGGAGCGGAAGAAAACGGGTCGCGAGAAAAACCAGCAGGGTGAGCAGTGCTGGTTTGAGCCCATAGCCACGGAGCATAGCGTATGCCGGGCTGTGAAACAGTTGGTCAATAATGGGAATCCGAAGAATACTCCGCGGCAGCTCGAACAAGATGGTTCTCAGCAGGCTCCCCAGCCATTTCACGCCACGGGCACAGGCCTGGCGAAAGCGTGGTCTGTGCATCAGCAGGAAAACGAAGCTCCCCAGCGCTACAACGGTCGTATAGAAAAGCCAGCCAGGTGGTCCCGTGAGCTCCTTGGCCGCCAACTGTTCCGCCTTCACGATATCCATGGCTTGGTCGGGAATCGCCAGCTCGTGCCGCAAAAGCCATGAAGCCGCGTGACTCGCCCCCTCCAGGGCCAGGTAGGCTCCTCCAAATGGCAGTACCAGGTAGAGTGTCAAAAATCGACCAAACGGTGTGCCAAACGCCAAGGAGCTCAACCGCTGCGTCCAGCGCAAGTAGATGGCCGCGGGACGATAGACGCCGTCCAACGCCGACGCCAGTTTCCGGTCGGCTCGCAGAAGCTGATCGCCGACCAACAACTCCCGAAGCCCGGAGACATCCGGAAGTTTGAGGTCCCCTTTCGAAAGCGCGTCGCGAAAGGTTCCCGTGTTCAAGTAGCCATGATCCACCAGATGGTCGAGGAGCTCCTCGACCAGTTTATTGCGAGCCACACGCTCGGGCACATTGGTGGGCACCAGCCCCACATCGTCCATCTGAGTATGAATGATGGGCCGGATGGTGTTCCGAAGACGCTCTTCCGCACGCTCTGCCACGCGGCTCATCAAGACCGAAAATCGCTGGCGATCGGAAGCCGCCAGCTGTGTCTTGGAGAGTCGCCGTTCCGCGGCCCGCAGGTGCCGGGCAAGCAGCACGCACGGCAACAGTGGCAACGGTCGATTCCAGGGTTTGCGCCCCAGGGAACTCAACCAGCCAAACAGGTCTGCCCGAAAAACCCCCGATTCGCTCTCGACACAAGCTTTTTGCAGGTCATAGAGCAATCGGGCCTCCGTCGACCAGTTGCTCTGAACGGCGCGCTCGAGTAACGACAGCGTCGCCTGAGACCATTCGACGACTTCTTCAGGCGTGAGTCCGACCAGTCGATCAAGCGGATCGATCACCCGTCGCAATTCTCTCTCCGCGTCACCCCGCATCGCTGTGGCCTGGCGCTTGGGCGCTGCCTCCGCCGCCTTCCACCACGACATGGCCGACCTTACGTGGTTGCCTACTTGGGACGCCCGTGTGGCGCGCGCACTCCATTTCTGGATCCAGGTCATGGCCGCCGGTGTGTCGGGACTCGGCCCGCGCCAAGAGGATGCCCTGCCCATCGACCGCAGATCATCCACCGGAGATGAATTGGGAAACGGCGCATCCGCCAGCCGCGTCTGTTGAAAACATGCGTCCGGCTCGATGTCCTGGATCAGCGTGGCCTCCACGCGGCCCAGATCGGCCAGCGCCGGGAAATAGAGGGGGATGTCCCGTGGTGCAAAGTGTTTCAGCTCAAAATAGACCGCCGTAAACTCCACATAGGTCTCCCAGGCAGTTGGCTCGGGAAACAACAATCCATCGTGCAACAGGACCGCTTCCACTTCTTGATGCTCGGTCTCCCCCAATTGTGACCAGCGTGCCGCGGCGATCGACTGCTGCACGACGGGATCGGCATACCTGTGTTCGAGTTGCAAGTGGAGTCGGGCATGAAACAGCAGCCGCCAATACCAGAGCAGGTTGTTCCGGTCGCCCGCCTGACGTGCGAAATCGTCCTCCAGCGGGCGACGCAGCAGGATCACGACCGCTGGCAAGTCCTTCGTGGCCTCCACTTCCAGCTCAGGCCGGTCCACAAATGCCAGGAGTCGGCTACTGGGAATCGTGTAAACGTCGCGGTGGGGCACCTGCCAGCCCAGGCCCGTCAAACGGCGGTCCATGCGGATCACGCGCCGCATGATCCACGGATCTACCAGCAGGGCCTCGGGCGCAACGGCCGCGAGTGCCTGCTTCAGTGAATCCAGCGACGGATCGTACGTGTGCACCAACATGGCCGCAGTGTTCCCAAGCCCCAGGGCAAGACGTGTCACCCCATCGTATCAATGAAACCGCATCCAGGGCACCATGGACCCGTTGCCGCCATCGCATGGAGACGCCATGTGCCACACGTCCACGACACCACAGGCTTGCCGCGCGGCAGCTTGGGGATTCTCGCTGCAGCAGCGGCCCACCTTGCGGTAGGGGGGCACGCTGCGGAGGGATCCCCTCGGCACGTATGGGGCATCGTGAGCGATGCTCGTGAGGTACACTTGCGTGAGGGAGACGTGCATGAAACCAGACATTCTCCGGGTGAAGGTCCGACCCAACTCGCGTGAAAGCCAGCTCGTTCAACTTGAGGGGGGTGACTGGTCCGCGCGACTCAAGTCACCCCCCGTGGAAGGTAAGGCAAACCAGGAGCTGATCGCCCTGATCGCGGCGCATTTTCGGTGCAGCAAGTCATCCGTAACGATTCGCAGCGGCGCGTCAGGGCGTGTGAAGCTCGTGTCGATCAACCGATCCTGACGGTCTACGGCGCCCGATCCTTGTGTTCCGGAGACAATCGCCCATGAGTCGTGAACAGGAACGCCTGCAACAAGCGCGCGAGGAAAACACTCCCTGGAAGAAATGGGGGCCGTACCTCAGCGAACGCCAGTGGGGCACCGTCCGCGAGGACTACAGCGAAGGGGGAAACGCCTGGGACTATTTCAGTCACGATCAGGCCCGCTCTCGCGCCTATCGCTGGGGTGAAGACGGTCTGGCCGGTATCTCGGACGACAAGCAGCAGCTCTGCTTCGCACTTGCGCTTTGGAACGGCAAGGACCCCATTCTGAAGGAGCGGCTGTTCGGCCTGACCAACCGTGAGGGCAACCACGGCGAGGACGTCAAAGAGTACTACTTCTACCTCGACAGTACCCCGACGCACTCCTACATGACGTACCTCTACAAGTATCCGCAGAGAGAATTCCCTTATGCCAATCTGGTAGATACGAGCCGTCGCCGTGGCCGCCATGAGTTCGAGTACGAATTGCTCGACACCGGCGTATTCGACGACGATCGCTACTTCGACGTCTTCGTCGAATACGCCAAGGGATCGCCGGAAGACATCCTGATTCAGATCACGATTCACAACCGCGGGCCGGAAGTGGCCGAACTGCACATCGTGCCAACGCTTTGGTTCCGCAACACGTGGTCCTGGGCGGGCCCCGCTGAAAAGCCGAGCATGGAGCGGGCCGGCAAGGTCATTGCCGCGACTCATCCCAAGCTCAGCACACGCTTCCTCTCCTGCGACGGTAACCCAACGCTCCTGTTTACGGAAAACGAAACGAACACGGATCGCATCTTTGGCGTTCCCAACCGCAGCCCCTACGTCAAGGACGGTATCAACAACTACGTCGTTCACGGTGAAACCGGCGCGGTCCATCCGGAACAGAAAGGCACGAAGGCGGCGGCCCACTATCGCATCCACGTAAAGCCGGGCGTAAGCGAGATCCTTCGGCTGCGCCTGTCCAACATCGCGCCCGGCAAGGATGGTTCCTTCAGCGATTTCGACGACATCATGGAAATCCGACACAAGGAAGCCGATCAGTTCTACGACACCGTCATCCCGCCTTCCCTCAACGCCGACCAGGCAAACGTCATGCGCCAGGCCCTGGCTGGCATGATGTGGACCAAGCAGTTCTACCATTATGACGTGGATAAATGGCTGGAAGAACGCGGCTCCGCTATCTTCAAGCCCAACCGCACACCGGCGCCACGCAACGACCTCTGGCACCACATGTACAACGGCGGAATCATCTCCATGCCGGACAAGTGGGAGTATCCCTGGTACGCTGCCTGGGACCTCGCCTTCCATGTGCTCGCCTTGACCCTGGTGGACCCGGACTTCGGCAAGCAGCAGTTGAGCCTGATGCTGAGTGACCGTTATCTGCACCCCAACGGACAGATCCCCGCCTATGAATGGAACTTCAGCGACGTCAACCCTCCCGTGCATGCCTGGGCCACGATCTTCACCTACCGGCTCGAAAAGGCGCAAAAAGGAGAAGGCGACGTTGCCTGGCTCAACAAGAATTTCCAGAAACTGCTGCTCAACCATTCCTGGTGGGTCAATCGCAAGGATCACTCGGGCCGGAATGTCTTTGAGGGAGGCTTCCTGGGGCTCGACAACATAGGCGTCTTCGATCGCAGCGCGCCCCTGCCGACCGGAGGCCATCTGGAGCAGGCCGACGGCACCGCGTGGATGGTACTGTTTACGCAGAACATGCTGGAGATCGCCGGCGAACTGGCCATGGTGGATTCCGAATACATCGATATGTGCCTCAAGTTTCTCGAGCATTTCCTGTGGATCGCCTCGTCGATGACGCACTGTGGTGATACGGGAATGTGGGATGAGGAAGACGGGTTCTTCTACGACGTCCTGCGCTGGCCCGATGGACGCGCCGAGCGGCTCAAGGTGAGGTCGATCGTGGGGCTGTTGCCACTTTGTGCTGCGACGGTTTTTGAGGGCAAAGTATTTGCGAAACACCCCGAGTCGCGTGAGCGCATGGAGAGGTTCCTCGCCGCCCGCCCCGAATTGATCAGCACCATACATGACCACACCAAGGCAGGAGCTGGCGGTCGATTGATGGCATCCGTACTGAATGAAGAGATGCTCCGCCGCGTACTGGCCAAGATGCTGGATGAAAGCGAGTTCCTGAGTGAGTTCGGCATCCGCTCACTGTCGCGTTACCACGCCGAACATCCTTATCATTTCAGCGTCGGCAGCCAGGTTTATGACGTCGGGTATCTGCCGGCCGAGTCCGACTCTGGCATGTTCGGTGGTAACTCCAATTGGCGCGGCCCGATCTGGATGCCCGTCAACGGCCTGATCGTTCGTGCCCTGGTGCAGTACTACCTGTACTACGGCGACCATTTCCAAGTCGAATGCCCGACCGGCTCGGGCCACATGATGACGCTCTATCAGGTAGCCGAGGAACTCTCGCGCCGGCTTGCAAACATCTTCCTCAAGGACAAGAACGGTCGGCGCCCCGTCTACGGCGGCACACAGAGATTCCAGGAAGATCGAAACTGGCGCGATTTGATCCTGTTCTATGAGTATTTCCACGGAGACAGTGGGGCTGGGCTGGGCGCAAGCCATCAAACCGGTTGGACCGGTATCGTCGCGCGCATGATGCACCTGTTCGCGACGACGACGGCCGAGCAGGCGCTGGAACTCGGTAAGGCGGCCGCGGTGACAGACGTGCGCACGACTCCTGCCCGCTCGGAAACCGCAGCGTCAAAGGCCGGTGTCCGATAGGGAGCAAGATTCCAGGTAACATGCCCGCGGTTCGCTATCCATCGCTGTACCAGATCAACACCCGCGTCTGGTTGACGGAGCTTTCTCGCCCGCTCGGACGGCGAGCCACGCTCGATGACATCCCCGACCGCGAGCTGGACGCCTTGGCGCAGAAGGGATTTGACTGGATCTGGTTGCTCAGCGTCTGGCAGACCGGGCTCGAGGCCCAGCGGGTGTCGCGCACCCATCCCGCCTGGCGCCAAGAATTTCACGAGACACTCCCGGACCTGACGGACGATGACATCCCTGGTTCCGGTTTCGCCATCACCGGCTACACGGTCCACACCGCGCTGGGCGGGGATGCGGCGCTCGCCAGGTTGCGTGACCGCCTCTCGAAACGCGGCCTCAAGCTCATGCTCGACTTCGTCCCGAACCACATGGGGCTAGGGCATCCTTGGGTCGAGAGTCATCCGGAACACTTCATCCACGGGACGGAAGACGACCTTGCACGTGCTCCGCAGAACTATGCCAGGGTCCAGCGCACCGGAGGGGATCTGGTCCTGGCGTATGGCCGTGACCCGTATTTCGCAGGCTGGCCTGACACCTTGCAACTCAATTACGCCAATCCGGCCACTCAGGAAGCCATGATCGGCGAGCTGACGAGGATCGCCAGCCAGTGCGATGGGGTCCGTTGCGATATGGCGATGCTGGTTTTACCCGATGTCTTCCAACGTACCTGGGGCCAGCAGGCGCCGCTCTTCTGGCCCGCGGCGATTCAGCGGGTGCGCGGGCGCGTTCCCGGTTTCACCTTGATGGCCGAAGTCTACTGGGACCTGGAATGGACCATGCAGCAGCAAGGCTTCGACTACGCCTACGATAAACGGCTCTACGACCGTCTGCGCGAATATCGCGCGCGGCCCGTTCGCGAGCACCTTCTCGCCGGCCTGGACTTCCAGGATAAACTGGCCCGCTTTCTGGAGAACCACGACGAGCCAAGAGCAGCCGCCACGTTTTCAGCGGAGGTCCACCAGGCGGCTGCGGTCATTACGTTCCTCGCGCCAGGGATGCGTTTTTTTCATCAGGGTCAGTTGGAGGGGCGAAGGAAACGGATCTCTCCGCATCTTTCCCGAGGTCCAAGCGAATCGATCGACCCGGCGTTGCAGCAGTTTTACGAGAAGCTGCTTGGCATCTTGCGACAGCCGGCCGTTCGCACGGGCCACTGGTCGCTGCTGGAATGTACTCCCGCCTGGGACGGCAACGGGACACATGACTGCTTCCTCGCCTACGCATGGCAAGGCTTCGCCGGCGAGCGACTGCTGGTGATCGTGAACTACGCGCCCAACCAGAGCCAGTGTCACGTGCGGTTGCCGTTGTCGGACCTTGGCGGTCAGAAATGGCGAATCGAAGATCAGCTCGAGTCGGCGAACTACGACTGGAACGGTGACGATTTGCAGGCCCGCGGTCTATTCGTCGACATGGCTCCGTGGAAAGCATCGGTGTTCGTGCTCGTGAAATGCGAATAGTGTCTGCTGGCCATGGTCGGTGGCGCAGCGGAATCCGGTTCTGCGATGGCGAGAAAGAACAAAGTGGACTTGACCATCGGTATCGCCTTGGAGAGTTCGATCCAAATCGCAATGACCAGAGCAACACCAGGTCCAGGTTCCGCCATCGCGGCGTAGACCGGCGGTCGTTTCCTACTTGGAAAGTGAGTCGGCCGTTACTCGCGATTGCCTGCAGTGAACTCCGGCGGACCCAGGGTGACGGTCAGCTGTTCGATCTTTCCGGTGAACTTGAACGGACACTCGTATCGATGCTCAATCAGCGAGACGGGGGTGCGTGTGTCGATCCCCACGTCAAATGTCTCATCCTCTGGAAACAGGACCGGCTCTGTGTTCTGCAGCTTCTTCGTATCCACCGCTTGACCATCCACATGCAGCGTGCCGGTGCCACCTTTGCCAAAGCCTGGGCCATCGTAGTTGAATTCGAACACAATCGTGTGTTTGCCAGCGGTCAGTTCGGGGCCCGACCACGCCGTTCGTTTCAAACCCATCAGGTTGTAGAGAAACACAACCTGACCACGCCGAATATCGGCCACGCCTCGGTTGAGGAACAGTCCGTAGCCGCCAAAGCGACCTCCCTCCGTTACGATCATTCCCTCGGCGCCCCCTTCCGGAATCTGCACCTCCGCCTCGATGGTGAAGGATCGTCCGATGATGCTCGGCGCACATGCTGGCGGCACACCACTCAACTCGCCCGAGTATTGGAACGTGGTGCGCCCAGCGGTCGGGTTGGGGCGTGGCGTAAGGAACCGCGCGAGGGTTGAATTGTCCAATGGCAGAACATGGTACTTCGCCGCCTCAGCGTCGAAGAGATCCTGCAATTCCTTCAACTTGTCGGGCATCTTGGCCGCAAGGTCCTCCGACTGCGAGAAATCTTGCTGAACCTGATACAGTTCCCAGCGGTAGCCCGTGATTACGTCGGGCGTCGGCGTCATACCCAGCTCCCAGGGACTGGTCACGGGCGTCGTGCATGCCGTCCATCCATCATGATAAATGGCGCGATTGCCGAGCTCCTCAAAGTACTGAGTCGTACGCCTGGAAGGTGCATGTTCATTCTCCTTGTCCCAAGTGTATACCATGCTCACCCCATCCATCGCGCGCTGCGGGATGCCGTTAATCGAATCCGGTGCAGGTATACCCGCTACTTCCAGAACCGTGGGCACGATGTCGATGACATGATGGAATTGAGTGCGGATGCCACCCTCATCCTTGATATGGCCCGGCCAAGAGATGCACATGCCTTGACGCGTGCCGCCGAAATGCGACGCTACTTGCTTCACCCATTGAAACGGCGTATCGAACGCCCAGGCCCAGCCGGCAGAATAATGGGGGAATGTCTTGTCAGAGCCCCAGAACTCGTAGAAGAGATACTGGTCCTCGATGGGAACCGTGAATCCGTTAAACGACGTGAACTCATTTGGCGTCCCGTTGACCGTGCCTTCCGGGCTTGCGCCGTTGTCACCGCTGATATAGATGATGAGCGTGTTGTTGAGTTCCCCCATGTCCTCGACCGCCTGAATAACACGGCCGATTTCATGGTCCGTGTAGGCCAGGTATGCCCCAAACACATCGGCTTGCTTGACGAATAATCTCTTCTGCTCCCGACTCAGCGTGTCCCAGGCTGGCAGTTCTTTGGGCCACGCCGTGAGCCTGGTATTCGCCGGGACAACGCCGATCCGCTTCTGGTTGGCGAATATCGTCTCGCGAAGTTTGTTCCAGCCGTCGTCGAACAAGTGCATGTCGCTGATCTTCTTGATCCATTCCTTCGTGGGATGGTGAGGCGCGTGAACGCCGCCAGGCACGTAATAGACAAAGAAGGGTTTGTCCGGCGCGACCTCGTTGAGCGATTTCATGTACTGAATCGCCTCGTCGGCCATCGCCGTGGTCAGGTTCCAATCCGGGTTGCCCTGGAACGGGTAGATGGGCGTGGTGTTTTGGAACAGGTTTGGCTGCCACTGACTGGCATCGCCACCCATGAACCCATAGAAGTATTCAAACCCCATACCGATCGGCCATTGATCGTACGGTCCGGCCACGCTTGTCTGATAGAACGGAGTATTGTGGTTCTTACCAAACCACGAAGTCGCGTAGCCATTCTCCTTGAGAATCTGTCCAATCGTGCCGCATTCCCGGGGAATAACAGAATCATAGCCGGGGAAACCGGTGGCAGCCTCGCCCACCACGCCGAAGCCAACCGCGTGATGATTGCGGCCCGTGATCAATGCGGCACGCGTGGGGGAACAAAGCGACGTGGAGTGAAACTGGGTATAGCGCAAGCCGCGTCGTGCTATCCGATCCAAGGCAGGCGTCGGGATGACTCCCCCGAACGTACTCGGAGAACCGAAACCGCAATCATCGGTCATGATCAACAGCACATTGGGCGCACCTTGAGGCGGCACCACGCGAGGTGGCCACCACGCCTGCGACTCCGACGCTTTCTCCTTGATCACGCCGCCAAACTTCGGGTCCGGTGGCGGAAGCTGTTTGCCGTCGATGGTCGTCGTTGCATCGGGTGAACCCGACTGCCCCGTCGTCTGAACCTGAGCGCTGGCTGCTTCAAAGCCCTGCCAGCAGTATGCAAACAATGACATCCCAATGGTCATACGCCATGCGAACTGGGAATCGTTACGGGGCATGTCTTTGACTCGGTCGGTTAGCGGCCAGTTTGTTGGGGTACATCACGAAAGCCAGTCGAGCGTATCAACCCGGCTGATGACGAGCAGTTTAACGCAATTCGGAATGATGGATAGCACCTCGATACCTTCGTGCAATGGAATGGGTGTAGTCCCGTCCGTCGACCGCGGCTCCTTCGGAGCGTTCAGATCCTGAGGTTCCAAGCCGAGCCCTCCATTGCCAGTTGTCCGCGGTATCCATTTCACTGAGAGTCACGTCGTCTGATCCCGCAAGGGCACCTCCGAGAGTGCTGGGAATGCCACAACAGCCCTGCGATGGTGCGGCAGTATTCGCGGCTGTCGAAGGCCGCGAATGTAGAAAACGCGGCGTGGGGACGCGTATCGTGGACGGCCTGACCGAGGGAAGACCATCTCACCCTAGCCCTCTCCCTCGAAATGGTCGCGCATCGTTCCACACCGTCCCCTCGGGGAGGGTCGGAAACGGGCGAATGCGAGTTTCCGGGGAGGGTTCTTGGCCCTTCCCCTCCCCGAAGGCTCGTGCCTCGCCTTCGAACCTCCCAAGGGTAGGGTAAAAGCCTCACGAGCTCATACCACGGAGCACCCAACGCAGTTTGCAGCAAGATCTCGCCATTTCGTCGATTGTCGCGATGGCACTCCAGGCAATGACGGGCGAAGATGGGCGCGATCTGTGATGGGAAGTCGATTTCGTCCGCGGAACCGAACGACCAGGCCCCGACGATGGAACAGACCGCTGCGCGCAGCGGACGTGACATGGCTAGGGCCTGGATCTATGGTACGCTACCAGGATAATGGGTCCGCGTTCATTATCCAGCACGGTTGCCTCGATCGCGATCCACCACGGTCACCCCGCGAGAAACCATGGAACTGCCCCGGGGATACCGGCTCAGCGCCGTCGCCTGCGGACTCAAACGGGATCCAGCGACGCTGGATCTTGCCGTCATCCTGTCGGATCGGCCAGCCATGGCTGCTGGCGTCTATACCACGAATCAGGTCGTCGCCGCTCCGGTCCAGTTGGACCGCCAACGTACTCCTTCCGCCGACGTGCGAGCAGTCGTCGTCAATTCGGGCAATGCCAATGCCTGCACAGGCCGCCAGGGATGGACCGATGCGGTCCGGATGGCGTCGTGTGTGGCAGAGTCCTGTGGCTGCCTCCCGGAGCAGGTCTTGGTGATGTCGACCGGCATCATTGGCCATCCGCTGGACATGCGCAAGATCGAGCCGGGAATTGCCCGTGCGGTCTCCACGTTGGCGGCAAGTCGTGATGCCGTTTCCGCCGTGGCACGTGCGTTCATGACCACGGACACCGTCCCCAAGATGGCGCATCGCAGTGTGTTGTCCGGTGGCCAGACCTGGCAATTCCTTGGATTCGCCAAGGGTGCGGGCATGATTGCTCCCCAAATGGCGACCATGCTGGGACTGGTCTTGACCGATGCCCCTTTGGAAAGCGGCTGGGGCCAGACCCTGCTACAGGAGGTGGCGAACGATACCTTCAATGCGATTTCCGTCGACGGTCACATGAGCACCAATGACAGCCTGTTGCTGCTCGCCAATGGCGCTGCGTCGGCTGGCGGACCGACCACGGAGGACCGGCAGGCAATCCGTACGGCACTGGAGGTCGTTTGCCAGGAGCTGGCGCTGGCGATCGTCAGGGATGGGGAAGGGGCCACGCATTGCATCGAGATTCGAGTCACGGGCCTGGAAAGCAACGTGCAGGCCCGCCAGGTGGCCCGCGAGATTGCCAACTCTCCCTTGGTGAAAACGGCCGTCGCCGGAGCGGACCCCAACTGGGGACGCATCGTCTCGGCGGCCGGCTATGCCGGAGTCCCCTTGGATCTGGCGTGTACGACGTTGCGTCTGAATGGAAGCCTCCTCTTCGCGGCGGGCGAGCCCGTTGGGTTCGATGCAAATGAGGTTTCCCGGGGCATGAGGGCCTCGGCGGAGGTGTGTCTGGAGCTATGTTGCGGCAGCGGGCCTGGCAAGGCCCGTTTTTGGACATGCGATCTCACCGCAGAATATGTCCGCATCAATGCCGATTATCACACCTGATCCAGTTCTTTTGCACGTCCTGAGTGTCACCGCGTGGTGTAATCGTTGGTACTGGACCTTCTTCGCAGGATTCCAGGCGGACCCTGCAGGAAATGCTCACGTCGCATTTGACCCCCAGCACTTGGTGACGTAGGGTTACTACAGTTGGCGGCTTCTCCTGACGAACAGGTTCGTCCGCCGACCTCAACATTGGCTTTCTCACCCCCGTGCGGGGCAGGGTTGGTCTCCTGGACCAGCTCTGCCCTTTTTTCTTGCGCGTGCCGAAGATGGCCGGTTCGCTGCTTGACAAGGGCATCGATGCCGGAATATGCCTATTCCCTTGGACGCGCTCCATCCGGCTGCGGATGGTGACTGCTTTCATGGTTTTTTTTGGGGGGCTTGCGGTGCGCGGTCCCGCGAGTTCTTCGAGGCAGGCAGGTTCATGACTACAACTCTGATCGTTGAGGAAGCGTGGACGGTTCCCCCGTCCCCATGGATGGAGCCTTTTTTCTACTGGATGGAAAGTGTGGGAGCGGATGATGACGACGAAAAGGATCCGGACGACGGCGACGGCGACGGCGACGACGACGGCGACGACGACATCGTGGAGGACTGGCCCGCGGAAAAAGAGGGCTTCGAGGACTTCGATGAGGATGACTTCGACGACGACTTCGACGACGACTTCGAGGAAGAGATTGAGGAGGACGAGTTTCGCGAGTCGGACGACGAATTTGGAATCGATGGCGACGACGCGGGGAATGCCGAAGAAGAGTTCGATCCCCCCCAATAACTAGGACGTGATCCATGCACGGCGTCACCAGGGCCGACCCCTGCAGAGCCCGTGTTGCCGTCTCTGGGTCGTGTCGCATGGTCGGCGACGCCCCACCTTGTGAACGGCGAGAATGAATTTCCGCAGTTTGCCTGATAACGCACTCGTAATGGGATGTCATGTTTCAGATAACCCCCAAGGAGGTCCTCTTTCCGGAGCTGGAAGAGGAGGTGCTGAAGTTCTGGAAGACGGAACGCATCTATGAACGGTCACTCATCCAGCGCCAGGGCGCGCCGCGATTCGTCTTCTATGAAGGGCCGCCTACCGCCAATGGAATGCCCCATCCTGGGCATTGTCTGACGCGAGCGATCAAGGATCTGTTCCCGCGGTACCGCACGATGCGGGGCTACCTCTGTGAACGCAAGGCAGGCTGGGACACGCATGGCCTGCCCGTGGAAGTCGAAGTCTGTAAAGAGCTGGGAATTCACTCCAAGGAGGAGATTGAGGCGTATGGAGTCGAGGCCTTCGTTCGCAAGTGCCAGCAAAGTGTCTGGCGATATACGCAGGCCTGGGAACAGCTCACAGAGCGAATCGGCTTTTGGGTCGATCTGAAGGATGCGTACGCCACCTATCATCGCAGCTTCGTGGAAAGCGTATGGTGGTCGCTCAAGCAGTTGTTCCAGCGAGGACTGCTCTACCAAGGACACAAGATTGTCTGGTGGTGGGCACAAGGGGGCACGGCGCTCAGTGCCGGCGAAGTAGGACAGGGATACCGGACGGTGGCCGACCCCAGCGTCTACGTTCGATTCCCTCTGCAGGAGGACACCCAGCGGTCGCTGCTGGTGTGGACTACCACCCCCTGGACGCTTCCCAGTAATCAGTTTGTTGCCGTCCATCCCGACCTGGACTATGCCGAGGTCCGCGATCCGGATAGCGAGCACCGGTGGATCCTTGCCCGGGAACTTGTCGATGCGATGGCTGCCAAAACCAGGCAGCCACTGGCAGTGGTACGCTCGCTTTCGGGGCGTGAGTTGCTGGGACAAGCTTACCTGCCCCCCTTTGATTACTACTTCGCGGCGACGGGACAGCGCCAGGGTTCCCTGCGAGCCGGCGGCCAGCAGCTGCAGGCGTGGCGGGTGGTCGAGGCCGATTTCGTGACGGTCGACACCGGCACGGGGATCGTGCACCAAGCCCCGGCGTTTGGCGAAGTGGACTTCGAGGTGCTGCTCCGCGAACAGGCCCGTTTCTTGCCGGGCCAGGGGCCCGATCTGATTTGCGCGGTCGACGCTCGAGGCCAGTTCACCGACGAGGCGCCCGACTACACCGGGCGCTGGGTCAAGGATGCGGATAAAGACATCATCCGTTCCCTCCGACAGCGGGGGCTCCTGGTACACCAGGAACAATACGAGCATGAATACCCCTTCTGCTGGCGCGCCGAGCAGGACGCCCTGATCCAGTATCCTCGCCGCAGCTGGTTCGTCCGAACCACGAAGTTCAAAGAGCAACTATTGGCGAATAATCATCAGATCGGCTGGCTTCCCGAGCACATTCGCGACGGGCGGTTCGGGAATTTCCTGGAGGCCAACGTCGACTGGGCCTTGTCACGGGAACGTTACTGGGGAACACCCCTGCCCATCTGGCAATGTGAGGAATCGGGCTATCAGGAGGCCGTGGAGAGCTTTGACGAGCTGCTGGCCAAGCCGGGGCTGACCGGTCGTGAGGTCTTTCAGCAGGCCCGAAAGTGCCATCCCGAACTCCCCGACGATTTGCAGGTGCACAAGCCCTATATCGATGCCCTGATGTACGATTCGCCTCGGGTCAAGGGTGCGCGGATGCGGCGCGTCCCCGAAGTCATCGATTGCTGGTATGACGCGGGGTCCATGCCGTTCGCGCAGTGGGGCTATCCGCATCAGCAGGTCGAGCAGTTCCGGCAGCAGTTTCCCGCCGACTTCATCAGCGAAGCCATCGATCAGACCCGCGGCTGGTTCTACAGTCTCTTGGCCATCAGCACCGTATTATTCGCGCCCGAGACGGACTCCGCGCCAATCCGCGAGCCGTTGAACGCCCTGCCCGTGCCCGATTATCCCCACCCCTTCCGCAATTGCATTGTGCTGGGATTGATGCTGTCGGAATGGTACGAATCGAAGGATGGTCGCGTCTACTTGTCAGAAGAAGATGCTCGGGACGGGGGCGCCGGCGAATACCAGCTGCAAGTCGGCAAGATGTCGAAGCAGAAGCGAAACTACCGGGAGCCTCAACATATCTTCGATCACTATGGTGCCGACGCCCTGCGATGGTACTTCTTTGCCAACCAGACCCCCTGGACCTCGATACGGTACAGCGAACGGGCCATCAAGGAGAGCATTCCCGAGTTCCTTCTGCGGCTTTGGAACGTATTCAACTTCTTTGTGCTCTATGCGAATATCGATGGCTTCGAACCAGCAAGCGATCTGGCGGGACCGGTGGATCAGCTGAATCGAAATCAGCTGGACGCTGCGGTCTCGTTCCGGGCGGTGGGTGAGCGGGCGGAGCTGGACCGGTGGATCCTGGGCGAACTGCGCCAGACGGTCGAGAGCGTTACGGCACGGATGGACGCATATGACAACTTCGGGGCGTGCAGCGCGCTGCATGCCTTCGTCGACGCACTCAGCAATTGGTACGTTCGCCGCAGTCGCGTGCGCTTTTGGAGCCCTGATCCACGGTCCACGGACAAGCTCGACGCCTACTGGACGCTGTTCGAATGCCTCGTCATCACGGCCCGCTTGATCGCTCCCTTTACGCCGTTCCTGGCGGAGCACCTCTGGCGAACCCTGACCGGGGTCTTCGGCGATCGGGCCCGCTGCAGCGTGCACTTGTGCGATTACCCCGAGGCGACTACGGGAGTGCAAGACGAAGCCCTGTCCGCGCAAATGCGACTGGCTCGGGAGATTTGCTCCCTGGGACGCGCCGCACGCATGGAACAGAAACTCAAAGTGCGTCAGCCACTGGCCAAGGTGGAAGTAATCCTGGCCGACCAGACCCACCTGGCGTGGCTTGAAACGCATCGTCCCCTGATCGCCGAGGAATTGAATGTCCGGCAGGTCGAGTTTACCCAAGAGGCGGAACACTACATCGAATATGAAGTCCGGCCAAACTTCAAGCGACTCGGTCCGCGGATCGGAAAGCTGATGCCCCAGGTCAAGTCCGCACTGGCACTGGCCAAACCGGCTGGCCTGCTGGATTCGCTTCAGCATACGGGGGCTTGCGCGTTACAACTGCCGGAAGGCGAGGTTGTTTCCCTTTCTACCGAAGACATCGACGTACACATTCGAGCGCGGACCGGCTGGGCCGCGGCCCAGGGTCAGGGATGCGTCGTCGTGCTGTCCACGGAACTGACCCCGGACCTTATCCGCGAAGGAATCGCACGCGATCTCGTCCGCCACATTCAAGATCGCCGCAAGTCGCTCAATTGCCGGTATACCGACCGCATCGCCGTGGGCATCGTCACGAGCGAGCCAGAACTCCAGTCAGCCATTCATGAATACAGCGAATTCATCCGCGGTGAAACATTAACGTGCGAACTTTCCCTGTCTCCCATTCCCGGGGCCGAACCGATCCAGCTGGAGCTGGGTAACGCGGAGCTCGTGCTCTACGTCCGCGTGTCGCCGGTTTGAGACACTTCCAGGAGGCGTCATCCCTTGCTTCCCATCGCCGTTCTGATCTCGGGGACCGGGCGCTCGCTGCAGAACCTGATCGAGCGGCAGGCTGCCGGCCAGCTGCCTGTCGAGATCCGCCTGGTCGTTTCCAGTCGGCCGGACGCGGCCGGGCTGGCCTTCGCCCAGGGGGCATCCATTCGTCACGTGACCGTCGACCGCCGCGCCTATGACAACCCGGAACACTTTTCGCAGGCCGTGTTTCAGGCTTGCCGCGAACAGCGGGTCGAGCTGGTCGTGCTGGCTGGTTTCTTGAGCCTGCTCAAGATCCCACCCGACTTTCGCCAGCGGGTCATCAATATCCACCCGTCACTTATTCCGGCCTTTGCGGGGAAGGGATTCTATGGCGAACGGGTCCATCACGCAGTGCTGGAATCGGGAGTGCGGCTGACGGGGTGTTCCGTGCACTACGTCGATGACGAATACGACCATGGCCCCGTGATTCTGCAGAGGAACGTCCCCGTGCTGGACGACGATTCCCCCGAGTCGCTGGCGGCGCGGGTCTTTGCCGCCGAATGTGAGGCGCTGCCCGATGCAATTCGACGCATCGCGCAGAACCGCCGCGAACGGGCCGAATGAGGGGCGTGCCCGCGGACATGGCGAGCTGCGCCCGACTCCCCATCAAATCGCTCCCGTGGAGGCTTGAACTCCCTGTGCGCCGACGGCGCCGCATCGTGGCGCGACCTACCGGCCCCTGGTCGGAGGCTCCGTTGCCCTGGCCGATCCGTTACCGCCTCGGTGGTGGCGGTGGCGGCGGTGTGGGCGGCGGAGGTGGCGGCGGTGGTGGTGGGGGCGGCGGCGGTGGCGAGGGGGGCGGAGCCGGATCGGGATCCGGCGCGGGCGGTGGAGGCGG
>WPCK01080238.1_pt1 | contig 29867 bp, 13 predicted proteins | sample 5399851 | NCBI WGS metagenome assembly WPCK01 (sample SAMN12869471, study PRJNA574797) | sludge metagenome | isolation source: wastewater treatment of pH11 | place: China:Beijing | collected 2019-05-20 | reverse complement strand
TTTAGCCTTCCCGATCGGCGCGATATGTGGAGCGGTGTTGTGTGGCCACGGGTCAATCATTGGCACGAATGTATCCATGGTGATGGCGTTACATTGCTGCCGTCACGCGGAGCGTGACGGCTACAGTAGTCCTCACGCTCCGTCGTGAGGACTGAGCGGCCCGCCCATTGCCTTCTGCGATCCGCACCGGCAAAGTTTGTGTAATTTTCCGTCGGGAGACCAGCGCGGCTCTCGATTGGTAAGAAGGACGTCTGGCCCGCCGGCTATGTCTGGACCACAATGTAGAACCATTGTCCTCAATGGTTCGTTTTGTTCGCGCAATCCGCCCAACGTGCGTCCATGTCCGAACAGGAGATCTTCGAACAAGCCCTGGCCATCGGCGATGCCGCCGAGCGTGCCAGGTTCCTCGCCGAGGCCTGCGGCGAGGATCGTGACCTGCACGAGAGGATTGAACGTGAGCTGAACCGCGGCTTCTACCAGCCGCCCACGTCGGCTCTGGAGAAGGACGCCGGCCGGCCGCGTTCCATGATCGACCAGCCGCCGCTGGTTGAAAAGGAAGGAACCACCATCGGCCCCTATCGACTGCTGCAGAAGCTGGGCGAAGGGGGAATGGGCATCGTCTACATGGCGGAACAACAACAGCCGGTCCGCCGCCGCGTGGCGCTCAAGATCATCAAGCCCGGTATGGATTCCGGCCAGGTCGTGGCCCGCTTTGAAGCAGAGCGACAGGCGCTGGCCATGATGGACCATCAGAACATCGCCAAGGTCCTGGACGCAGGTACGACCGAATCCGGACGTCCCTATTTCGTAATGGAATTGGTCCACGGGATGCCCATTACCGAGTTCTGCGACGCCAAGAAGCTCTCGACCCGCCAGCGGCTGGAGCTGTTTGTGCCGGTCTGCCAGGCAGTGCAGCATGCCCATCAGAAGGGGGTGATCCATCGGGACATCAAGCCCTCGAACGTAATGGTGTGTCTCTACGACGACCGGCCCGTTCCCAAGATCATCGACTTTGGCGTGGCCAAGGCGACCGACCAGCGGCTGACCGAGCGCACGCTGTTCACGCAATATGGCGCCATCGTGGGGACGATGGAGTACATGGCGCCCGAGCAGGCGGAGATCAGCCAACTCGGCGTGGATACCCGCAGCGATATCTATTCGCTGGGGGTCCTGCTGTACGAATTGCTGACCGGCACAACCCCGCTGGAACAATCACGATTTCAGGATGCGGCGCTCTTGGAGATCCTGCGGATCATCAAGGAGGAGGAGCCACCGCCGCCGAGCAGCAGGCTGAGTCATTCGGGGGAAGCGCTGAGCACGATTTCGGAATGTCGCTCGACGGATCCAACGCGGTTGCGCAAGGCCGTCCGCGGTGAGCTGGATTGGATCACGATGAAGTGTTTGGAGAAGGACCGGGCGCGGCGATACGAAACCGCCAACGCGCTGGCCATGGATTTGCGACGGTACCTTTCCGATGAGCCAGTGCTGGCAGGGCCGCCCGACCAATGGTATCGCCTCAGGAAATTCGTGTGGAAGAACCGCCATTCGGTTGCGGCGGCGGGCTTGCTGATGGTCGCCTTGTTGGCCGGCACCATCGGCACCACCGTGGGCATGATTCGTGCGAAACGTGAAGGTTACGAGAAAGAAAAAGCGCGATCCCTGGCCGATGAACAACGGCGCCGTGCGCAAGCGATCAGTCAGTTTCTTGAGAAGGACCTGCTGGCCTTGGCCGATTCATACGAGCAAGCGGATGCAGAGATGGTGGCTGATCCGGATCTCAAAGTCCGTACACTACTGCTTCGCGCGGCCAAGGCAATCGAAGGACGTTTTAGCAATGATCCGGCGGTTGAAGCTGCTTTGCGAACGACGATTGGGAACGCCCTCCGCGGGCTAGGAATGTGTAAACCGGCCATACGCCAGTTGGACAAGGCGGTGAGGATCAATGAGCGACTTCTGGAGCCGGATTCTCCAGAGGCGATGCATGGTGTCGCCTTCCTTGCCCGAGCGCTCATGGACGCCGGACAATTCGATCGCGCGCTCCCGCTTTCCAGACGTCTCCTCACTCATTGGGAAACAACGCATGGCGAGCGACACGACGAGACACTTACCGCCATGAACGATCTGGGCCACCTCTTGTTGGTAAGCGGTCAGTTCGAAGAATCGCTGCCTCTACTGGAGCGCGCATTGGAGCTTCGGAAACAGGTCTTGGGCGCCAATCATAAGGAAACGCTCCTGAGCATGAACAATCTTGGGGCGTGCTACTTCTCACTGGGAAGATTCGATGATTCGTTGAACGTGCATCAACAGGCCTACGACATCCGTCTTGCGAAGTTCGGTGAAGATAATCCCAATACACTGGCAAGCCTGACGAATGTCGCAACTGCCATGCTGGCGCTGGACCGCACCTCGGAAGCACTACCGATGGTGCGGAAATCTGTGGAACTTCACCGCGTCCGGATGGGGCCCAAGCACCCGGACACCTTGTATTGTCTCGATCAGCTTTCCTGGCTTCAGCTTCAACTGACTGATTTTGAAGAAGCCATTGCCACGGGAGAGCAGGCGGTGACTCTGCGCAAGGAGGTACTTGGACCCAAGCATCCCGATACGCTGCAAAGCATGAATAATCTCGCCGCGGCGTATTTCGCCGTCGGGGAGTTCGAGAAGTCCCTGGCACTGCACACGAAGGCGCATGAAGCCCGGAAGGAGGTCTTGGGACCAGAACATGGCCATACTCTCATCAGTTGGGACAATGTGGCGACGTCCCACATGGCCCTTGGGCACGCCGACCGCGCGATTCCGATCTTCCAGCACATCGTCATGGTCAACGATGGACGCTCTCCAGGCGTCGACAACATCGATACGCTTCATGCTCGGCGTAGCCTGGCGATCGCGTTGCTCGAGGCAGGCGACTCGACGACCGCGCGCACGATGTTGCAAGACTTGCCAGGCAGGCACGAACGGATATTGGGTAAGGATCACCCCGAGTCGTTGCGAGCCACGTTTGCACTGGCACGCGCCTACGAGTCCTCCGGCAGCATTGATAAATCCATTCCGCTGCACAAAAGGGTTCTCCGGGCGAGACGGCGCGTGTTGGGTCCCCTACACCCGGAGACTCTCATCAGCACATGGTCGCTGGCGGAAAGCCAAGTTGCCAGCGACCACTTGGAGGAGGCCGAACAAGTACTCCGCAAGTGCTTGCGGGAAGCGGAATCAGGTGCCCGTCGCACCTGGGGCGTGCATTACGTTCGTGCTCTCCTGGGGCGGGCATTGTGTGCTCGCGACGAGTTCGCCGAGGCGGAGCCCTTGTTGAAGCAAGGGTACCACGGCATGAAGAGTACCCCGACGTCCGTGTCGGTTCCCATGCAAGAGCGTCGACTTGGGGAAGTCGTTGCGACATTGATTCGTCTGTACCAATCGACTGGCAAACCCGCGGACGTCGCGCGCTGGCGGCAAGAGCAACAAGAACTCATTGAATCAATCGGCACACCGGCCTCGTCGATCCAACGCCAGCCATCCAACCCAAGTTCCGGCGAGGGGTAATCGCGTTCGACGGAGGGTCCACCAATAGTTATCCTGGGCTGGTGGAAGTGCCGCTGAGGTGGACTCCACCGCAAAGAAGGAGATGAAATGCGCACGTTCCTGGCACTGCTGGCGATAATCCTGGGGGTAACCGCCATCGTAATCGCCGTTTCGGCGTGGTTGCAATTTTCCGACATTGCCCGATCCAAGACTGCACCGAATCTATTGGACTATCCCATGGTGCAATTGATTGGCGCGGATCTGTTTGAACCGGCCAACAAGGAGCACGGCCGAACGACCGTGGATCCACGGTCCATAGCAAAGAGCTTGCAGTCCAGACTTACAGGACTGGCGGTGGCGGGATTGGTGCTATGCACGACCGGACTTGCGCAGTGCTCGAAAGCTGGTGGCACGGCCCCGACGGCTCACCTCCAGTTATAGTAAGTGCATGTCTCCCAAAAACGATATCCGCACGACCATCCTGGTGGTCGCTGGCTCGAAGCCCGCGTCACGGTCCACCGCGAACTCCACCGGGCATAGCAGGCGGGATTGCAGCCGTCACGCTCCGCGTGAGGGCGCGAGGGCCCAAGGTACTGGATATATTCTCGGGTGCCGGTGCGTCACGCCATCACGCGGAGCGTGATGGCGACAATAGCACTGTCCGCTTCAAAACACTGGGGCTTCGAAGACTCTGCACGAGCCACTCTTCGCGAAAGCGTTACCATCTCCATGTCCGCCACAAATTGCATCCATGCACTCCGTCACGCGGCGCAGATTTGTTCTTGTGCCAGCCACGCGGCGTACTCAAGAGACTGCCTCCAGTCCAGCCGACCCAACAAGAATGCCAAGGCACCTTGGCGGGAGGACTCATTGGCATCCGATTGGTATGAAAGGGCGGCTGGCCCACCTGCAATATAGGGACCACAATGTAGAACCATGGTCCTCAATGGTTCGTTGTGTTCGCGCAATCCACCCAACGTGCGTCCATGTCCGAACAGGAGATCTTCGAACAAGCCCTGGCCATCGGCGATGCCGCCGAGCGCGCCAGGTTCTTGGCCGAGGCCTGCGGCGAGGATCGTGAACTGCGCGAGAGGATCGAACGGGAGCTGAACCGCGGGTTCTACGAACCACCCGAATCGAAAAGCGAGGCGGGAACCGCGGCCTTCACACGCTCAGCCGACGCCACGGCCCCCACAGCCGAAGAGCTTGCCACTCGGTTTCCCCAATTGGAAGTCCTGGAACTTCTGGGACGCGGCGGAATGGGAGCCGTCTACAAGGCGCGACAGATTGGCCTTGACCGCCTGGTCGCGCTCAAGATCCTCCCGCCCGATATCGGCCCGCATCCCGCCTTCGAGGATCGATTCGCCCGCGAGGCGAAGGCCCTGGCGCGACTCAACCATCCGCATATTGTCACGCTCTACGATTTTGGCCTCCAGGGCGACTTGTACTATTTCCTGATGGAATTCGTGGACGGCGTGAACCTGCGGGAACTGATGGACTCGCGACAGGTATCGCCCGGGCAGGCCCTCCGCATCGTCCCCCAAATCTGTGAAGCCTTGCAGTACGCACATGACGAGGGGATCGTCCATCGCGACATCAAGCCAGAGAACATCCTGCTGGACCGCCGTGGCCGAATCAAGATCGCCGACTTTGGACTGGCGAAGCTCGTCGGGAGTGATCCATCCGGGACGCGGCTCACCGTCACACGACAGGTGATGGGCACGCCTCGCTACATGGCACCCGAACAACTGGCCGCGGCGCCGGACATCGACCATCGTGCCGATATCTTCTCCCTGGGCGTCGTATTCTATGAATTGCTCACGGGCCAGTTGCCGATCGGCAAGTTCGATCCGCCTTCCGCCAAGGTCGAGATCGACGTGCGACTGGATGACGTCGTGCTGCGTGCGCTCGAATCAAACCGCGAGCGCCGCTATCAACACGCTCAGGACGTGAAGACCGATGTCGACAACATCGCTGCCGACGCGCCGGCGTCGTCGTCCAGGGGAAGCGATGGTCCCGCGGAAGATGCTCGCGGCATCAGTGTGAGGGCTAGGACCTTGAAAGGAATCTTCTGGCTGCTTGCTGGACTCAATGTCATCAGCTACATGTTATTTGCGAACGCCGGCGCTCCCGCTCACTACTGGACCGTCACCGCGCTCCTGTCACTCACGGTCTTTTTCTTCGTGGGTTATCGCTGGGACGTTGCCTATCCGGGTCGTGAGGACGAACGACGATCGCGCCCGGCATTTCTTCGTAGGCTGGCCGGAACGCCAGACGGCTGGAGCGTTCTCGCCTGCGTCGTGGGAATAGTCGGCGGTTTTCCTTGGGTGGTCTACCAATCGACGTCATATGTCAACCGTCCGCCAGGTTCGACTCTACCAACCGGCCCGACAAACGACTTCTTGCTCATGGCATTTGGAATATCCTCTCTGACGATTGGCGGTGCCTATCTGCTGATGAGTCTTTCGACAACCCTGGTACCACGTCTACCGATTTGGCTTGTGTTCTTATTGGGTTTCTTGGTCACGATCGCCGGGTTGGCGGGACTTTTCGAGTTGGATTCGCTCGGATTCACCTTCGTTCATCTATGCGGTCCATTCTCGCTCACCGTTGCGGGGCTGGGTTTGATGTTTGCCAGCTTTGTGAGAGAGCGTCGAGACTTGATCAAGCACACCCACTGGCTGAAACAAGAACCGCCCCTCCAAAGCGACTCGCCGCGCGCACAAAAAACGGTCATGCGGACGCCGACCACTGGCGATCCGGCGCCAAAGACAAAGGCGTTGTTTGGGTCGCTTCTTTTGATCAACCTTGCAATGGCCATTCTTGTTCCGGCGATTCACCGCACGGCCGGACGTTTTTCGATTCTGTCGGCAGTCTGGATGGTCTCGATCGGGCTGTACTGGGCGGCTCTAACGTACTGGGGCGTCAACGCGTATCCTGGACGTGAGCAAGGCCAGGACTGCCAGCGACCTCTTCTTGAACGAATGCGTACGTCGCACGAAGGCAGGCTCGCAATCTTGGGGCTCCTGGGAAGCCTGATGCTCTTACCCAATTCTTGGAACTCCATTGCGTTCTTTTTTCGTTGGACGAACTTTCTAACGCTTTTATCGCCGGTGTTCGTATTTGCCTTCCTGACGGTCACTTTTGGAGGACTGTTCTCCCTTTCCAGTTTCAGTTCCACGCTTGTTCCGAGAACGCCGCGCTGGTTGGCTCTGGCCATGGGCGGCGCTGCAGTGGCGGCTGGGCTGGCTGCGTTGATCGGGCTGGGGCCTGGCTTCAGTATTCTTTCCGTTTCCCTCAGAATCGTCCCAGAGAGACTGTTGTTAGCGGCGATTCTGCTTGTGATCGGGATCTGCCTTCTCCGCACGGGAATCGACATGACCAGACAAGGAATGCCGCCGACAGACTATACTGGTCGATGACTGGCAAAAGTGGATCCATGGTGATGGCGTGACATTGCTGCCGTCACGCGGAGCGTGACGGCTACTGTAGTCCTCACGCTCCGTCGTGAGGACCGAGCGGCCCGAGCATTGCCTTCTGCTAACGATCCGCACCGGCAAAGTTTGTGTAATTTCCGTCGGGAGACCAGCGCGGCTCTCGATTGGTAAGAAGGACGTCTGGCCTGCCGGCTATACTGCGGAGAACTGGATCGATGTCGGTCTTCAAGATAGTGTCCGCGATGGCAAAGCGATTCGGCGTGCCCGAACTGGGGCTTGTCGTTCTGATGATCTTGGCCCAAGTCAATGTCGTTCGGCTGGGTGCGTTGGCCTATGCCGTCGTGCTTTGGGAATGGCCGTCGCTGCTGGTGGCGGCGTATTTTTCGGTTGCAGCCGCACTGAGAATGCAGGACATCGCGCGCGAGGTGAGATCCACGGTACCCTCGGTGGACGCACAGCGGGAATTCCTCCACAGGCTAGTGCCGTACCTGGCCATCTGGGCCGTTCTCTGGATCGCGTATTTCCTCCTCCCCGCCCTGCGGCCGATGTACTCGCCGGCCGGCTATCGCATGCGAGGGTTCACACCACAAATGATGTACCCCGTCGCCGGGGCGCTCTGGTCGATCGGCCTGGGTATCGTGCTCGTGCCGCGCATCCGTAGCCGCATCGGCCTTGCAGCCGCACTGTTGATCCTCACGCCGCTGGCAGTTTATGCATCACTCTGGCCTGCATTCTGGATATGTCAGCCCGTCATCGGCGTGTTGCGGGAATTTGGCTGGTTCCAGGGATACATGGGAGATGTGTTCGGCGCCATCTATCTGTTGGCCATTTTCATGCTCCTGCTGTCTGCAGCCGCCGTCTGGGCGGCCTATTGCTCGGTTCGGTACCTCCGCGCGTTCGCGCTGACCACTGAACACCCGCACAGAGAAGGGCAGACGCACAAGTTTGAATGGGCCTGGCTGGGACTGTTCGTTGTGATCCTGCTGCGGCCGTTTTACACGTACTCAACGGCCCGCATCGCGGTCGGCAACGCCCAACTCGTCGCCTCTGGAGTATTAAACGAGGAGACCGGCAACGCATTTATCCGGCTTGCGAGTCACGTCAACGGTCGGAAACGCGCCGTGAAGATTGCGCTGGGGCACGGCCACGAATCTCCGAAAATTGTCAGCGTCGTGTCTCAGGCGGGCACGGAGTACCAGGCGGCATGCGACGATGCACGAAAGAAAGGCCGCCTTCCGCAAGTTGCTCCGACGATCGCAGACGCAACGAATGGATTACGCTATTCTCTGCAAAATCATGGCGACGCGGCACGCATTGTCGTCAGTCGGTTTTCAAAGGACCGCTACTCACCGGTGGCCTCCTTTCCATTGCCGGCTGGCGCAAGCTCCAGGCGGTCACCGGGCGTAGTCTTGATTGATAATTCACGCAGCTACCTCTACGTGGGGTCGGCCGGACTGGATGGCCGGCCGTACGTCTTGCACAAGATCAAGATTCCGGCTGACTGCCCGGAATCGCCACTGAAAACCGTGCACTCCGTGGAGATCCCTATTGCAGCGCCATCCTTCGGAGTTCTGGATACCGAGCATGGCTTTGCTTATCTGTATTCCTGGGTGCAGAACAAGGTCTTGAAGGTCGTCCTGGGCGACGGGGAGGATCCTCCTCCGCGGGTAGTGGTGGCACCCTTCCCTGAAAAAGTGGGACCGGCCGAATGGGCCATGATCGACAGCCAGCGGGGATACGTTTACTTCATAAGCCGCGAGGTCATGGCGAAGTACGCCACCGGTGGGGCAGATGGACCATTGCGTCTTGTTGCCGAGCTTCGGCTGCGAACGTAAAAGAACTGACTGAACGTGGAATAATCGCCGAATTGGATTTGGCCAGTGTCTCCAACGACCGGACTTTTCGCGAGACCTGCGATCTGAATTCGTATGGGGGCAGACACCTCGCGCATCGTGCCCCTAAGAAAACGGAAACACAGAGGCACCGAGCACACAGAGTTAATTGGCTCTGTGGTTTCCGTGCCTCTGTGTTTCCATTCTTACCACTTGGCGAAGGTATCGTCGAATAGCTCCTCGGTCCGCGAGCGATCCCGTTCCCGGGAGCTGGAGGAGCCCGCCGATTGCGGATCGGCAGCCCGCCCAACCACCGGAACTTGTGCCGCCAGCAGCGGCCGCAGCACGACCGTGCGCGGCACAACCGCGGAACCAGGTTGTCGACGCAAGGACGTTGACGATGTGAATTTGTTGCTGTTCCAAATACTAAAATCGGATCCGTCGACGAAACCGTCAGCGGAAAAATCGCCGCTGCACCAGGCCGCATTGGCCGTGAACTTGTTGGAGTTCCAGATATTGAAATCGGAACCATCGACGACGCCGTCCAGGTTGGCATCGCCCAGCCGGAAGGGATTGCCTCCAGTTTGCGCTGGATTGTTCGTGCCTCCTTCCACCAGCCAGGCATCGCGGTCCGCCAGGTTGACCAGCCCGTCGCCCGTCAGATCAAACGCCAGGTTGTTGGTACCCGCGGCAATCGCCGCCACCAATTGGTCGATGTCCAGGCAATCGTACAGACCATCGTCGTTGAAGTCTCCGTCCACGACCGCAGAGGCTTGCAACTCGAAGGCCCCGATATCAATCCGCGGGTTGAGATTACCGTCGCCGTCCCGGACCCGGTCGAAGGACATGCCTCGTTGATCGTACAGGGGCACATTTGCCGATCCGGCCACGGCGGCCGCGTCCCCTGCATCGATCGCCGGGCTGCCGGCGCGCAGCGCGTGCGTTTCCGTCGGTCCGCCGTTATCGGTGAGGGGGCCGAGCTGAGGGTCCGTGTTCAACAGATTGCTCGAGCCCAGGATGCCTGGGTCGGCGCCGCTGAACAGGTTGTAGTTGCCTTGAAGGATTGTTGGCCCCCCTACACCCACGATTGAGTTGTTGATGATCGAATGATCGAACATGGCCCATGTTGGACCGTAGTTGGTGAAGAACCACATACCTGCCGTATTCACGGAGGTGGCCGTGTTGCCCGTGACCGTACTATGCCGCAGTTCGAGCCTGGCGGGGGTAGGCGTAACGGCCGCCGAGACAATGCCGCCGCCGGCAACCGCGCTGTTTCCAGAGATCGTGACGTTCGTGGCGAAAAAGATGCCACTGCTGTGCACGCCGCCGCCGTTCTGGCTGGCGACATTGCCGGCGATCAGGCTGTTGGAGATCGTGACGGTCGCTGCTGGATGGAGATGAATTCCGCCGCCGAAGCGCGCGCGATTGGCCACGATGGCCACGCGATCGATGGTCAGGTTTTCGCGATTCAGAATCGCGCCACCCTCCGTAGAACCCATGGGTGGCGAATGGGGTACATCGGCCCCGGTCAGCGTCAGGCCGCTGATCGCGACGTTGACCGCAGTCGCGGTACCGTTGTTGATCTCCAGGATGCGGAAACCATCCCCGTCGAGCTGGTCGTCCCCGCCGCCGTGGGCGTTGATCGCCAGTTGATCGGCACCCGGACCGATGATCGTCACGGCGTCAGTGATCACGGGTAACTGGCTGAGAATGTCGATCGTGCCAGTGACGGAGAATGTAATCGTCTCGCCACCTGGATGGGCACTGGTCAGCGCCAGGGCCTCGCGAAGACTGAAATCGCCAGTCGTGTAGTTGCCGTCGCTTTCATCGACAAGCGTGTCCACAACCATCGCGCCGGGGACGCTTTCGATCGCGCCGATATCAATGTTCCCTTCCCAAACACGGGCAAACGGTGCTCCCCGCTGATCGACGTCAGGCGGCGGCACAAAACCGGCGTTCCCCGCGTTGATTGCCGGACTGCCCGCGACTAGGTCGTGGGTCCGCGTCGGTCCCCCGTTGTCCGCCAGCGGGGCGAGGATCGCGGCCAAGGCAGTGGGCATCGTGCCATTGCTGGTCGCCAGGATGTCGGTGGGACCGGGGGTAATGTAACGCAACGCACCGTAGGTCGACTTGCTGCTATCCCCCAGCAGGTTGAAGCTATTAAGGTTGACTGTGCCGGAACGGAGAAAGACCTCACTCCCCACCGGAAACAGGCCGATATTGCCCGAGACGATCGAATGATCGACGGTCGTCGTACCGCCGAAATGGCTGCCGAGACCGCCCCCTTCTACCGCTGTGTTTCCGCTGATCGTGCAATGCCGGATCGTGGCGTTCCCACTGTCGTTGTAGATCGCACCGCCCGCGAGATTGGCCGAATTGCCGCTAAGGGTACTCTGGAGGATGGTGAGCGTACCATTGTTGCCGATGCCGCCGCCGCTGTGATTTGCCGCCTGATTGCCGGAGATCGTACTGCCCGTGATGGTGAGCGTTCCCGAGTTGCGGATACCGCCACCGGCAACCGTGGACACCTCGTAGGCCGTGTTTCCCTGGATGATCATGTCCGTGAGCGTGGTGATGGCGGGGGTGTCATTGAGCAGGCCGCCACCGCGATTGGCAAAGCCACCGGTGAGTGTGAGGCCGCTGACGTGCACGGTGCCGCCGGTAATCGCCAGGACACGAGATGTGCCGCCGGCGTTGATGGTCAGCTGGTCCGCCCCTGGGCCAGTCACGGTGACACTGCTGGAGATCACCAGTTGTCCCAGGGCCAGCGGAATCGTTCCGCCGGCGAGCCCCGTGGCAAAGCTCACCGTCTCAGCGCCGGGAATCGCGCCGGCCAGTCCCAGGATCTCGCGGAGACTGAGATCACCCGTGGAGTAGTCTCCGTCACTCTCATCGACCAGCGTGTCCACGACCGTCAGCATCTGTTCGACTGCGCCGATGTCGATTCTGCCCATGATGCGGGGAAATGGCGCGCCGCGCTGATCGACGCTGGACGGCGGCGAGGCGCCCGGGTCGCCAGCGTCGACCGCCGGACTGCCCGTCACCAGCAAATGGGTTTTTGTCGGCCCGCCGTTGTCAGCCAAAGGGGAAATAATCGCAGCCAGCGCGGTGGGTCTCGTGCCGTTGCTGGTGGCCAGGATGTCGCTGACGCCAGCGACCACCGATTGCAAGGCCTGGGCCGTCGTCTTACTGCTGTCCCCGATCAGGTTGAAAGCGCCGAGATAGACTGTGCCGTTGGTACGCGAGATCTCACTTCCCACGATGGCATTGTTGCCCGTGATGAGGCTGTGGCTGATCGTCGTATTGGCGTACAGCGTGTTTCGGATCCCCCCACCCGCGTTCGTGGCGGTATTGCCGCTGATCGTACTGTGCGAGACCGTCATGCTGGCGAAATAATCGCTCAGTAGTCCGCCGCCGTGAAACGCCGAATTACCGCTGATCGTACTCTGCCGGATGGTGAGCGTGCCATTGTTGCTGATGCCGCCCCCGCCCCCGATGGGGGCCTGATTGCCAGAGATCGTGCTGTCGGCGACGGTAAGCGTGCCACGATTCCAGATACCTCCACCGGTTGTGAGCACATTCGAAGTCGCCGTGTTGCCCTGGATCGCGACGCCGGTGAGCGTCGTGTCGGCGAGGGCGTCGTTGTACAGACCGCCGCCGCGATCGGCGTTGCCATCGGTGAACGTGAGGCCGCTGATATCGACCGTGCCGCCAGTAATCTTCATCACTCGGGACGCACCGTCGGCGTCGATCGTCAGCAGGTTAGCCCCCGGGCCGGTGATGGCAACGTCGCTGGAAACGACGAGTTCCCCCGCGAGATGGATCGTGCCGCCGTTCAGGCCCGCCGCAAAGAGGATCTGATCGGGACCTAGGTAACTGGTGCTGAGCGCGATCGCCTCGCGAAAACTGAGGTCACCGGCGGCGTAGTTGTCGTCGCTCTCATCGGCCAGGATGTCCACGACATGAACCTGGCGTTCAAAGGCGCCGATATCGATCCTGCTCCCCTCCATCCGGCCGAAGGGGGCTCCGCGTTGATCGAAATCGGGTGGCGACGAAAATCCGGGGTCGCCGGCATTGATCGCCGGGCTGCCGGTGATGAGTGCACGAGTGAGTGTTGGTCCGCCGTTGCTGGCCAGCGGACCGAGGATGTCCGCAAGGGCCGTGGGGTGCGTGGCATCGTTGGTGGCCAGAATATCGGTGGGGCCAGCTGCGAGACCATACAGCGCTTGCAACGCCACCTGGCCGGTATCGCCAAACAGGTTGAAGGCATTGGCGTGGACTACGCCACCACTCACTAAGATTTCATTTCCCGGGACGAATTCGGCTCGATTGCCCGAGACGATGCTGCTCGAAATAGTCGTGATGCCACCAAAGGGTCCGTTGAGGATGCCGCCGCCACCTTGACCGCCATACCCAAACGCCAAATTGTCCGTGATCGTACTGCGCGTAATGGTTGTTGTGGCGAGGTTCCAAATGCCGCCGCCACCATCGGTGGTACCGTTGCCGCTGATCGTGCTGCCGGTGACGGTAAGCGAATAACTGTTTGCGATACCACCACCCCGGTAGCTCCCATTGCCCGAAACAACGCTGTCCGTGATAGTGGCCCATCCGCGATTGAAGATGCCGCCGCCAGAATCGCTAGCGCGGTTGCCGCTGAGTGTACTGCGGGTAACGGTAAGCGTCCCCCAACTGTAGATGCCGCCACCGGAAATATTGGCAAAATTGCCGGAGACAACGCTGTCCGTGAGCGTCAGACGTTCCGAGTTGTGGATTCCCCCGCCGGAACGATTGTCAACTGTAAGTTTCGTGTCCCCACCGGTAATCGTGACCCCGCTGATCGTCACGTTTAACGAACTCGATGGGTCATGGTCCGTGATAAAGAAGACGCGTGAGCCGTCACCCGTACGGGGTACACCATCCGCGCCGTGGCCCGCGTCGATCGTCAACAGATTCGCACCGGGGCCGTTGATCGTGAGGTTCTTGTTGATAAATAGATGGTCCAAGGCGAGGGCGAGATTGATTTCGCCGTTGACGGAAAAGTTGATCGTCTCACCGGATGGCGCCAGCTGAATCGCGTCGCGGAGCGAGATGTCGCCATCCACCATGCTGCCGTCGAGCTCATCGACGAGCGTATTGACGGTAATCGCCAGCAGGCGGCGATCTTCCAATCCTTCCAACTTCAGCCGGCGGTGATTAGGTACCTGGCGACGTGAAGTGGAACGGGTGGGTTTTTGCATCATGACTTCTCCCCATCTGACGCGGCGCAAAATGGATCGGGTAGATCTCCCTACCCTAAGAGGCGTAAGGCGGACAGAGAGTGGCTAGCCGTTTTCCGGACGTCACCCTCCCCCTGGGACGGTCGAGCGCAGCAAGGGGAGGGTGAACGGCCCTGCTTTATTGCGAATGCCTGTGCGCGTGGCTAAACTCAATTGACATCGAAACTTGTGGCGACGGAACGGCCGGAGAATTCTTGATCCACCTCAACGAGTCGACAACCCTGATCCTCCAGGAACTCTGCGACAACGCTGAGCTCGATGCCGATCGCTTGTTGCCACTGGTCTACGACGAGCTGAGGAGGATCGCGGCCCGCGAATTACAGCGTGAGCGGCCCGATCACACGCTGCAGCCGACGGCCCTGGTCCATGAGGCCTACATGCGCATGGCCCAGCTTCGTGAGATACGATGGGAAGATCGTCAGCATTTCAGTGGCGTCGCCGCCCATGTCATCCGGCGAGTGCTGATCGACCATGAGCGGGCGCGGCGGGCCGTCAAGCGGGGCGGGGAAGCGAACAAGCTGGCACTCCAGGAGCAGCTGACGCCGTCCACGGGCTCGGCTGACTACGATCTGCTGGCGGTCAACGAGGCGGTCGAGGAATTGGAACGACTTCATCCCCGACAGGCACAGATCGTCGAACTTCGGTTTTTCGCTGGCTTTTCGATCGACGACACGGCAGCCATCCTGGGACTTTCACCGGCCACCGTAAAGACCGACTGGCGCATGGCCCGCGCCTGGCTGAAGGGGCGTTTGACGTCCGAGTAGTGTAGAACAGTGGTCTCGACGGTTCATTCCCCTCGTTCCAATCCGACATGCGAACGATTGAGACTATCGCTCGACACTCAGGTTCAGCCACGAGCTACAGATGACGCCGGAGACCTACCAGCGGCTAAGCGAACTATTCGCGGAGGCCAGTGAGCTAAACCCTTCCGAGCAGGAGTGTTTTCTCGAGCAGTGTCGCGAGCGTCACCCCGATCTGCGTGACGAATTGGCTCGACTGTTCGAACATGACCACCCGGGCGGTCTCTCGGCGCCCGATGAGGCCGAGCCTATCGGGGGAGCCGCAGGTGTTCACGCGATTCTGCCTTTCCCGGAGGTGCCCGGGTACCGGATTGTGGACCTCTTGGGTGAAGGAGGAATGGGCCAGGTCTGGCGTGCCGTGCAGGAAAGCACGCAGCGGGAAGTGGCGTTGAAGCTGATCCAGGGGATCCGTTTCCGTTCCGGTCAGGCCAGGGCGCGATTCGAACGCGAGGTGGAGCTCTCCGCGCGGCTGGAGCACCCGAACATCGCCCGCGTCTATGACAGCGGAATCGCCCAGGGGTACGCCTACTATGCGATGGAGCTCATCCGAGGAAAACCGCTCGATGCGCTTGTGGCTGAGGGGAACCTGTCCGAGTCCGAGCACGTGGCGCTCATGCTGCAAGTTTGCCGGGCGGTGCAGCATGCCCACCAGCGAGGCATCATTCACCGCGACTTGAAGCCATCCAACGTGCTGGTGACCGATGACAGGCGACCGATCCTGGTGGACTTTGGCCTCGCCAAGAGTCTCACCAGCGACCGCGAAGCAAAACTGGTAACGCAGCAAGTCATCCTGGGGACACCGGCCTACATGTCGCCGGAGCAGGCCGCTGGCCAAACTTCGGAGATTGACACTCGCAGTGACGTCTATAGCCTGGGCGTGATGCTGTACCGGATACTCACGGGTCACTTCCCGCACGATATGTCGGGCGATGCCGTGTCTGCCATCCGTCGTGTCGCCACGGAGGAGATCATTGCGCCGCGCACCACGGTGCCGACCATGGACCGTGGTTTGGCAGCTATCTTGATCAAGGCATTGTCTCGCAGACCAGGGGACCGCTACAGCACGGCGGGTGAACTGGCCGACGACCTCCAGCGCCATCTTGCCGGTGAGCCGGTCATGGCGCACGCTGCCGGCACGCTCTATCTACTGCGCCGACTCCTGCACAGGCATCGGAAATCGGTCGTCGCTGCCGGGCTGTTCCTGGCCCTGTTGGTGGGTGGCACTGCGGCGTTTGTTGCCATGGTGAACCGGCATGCCCGCCTTGCGCAAGCGTTGGCGATCAAGGCGGAAGCGGGGCGTCTGGCGGCGGTCGCCGCACAGCAGAAAGCGCAGCAGACCGCCTACATTCACCAGTTGGAGGTTGCGCATAGCGAGATCGCCAACTATCGCTTTCGCCGCGCATCGGAACTTCTCGACGAGTGCCCGCGCGCGTTGCGTCGGTGGGAATGGCACCTGCTGAAGAACCTGGCGATGCCTCGGGATGCGAGCTACGCGAAGATTGGACCGTTCACCGATCCGGTTCGGTGCCTCGCCTTCGCTCCCGATGGAAAGCGAATCGCGATCGCGACTGGCCATTCCACTGGCGTCGCTACTCCGAATCCCGTGATTGCCATCTGCGATGCGCAAACAGGTGCAGTCCAGGCCGAACTGCACGGCCATGTCGATGGCGTCTTTGCACTCGCCTTCACGCCCGACGGCAAGCAGGTTCTCTCCGGGGGGCGAGACCAGTCTCTAAGATGTTGGAACGTAGAGACCGGCGAGCTTGTGGAGACCGTAATCGATCCATCGAGAAGAGTCCTGTTCGCCATTCAGTTCAGTCCAGACGGGCGCCGCGTGGCATTTGCCGCCTACCCGCAAGGCTTGTTTCTGTCCGAAGTTCCTGAAGCGGTTTCGTGGGCGTCGATCCTTGCCGCTGCAAAGCACCTATACCGCATCTCGGGTGAGGACGATGCGCTCGCGTTTTCCCCAGACGGTATGCGACTCGCATGGACCACTCGAATCTGGCAAGGCGACGTAGGACACCTCTTTCTTTGTGACACCGAGACCGGTGAAGTCGTGACACACCAGGAGCGCCCGGAGGGAGCTCCTGCGCATTGCATTGACTATCACCCCAACGGGACCAGACTCATCACTGCCGATCGCCGTTCGACGGTCACCATGTACTCCAGTGACTTGTCGGAAGTTCTCGGTACCTTCACGCGCAATGAAGGGAGCGTGCGCAGGGCATTTTATTTCGAGAATGGGGCAAAGATCATCGGGATGGCCCCAGGAGGGATCGCGCGCATTTGGGACGAGCGAAGCCGAGAGGTCCAAGGCGTGCTCTGTCCGAAATACAACCTGAAGTCGATGGACATGGCAATCTCCAGGGATCGCCGGCGGGTGGCCATTGCGACCGGTGACCCGGCTTCCGTCCGCCTTTGGGACCCGACAAACGATGGTGCGAACGCCACCTATCTCGCCCTGCACCCGCCGAAAGCACGCGACGTGGCCATCAGTCCAGACGGCCAATTTGTGGCGACCTGTGGTGACGACGGAACGGTCCGGTTGCACCAATGGCCACAGCGCTCGCTCCGGTGGTCCATGAGCGGCGAGTTGCCGTACGCGACAGCGGTTGCTTTTTCACCTGACGCCAAGCTCTTGGCGATTGGCTGGAGCATCCATCCAGACGTTCGACCGGAGCCACCCTACGGTCAGATCACGATAGTCGATGTTCGAAACGGAAAGCCTGTACGCGCTCCCCTCGATGTCCCCGGCTGGATTTGGCAGGTGCGATTCGACGCAACGGGGGAAAAGCTCGTCGTCGCCGACGGCGTGACCCCTGCCCGGCTTCCGCGGCAATCCGGCGCAGCGCATATCCTGGACTGGCGGACGGGCGCGGCCCTGTGTGACGTGCAACTAAAAGAGCCCCGGTGTCGCGCTGCCATTCTGATATCGTCAGGCGATATTCTGGTGACGGCAAACGAATCGGGACTTGCGTCGTGGGACGTTCCCAGCGGTCGATTGCTCGCCGAGCATCATAGTAAAGGCGGCAGAAACTTCGTGCACCTTTTGGAGCATGAAAATCGGCTCATCACAGGCAATGGCGCATCGGTCGAGATCCGAGATCTGACGTCCTTCAAGGTGCTGCAAGCCTTTCATCAACGTCGCGACATGAGTCCCCCCGGGGTGGTATCGATCGTGGGAGATGTCGCGATCCATCCTTCGGGACGAACCCTCGTGTCAGGTTCCTGGAACGGCACCATGACCGTGTGGGATGTTGAGTCTGGGCAGCCCGTCCTTACCATGCCTGCCCATCCGACAGGAATTCATCGCCTCGCCTTTTCGCCAGATGGTGGAACGTTGTTTTCCGCCGGCCACGACGGGAAGGTGCGCGCTTGGTCCGCCGATGATTCGCAGCGGCACATTCGATGAACCTCGGTGTTTCTCGCCGAGCCCCCAAACAGCGGCATTTGGAGGAGTATCGGCTGGCCTGCCAGCCCGACTTGCAAACCAGTGAATATCAGCGTAAATGGTTCGCTTGCTTGCGCTTCGGGCTTATCGGGAGAACGATCGTGCGGCTGGCCGACCATGGGAGCGGGTCAAACCAGGTTCCCAGGTCCCCGGCCTGAGAAGACTCCCTCATGTCGTGCCCGAATGTTGACAATCTTGGAATCTGTTCGGATACTGGCGGCTGAACACATTGGTCGGGAATCTCTGGATGTCTTCTACCGGATGGGTCCTTCTCAGTAGCTAGGTGTCGGCCGGTGACCCTATCGTCCTGGTACAGAGTGGAACTTTCTTCGGCGCTGGGCCTCTAGCCTGGAATGATCCGGAGATGGATTCGTGCGATTCGGGTACCGGTTTCCTTTGTCTGTGACTTGGTGTCGCGCCAAGGAAGGGACTTGGTTTGCCAGTCGCGACAATTGGGGCGACAGGGTTGACGTTGAATTTCGATCAAACGGGTTTACGACATTTCATGAAGACGACATCGCAATACAGCCTGATCGTATGGGCGACGCTGTTGACGGCGGGGTCGTTTGCTCAGGATGTGTCCCAACCGGCGCTGCTGCAAATCTTCGAAACGCGTTGGGAGACGTTGGAAAACCGGATGGTGGATGTCTTCTATGCGGGGTACGGCGGCCTGTGGCTGCCACCTCCCTCGCGGGCCGACAGTGGAGGACTTTCCGTCGGATATGACGTTTTTGATCGATTCGACTTGGGACGCCCGAGAAATGAAACACTGTATGGCACGGAGACACGCCTGAAATCCCTGGTCGCGCAGTCCCATCGATCGGGTCTGCAGGTCTATACGGACATGGTCCTGAATCACAATGGGTTTCGCGACCAGAGCACACCGGGTTTTGTGGCGTCGGGCGACTATCCGGGATTCGTCACGACGCTGCCTACGGATGTTGACGGTGATTTTCACGGTCGGTTCGAATCGGGGGAACTCAACTTTCGATTGGCCGGTCTGATCGACATCGCTCAGGAGAAGAACCACCAGTTCATCCGGCAGCCGGTGGGCGCTCATCCGCAGAACATTCCAAGCGGATCGGTGCAGGATGTTCCCAGGACGACGAACGCTCGTTTCTACCCTGACCAGGGACTGGGTGGGAATTCCGTCTTTGATCCGCGGACGAACCAAACCGTGACGCTCTATGATTTCAATTCGACGGACCCCCTATTGGGTGACGCCGTGGCCGAAAACGCCACGGGGCTCTTGATGCGGCACATGCGGTGGATGGTCCAGGAAGTGGGGGTGGACGGATTCCGTTTTGATGCCGCGCGGCATATGCCCCGCTGGATGCTCGATTACGCAGACCAGGCCGTCTTTCGCGCCAAGTTGACGCCGAGATTGGACGGCTCGCCCGACCCTGTCTTCTCGTTTTCCGAGACGGGATACGGCAGCAATGGCTTCTTGCAGGATTTCGTCCGCAAGGATATTGATCCTGCCAACCTTACGGTGGTTGGGGGCAATCGCGACGCGCTGGACTTCAATCTGTTTGGTGCGCTGAAGGCCAATCTCACCAGCAATGGGTTGGTGAACGATTGGCGCAATATCAAGAATGCCAGCTTCGACGTGAACGACGATGGGCTGGCAAATAATGGCAGCCAGGGAGTTGGTTTTGCTCGCAGCCACGACGAATTCAATGCACACCTGGACAACGTGGCCCATGCCTATCTCATGATGCGACCTGGCAATGCCCTGGTGTACATGAACGCCAGTGAGTTCGGGCCGCCGAGCCTCCGGCAATTTCCCAAGGAGGGCCGCGTCGATGCACTTGGCGGGCTCTATGGGGACACCCTGACAACGCTCGTGGGAATTCGAAATACGCATGGTCGTGGAAACTACCGCGACCGGACGCCAGCCTCCGATGCCAAGGAGATGCTCATCTATGAGCGTGAGAAATCGGCCTTGGTCGTGCTGAGCAATCGCCTCGACGGCGGCTTCGATTCTCGTACGATTGCCACGGCGTTTCGGCCTGGTACTCCTTTGATCGAACTGACCGGAAACGCCGAAGATAGCGTGATCGATCCACTGGATGAGTTTCCCTCGGTGCTGATCGTGAAGCCGGACAGCACGGTGGACCTGCGAGTCCCCCGCAATGTGGCGCCCGGTCCGTCGGGCGTCGTGCATAACAAGGGATACTTGATTTACGGAGTGGCTGGCCCTCAAGGCCGGTTACAGCTCATGAACAGCTCCGGCGACCCATTGACGGACGTTCTTCCCGCGGGATCACCGACATCTTCAACCAATGGGACGACCCGACTTCACGAGATCACGATCGTCAATCACGATCGCTTCCAGATTCAGTTGCAAACCGATGCCGTGCACCTGGCCGGTGCCATTCGAGATCGCGATGCGGATGGCGACAATGCCCTCTTTCGCGTGGACGGCGGGCTGGACGCGAACGACTTGCCAGGGGTCGATCATGTGGCACCTGGAAGCGTGGCGTACGGATTCGAAGAGTTTCGGGACCTGCGGAACCCCGGTTTCTTTCAAGCGAGCGGGCAAGGGCTGTACCAGCAGGAAATGGATGCTGCGTCGCTGAGTGAAGGGGTCCATTACATTACGGCCCGTGCCTTTCGGCACCGCGATCCCCTGACCGGAGGAGACGGCGGACCCGCGGTCTTCACCGATTTCCGCCAGGCCATCTACGTGGATCGATTGCCGCCCGAGTCCGCGATCGCCAGCTTCGACCCGTATGGCCAACCGTATCAGCGGGACCTTATGGTCCGCAGCGTGGATCAGACCGCCGACTCTGTGCACATCTTCCTGAATGAGCCGGCAGCGACCAGCGATGCCAACCTGGTGATACGGGCCCAAGGCGGCCAGAACCACGCCAGTAAGATCGACCGAGACCTGTTCGTGTACGGTTTCTCCCCCGTGGCCAGCGGCAATAACGTGGCGTCCGTGGTGACCTTCGAGGCCACGGGGCGCGTCAATGTCCAGCGGTTTGCAGGACTCTTCGTCCTCACCGGTCGTGGGCTCGGGCTCGGGGACCTGAACTTTGACAATCGCTATCGGTCCGACGATCTGTACGGTCCTGGCTCCTTTGAACAAGTACTCTACAGCCAGAATTCCCTGTTCAACCCGGGGGGCGACCTGGACGCGGATGGGGCGATTACCAATCGGGATTTGTACCTGCTGGGGCCCCATCTGGTGACCGTCGGTGCGGACCTGCCAACGCTCGACGCCTATCGAACGGTCCTCGTGCGACGTGGCGATGTCGACCAGTCCGGTACGACCGACCCGACCGATATCGATTTCTTGTTCTCCAACCTTGGATCGAACGACTGGTATCTCGATCTGGATTCCAATGGCGTGGTTGAGCTAGCGGATGTTTCCACGCTGGTGGAGGACATCCTGGGAACACTTTTTGGTGACGCGAACCTGGACCAGGTGGTGGATGGGTCGGATTTCGGGTTCTGGAATGCCAGTAAGTTCACCAGCGGTACGGGTTGGGCGTCGGGTGATTTCAATGGCGATGGCGTGACCGATGGTACCGATTTCGGCATCTGGAATTCCAACAAGTTTCAATCGGGTTCGGGCGGATTGCCCAGAGTGATTCCGGAGCCAGCGTGCCAGGTGATGGTGCTGGCTGCGTGGGTATTGATGTGGCGCGGTGGCCGTCGACCGCACTGCGAACGCAGGCGGATTTCACGCCACGGCTTTTTGACATGGGAGATTTTGCAATGAGAAAGTGTGTGTTGTGTTTCTTGGCCCTGTGGGGAGTATCCCTGGGCTACGGTCAGACGATTGACGGCGTTCGAGACGCTTCGTACGGCGCACCGCGTGCGCTCCAGAACACGCCGACCGGTTTCGGTGACAACCTGAGTGAGCTGAATGGTGCCTATGGCGTCGCGGCGCCCGACGGAAGCTTGAGCCTGATGTTGACGGGCAATCTGGAAAATGGCGGCAACGGACTGGTCATCTTCATTGACAGCAAGCCGGGTGGTGCCGTGGCATCGACGCTGCCCGGTGGCGAGGGTGTGATCGGTTCCGTTGGCGGCCAGCGCTCCGACGACTGGGGTACCGATATCGACGGGAGTACGTTGGTGACCCCGACCCCCGGAGGCGGTTCCATTTTGGATGCAGGTTTCAACCCGGACTACGCCTGGGAGCTCAATATCTTTGATCAGTTGCCCGGTGACGAGTTCATTGAGTACTACGTCAACATCATTGATCTAACCGTTCCCAATGAGCCGAATGACAACCGGGACATCTATTTGGGTCAGAGCTTCCTGGGCGATCCTGCGATTACGCAGTCATATGTTCGAGACGGTGGAACGTTTCCCGCGGGGGACATCACCCATGCATTCAATAACGAAAACGTGGACGGCGTACTGGGGTACGACTTCGGAAGTCCCCCCGGACCCTTGGGTGATCCCCGGTCGGCCAATACCGGGTTCGAAGCCCTTTTCTCCACGGAGTTTCTGGGAGGCGGCGTGGCACGAGACACGAGCCTGCCGATTCGCATCCTGCCTTTCATCACCAACGGCGGCGGCGATTTCCTTGCGAACCAGTTCCTGCCGGGTGTCAGCGGCGCTCCCAATTTGGGGGGTGCGGGTGGAGACGGCGGAACACCACTGTTTGATTCCACTCTGTTCGCCGGTAATAACTTCATCACGTTTTGGCTGACGGACGCCGACTTTAACAACGACGGAGTCTACGACTGCCAGGACATCAATGCCTTGACGAACGCCGTGGCGACGGGGGGATCGCCCGCGACCTATGATCTGAACGGCGACGGGCTAGTCACGACCGCGGACATCGACACCTGGCGGGCTGACGCGGGCAGCGTCAATCTGGGTCCGGGCCGAAGTTACCTGCCTGCGGATGCCGACCTGAACGGCTCCGTGGATGGAACCGATTTCGGCATCTGGAACTCCGGTAAATTCACGGCCAACACCGCCTGGTGCAGTGGCAACTTCAATGGCGACTCGAGCATTGACGGTTCCGACTTCGGCCTTTGGAACGCCAACAAGTTCACGAGCTCCGACGGAACCGTGGCCGTTCCGGAACCGGCAGGGCTCGCGTTGGGCTTCCTGCTACTCGGTCTGCGGCGACGTCGGTCGTAGACCGATCGGCAGCCTTCCCATGACGGCGACATGAATGACCGGCGCGTGGCGAAGCGGGTGCTTCGTCACGCGCGTCGGGAAACCGAAGCCGAAGTGCCCGAATCCGGGCTTGGCACCCAGGGAGTCCCGCGCACGGGGATAGACGAGTCGATGCAATCTCCCCTCAACATCCGGGCCGTGGCCTTTGATATGGACGGCCTGATGTTCAACACGGAAGATCTGTATACCGAGGCAGGAACGCTCGTCCTGCAGCGTCGGAACCGGCAACCCAGCCGGTCGCTGTTTGATCAGATGATGGGACAGCCGAGTTCCTTCGCGCTGCGGTTGATGATTGACCACTTTGGCCTGGAGGACTCGATCTCGACCCTTGCGCGGGAAATGACTTCAATCTTCGAAGAGATGCTGCCAGCTCGGCTGGAAACCATGCCGGGCCTGATGGAGCTGCTGGCGGCCTTGGAAGCGGCGGCGATTCCCAAAGCGATCGGCACCGGAAGTTCACGGGCCTTCGTCCGTCAGGCATTGGCGATTTCCGGCCTGGCGTCACGGTTTGAATTCGTCGTCACCTCGGAGGATGTCCGCCGCGGCAAGCCGCACCCGGACACGTTTGAATCGATTGGCCAGCGTCTGGGAGTTGCACCCCGGGAACTGCTCGTGCTGGAGGACAGTCACCACGGCTGCCGTGCGGGCCTGGCTGCCGGTGCCACGGTCGTGGCCGTTCCCTGCCTGCACAGCCGGCATCATGATTTTTCCGGGGTTCACCTGGTGGCCGATTCTTTGTCCGACCCCCGACTCTTGGAGTTGCTCTTCAGTGGCCGCGAACCATCCATCGATGGCCACGACCGGGGCTGACGTTTGTGACCGCGATACGCCGTTGGCGCGCATGTCGGACGCGGTGAACTTGGTGGCATTCCACACATTGAAATCGGAGCCATCCACCAGGCCATTGGCGGTAAAGTCGCCCGCGCACCAGCGGGCAACGAACGTAAACTTGTTCGCATTCCAGATGCTGAAGTCCGAGCCATCGACCAGGCCGTTCAAGTTCGCGTCCCCGAGCAGATAGGGCTGTCCCGATGGAAGGTTGTGATTCCCCGCCTCGGCCAGCCAGGCTGTCAAATCGAGCCCATTGACCAGGAAGTCTCCTGTCAGATCGAACGCGGCCGGATTCAAGGCCGCTGCGATGGCGGCCACCAGGTTGTCCACATCCTGGCAGTCGTAGTCACCGTCCTGATCAAAGTCGCCGTCGACTGGGGCCGGACCGTTCGCCTGTCCGGGTGTTGGCGTCTGAACGACATAACCCGACGTCACTCGCGGCGTGCCTCCGTCGGGTCGTCGAGCCATGGCGTGCGAGGGGCTGTCGCCCAGCGCCGACTCATTGATCTGTGGCTGACCCGGCAGCAACAGGGCTAACAGCCCCGGATCGGCGCCATCGTCCGTGTCATACACAAGGGCATCGAGCAGTCCGGTTGTCGTAACGCTGACGAATGAAGCTGGATCCCCCTGGTACAAGGCCACGGCATCGGTCCCATTCTGCAGCGTGTTGCTGGCGAAGATGAAGTCGACCCCCGGCACGGTGGCGTTCCCCAACACAAAGTAGCCGCTGGCGTCCGTCGAGAACCCGTCCAGGTCAAATCCTGCGTACGCTTCGTCGGTGGCGCCATTGAAGAAGACCATCGCGAGTCCGTCGAGTCGAGTGTTGCCGCGCCCTCCGTCGTAGAGTTCCACGAACTCCGCCGTATCGGTCCCCGGCGTATCGGAATCGACTTCGTTGATGACGAGAGGCGGGATGTCATTGTCCGAAATCGAAACGGCCAAATCGCCCAGGGTCAGTCCGTCATACGCGGCGTCGGAACTCGACACCGTATGCCGGATGATCCCCGTGTGCGACCCCTCATACGCGGAGTCATCCACCGCTCGGACGGTGATGAGTCGTGGCACGAGCGCCCGGTTGGGAGTGAAGGGGATGACCAAGGGAGTTCCCGGGCCGGCCCCCAGGTCAAGCTCCGGGTCGGGATCGATGGTGATCAGGACGTCAGCTGATGGATACGATTCCAACACGATCCGATAGCTATCGTCCACTCCCCCTTCGGACACATGTGTGGAGCCCGCGGATTCTGTCCATGTTGCACCAGGCAAGAGCACCACATTGGGGGCATCTGGCGACGCCAGGGCGGCGCGGAGGTTGTCGGTATAACGTGGGATTCCCGAATCCGGAAATCGCGATACGGACTCGCTGTTGCGAAGTCCATTGGCGTTTTCATTGACTTGCGATTGCAACGGCGCCAAGAGGGCCAGGAGCTGCGGATCCGGACCATCATCGGTGTCGTAGACGACGGCGTCCAGCAGCTGGACCGTGGTAATCGGGCTCCCGGCGGGAAAACTGGTGGAATCTCCAGAAAACAGTGCGATCGCGTCCGCACCGTTCTGAATGGTGTCGTTGGGGATCACCCGATCGACACCTGGGACATTGGCACTTCCAAGCACGAAGTAGCCGGCGGCGTCCGTCGTAAAGCCATCCAGATCAAATGCCGCGTAGGAGGCATCGGTGGCGCCGTCATAGAGCACCAGAGTGAGACCATCGAGCGGCCGGTTCCCCTGGCCGCCATCGAAGAGTTCCACGAATTCCAGGGTGTCGATGCCGGTCGTATCGGAATCGACCTCGTTGATCACGAGTGACGGGGCTTCGTCATCCAGGATGTAGACTGTGACCTCTTCGATCTGCAGCCCTTGGAATCTGGCGTCACTGCTCGTGATCGTATGCTGGATCCCTTCGCGGTGGGTCCCCTCGGCCGCGGAATCGTCGGCCGCCGCGACCACGACTGTCTGGGCGTCCATCCAGTTGGCCGCCGTGAACGTCAGCTGGATGGGTTGTCCGGGTCCATTCCCCAAATCGAGCTGGTCGCTGGCTGACAGGGAGATCACGACGTCCGACGCGGGTGCGATCGCGAGCGCTACGCGATAGGCGTCCACTCGCCCGTTCTCCTGTACTTCCGTGGTGTAGCCGGTTTGGTCCACGGTTACGAGCACGCTGGGTGGAATGAAATAGTCGGAAACGATCGGGAGGTGGTCGCTGGCCGACATGAGTGCGGTGAGTACCGAGGCCGAGGCGCCGTTCCCGGTGGATATGGGTTCCCCCAGGAGATGGCTCCCGTTGTTTGCAAACACATGAAAGGACCCGTCCACGTAATCGAGCCCTGTGTCGTCATTCAATTCCGACGAGGCCATATGCATATCCAGGCGGCGGAGCATGAAGGCCGTGTTCTGGGTGTGCAGGGCCCTGAAGCTGGGGTTGTTGGACCAGTTGCCCGGTGCGTTCGCCAGGTCAAACGTCTGCCCATTTCCCGCGTTCGTGGCGGCAACCCAAGCGCCCTCGGAGCTCGACTGCATGTTGAAGTCGCCGGTGAACAGGATGTGCGCGCCGTCCCCCAGCGCATCCGCGTTCGCACGGACAAGTGTCATTTCGCTCTCGCGCTTCTGCACGTCGGTCACATCAGTACCCGACTTGAGGTGCAAGGCGTAGACATACACGTCCGCAGTGCCAAACGTGTCCACGGGTCGAAATTGGCCGCGGAGGACCTTGTGCGTGAACGCTCCGGGCAACTCCATGACGTCCATCAAAGCAACACTCGACGTGTCATAGACGAAGCCGGTGGCATCCCCCCCCGCATCGAGGCTGGTCGTAGTCGAGTTGTAACTCGTCGTGAGGTACAAACTGTTCATGACATTCCGGATCCGCAGGGCCGAGGGAGGATCACTTTCGGCCAGGGCCAGGATGTCCAGCCGTTTCGCCGTTCCCTGGACCTGTTCGTCGCCGACCGCGGCCAGCACCGTTTGAAAGTCGGCGTCCTGGCTTGGCGTGTCGGGCATATTCAGCGTATTCCAGGACGCCACCCGGAGTGTCGCCAGCAGGTAGCGGGCCTCCAAGGGCTCCAGACGCAGGACCGATCGCGGATGGGCCGGGATATGGCGTCTCAAGGGACGACAGGACATGGTGGGCTCGTGCGGTATGGCATGGTGCTGTTACGACTCTGTCCATCATGATCGCAATCGACGAACGCGCGAAGCAGGACGAGTTTCGGAGCCCCTTGGCCCCTGTATATTGCCCGCAGGCCCATTTGAGGAAACAATGCAGGATTGCCCTGTGCGCGAATACCATTCTTCCGCGGCACGCCGGGCCAACCCGGAGATAACGGACGGGAAGCCCACGCCGACCTGCCTCGTAACTTTTTCCTGGAGTTCCCTGCTTATGTTCCTCAGTACTCCATCACGCTGTTGGCTCCTGCTGGGCGCGGTCCTGGTGCCCTTCGTTATTGCCGCTCCGACCCTGGGGCGCGAGGAGGCCATGATTTGCCGCTACTGCCAACAGTCGGGGCAGGCCCAGCAGTCCCAGATGGCGGAATCCACTGAAGGGACGCAACGGAAATATGCACCCGCGAGGGAAGTTGATGTGCTCCATGTCAAGATTGACGTCACCCCCGATTTTCGGCGCCGCACGGTGCGAGGCACGACGACGATCCGGTTCGTACCGATCGTCAAGCCTCTCCAAGAACTGCGACTGGATGCCGTGAACCAATCGATTTCCGACGTGCGGTCATCCGAGAAGGTCTCCGACTATGTCACCACGCAGAACGATCTGACGATCGTCTTTGATCCACCCATTCCCGTAGGCCACGAAAGCTCTGTGGAAATCGATCATCGAGCGGAACCGAAACAGGGATTCTATTTCCGAACCAAGGAATTGGGGTACGACGAGCGGGATGAGCATGTGTGGACGCAGGGCGAGCCTCACGAGGCCCGACACTGGTTCCCTTGCTACGATTACCCCAACGAGAAATCGAGTACGGAAGTCGTCTGCCACCTTCCGCAGGAAATGACGGCCTTAGCGAATGGCCGCCTGGTCAGCGAATTGGTTGACGAGAAGACGGGCCTCAAGGCCGTGACGTGGCTGCAGGACAAGCCGCATGCCACCTATCTGGTCTGCCTGGTCGCTGGCAAGCTTGCCCACCTGGAAAAGAAGCATCGAGATGTCTCGTTGCGCTTCTACACCCAGCCGACGCTCTTGGAAAATGCCGACAATGCCTTCGCCGATACAGAGAAGATCATGGCATTTTTTGAGGAGGAGATCGGTGTCCCTTTTCCATGGGACAAGTACGATCAGGCCACCATCACCGACTTTATGTGGGGTGGCATGGAAAACACCTCTTTGACGACACTCACCGACCACTGCATCTTCCCGGATGCCACGGAGAATGTCCGCAGCAATCATGGACTCGATGCCCATGAAATGGCACACCAGTGGTTTGGTGACTATGTGACCTGCAAAGACTGGAGCCATCTATGGCTGAACGAAGGATTTGCCACCTACTATTCCCACCTTTACACCGGAGAGAAACTAGGTCGAGACGACCTGCTGTATGGTCTCTATCAGGACGCGCGACACGCGATTTTCTCGTCGGCGGACGACAAACGCCCCATCGTTTACAAGGAGTACCAAGGTCCCTGGGAACAGTTCGATTTCCGCGCCTATCCCAAGGGAAGCTGGGTCCTCCACATGCTTCGCAACCAGCTCGGCAAAGACGTCTATCGCCGTTGCATCAAGACCTATCTGGAGCGATTTGCCTACCAGTCCGTGGACACCGAGGACTTGCGCGAAGTGTGCGAGAATGTCTCCGGCCATGGGCTCGATCGGTTCTTTGACCAGTGGGTATACCATGCCCGATTTCCCGATCTGAAGGTGCAATACCGGTGGCTGCCGCAGGAGAAACTGGCGGAGGTCACGGTCGAGCAGACCCAGGAAGTCAATGACGATGTCCTCTTGTTCCAGTTTCCCACACGTCTGCGGTTCCATTTAGAAGACGATCCCCGGTCCTATGTGGACCACGAAATCGAGATCAAGAACCGCCGCGAGGTCTTTCACATCCCGCTGCCCAAGCAGCCCCGGATTGTGCGATTTGATCCCGAACTCACCATCCTGGCCCGTGTGGACTTCCCTCGCACGGACGCCATGCTCTTGGCGCAGCTCGACAACCCCCTGGACGTGATTGGTCGCTTGCAGGCGATCGAGGAATTGGCCAAGCGCAAGTCAGGTGAGGCCGTGGCAGCGCTCCGCAAGCGGCTGCAAGAGGACTCCTTCCACGGCGTTCGAGAGGAAGCGTCCCGGGCACTGCGACGAATCGATAGCGACGCGGCCTTTGCCGCGCTGGCCGATTCCGTGGAGCAGGAGGATGCTCGGGTCCGCCTGCAAGTCGTCTCGGACCTGGCCTCCACGTACCGCCCTGAAACCCGGAAGGCCCTCTTTCAGGTCGTCGATTCGGAAAAAAATCCCGCGATCGTGGCGGCTGCCATTCGAGGATTGGGCAAATTCAATCAGGACGAAACCAGGAAACGCCTGGTCCAACTCCTGAGGCAGCCGTCGTTTCGGAATGAAGTCGCGTCCGCGGCGG
>WPCK01149526.1_pt1 | contig 29872 bp, 23 predicted proteins | sample 5399851 | NCBI WGS metagenome assembly WPCK01 (sample SAMN12869471, study PRJNA574797) | sludge metagenome | isolation source: wastewater treatment of pH11 | place: China:Beijing | collected 2019-05-20 | reverse complement strand
GGGCGACCGGATTTGCCCGCGTGGTCGCCGAACTCCTCACCGCAACATTCGGCGAGGCCGGTTCATGACCCGCGCCTTCCCGTGGGACGACGTGATGGCCCTTGGATTGGGTCGCTTGCGATTGGCCCCTGCCGCGTTCTGGTCGCTGACGCCGCGCGAATTCGCGTCACTCGCACGGGCGTTCGGCCCCCGTCCGGGCGAGCGACCGAAACGCGATGACCTCGAAGCGCTGATGCGCTCGTTCCCCGATCTTGCGGAGAGAAAGCATGGACAGTGATGTCACCGTTTCCATCAATGCCGACACGAGCATGTTCGAGACGGCGCTTGCCAATCTCGAAAAGCTCTCCGGCAATTTCGGCGCCCAGCTGACCGGCGCTCTGAAAAGCGCGGTCGTTTCGGGCCGTGCGCTCGATGACATCCTGCGCCAGATCGCCCTCAACATGGCGGGCATGGCGCTGGACGCCGGTCTCAAACCGCTCCAGGGCCTAGCCGGTTCGTTCTTCTCATCGCTTTTCGGAGGCCTTTCGGGAATTTCCGGTTTCGCGAAGGGCGGCGTCGTACCCTTCGCTGACGGCGGCGTGGTCAGCTCTCCGACCTTTTTTCCGCTAGGTGGCGGCCTCGGCGTGGCCGGTGAAGCCGGCAGCGAAGCGATCCTGCCCTTGCGACGTGGAGCCGACGGCAGCCTGGGCGTCGCAGCGGCGACGGGCGGAGGCGGGATCAACGTGGTGTTCAACGTCACCACTTCCGACGCCCAATCCTTCCGCAAGGCCGAAGCGCAGGTGACCGGCATGCTTGCCCGCGCGGTCGCGCGCGGCACGCGTTCGCTGTGAGGACCCCATATGACCGAGGCTTTCCACGACGTGCTTTTTCCGCTGTCGATTTCCTTCGGCGCCAGCGGCGGGCCGGAACGGACGAACGAGATCGTTCGTCTCCAATCCGGTCACGAGCACCGCAACCAGCGCCACGCGCATGCGCGACGCCGTTATGACGTCGGCACCGGCGTGCGCTCCATTGAGGAAATGGAGCAGGTTCTCGACTTTTTCGAAGCCCGGCGCGGTTCCGCCGCCTCGTTCCGGTTTCGCGATCCCTTTGATCGAAAAAGCTGCGCGCTCGCCGCGACACCGATGCCGACCGATCAGAACCTGGGTGTCGGGGATGGCGTGGCGCGCCAGTTTTCCCTGTCCAAGACCTATGGCGACGGGCCGGACGCCTATCAACGCCCAATCGCCAAGCCGGTAGCCGGCACGGTACGGATCGCGATCGGGGGCAATGAAATTGTTGCCGGACAGTTCACCGTCGACCATGCAACGGGTCTGGTGACCTTCGCTGAAAACGCCGTTCCGGCAATGGGAACGGCGGTAACGGCCGGATATGAGTTCGATGTTGCCGTCCGCTTCGACACTGACCAATTGTCCGCGAGCCTTTCCTCGTTTCGCGCCGGGCAGATTCCGAACATTCCACTGATCGAGGTGATCTCGTGAGCGTTTCTCCCGAAGCGATGGCCGATGCGCTCGGCCGATCGGTGACGACACTGTGCAACGCCTGGAGGCTGACCTTCGCCGATGGCGCGCAACTCGGCTTTACCGATCACGACCGGCCTATCGAAATCGATGGTCTGGCCTTCGAGCCGCAATCGGGGATGAGCGCCAGCGAGGTCCGACAGTCGCTCGGACTTGCCGTCGATTCCGTCGACGTGAGTGGTGCGCTTTCTTCCGAGGCCATTCGCGAGACCGACATTTTGTCGGGACGCTTTGACGGAGCGGTCGTCGAAACCCTCCTGGTCGACTGGACGAACGCGGACGCCCACACGGTTGAGCGCACAGCGACGGTTGGACGGATTTCACGCGGCGATGGCGCATTCACGGCCGAACTCGATACGTTCGCGCGTGGCTTCGATCAACCGCACGGTCGCTACTTCCGACGCGGCTGCGACGCCGAAGTCGGTGATGTCCGGTGCGGTGTCGATCTTGCGGCGACCGCCTATAAGGGGTCGGGCACAGTGACATCCGTCTCCAGCCTCGGCATCGCCACCGTGACCGGCCTCGACACCTTTCAGGCCGGCTGGTTCGCGGGCGGTATCGCCAGTTTCGCCTCGGCCGGACGACGGCGCGTGATCGCGCAGGCGCGGAGCGGGCTATCCGATGTCCTGACGCTCGCCGACGGCCCCCGTCCGGTCGTCGCCGGCGAGCTTTTCGACATCACCGTCGGATGCGACAAGGGTTTCGCGACCTGTCGCGAGAAATTCGCCAACGGGATCAACTTCCAGGGCTTCCCCCATCTCCCCGGGAATGACGCCGCCTACGCCTACGCCAAGGAGGACGCGGTGTTCGACGGATCGCCGCTGGTCCCGTGACATGACGATGATGTCCGAACGAGCACTCGCCGAGGCGCGAACATGGATCGGTACGCCCTATCGCCATCAGGCGAGCCGCAAGGGTGTCGGCTGCGATTGCCTTGGATTGATCCGCGGGATCTGGCGCGAACTATACGGCCACGAACCGGAAGCACCCGGCGCCTACGCGGCTGACTGGGCCGAATTTACTCCGACCGACCGCCTCATGAACGCCGCCGAGAGGCATTGTGCGCCTACGACGGTCGAGGACGCCGTTCCCGGAGACATCCTGGTTTTCCGCTGGGCACCGGAGTCGCCCAGCAAGCACCTCGGCGTTCTGTCGGAGAATGGCCGTTTCGTTCATGCCTATTCCGGACAGGGCGTCGTGGAATCGGCCCTCGTGCCACAGTGGCGCCGGCGAATAGCAGGCGTCTTCGCTTTCCCGAACCTTTGAGGTCGCGACATGGCAACAATCCTGCTGCAAGCCGCCGGCGCAGCACTTGGCGGCATGTTCGGCTTGGCGGGCAAGGCCATCGGCATGGCGGCCGGCTCGCTCGCCGGCTACGTCATCGACAAGGCGCTCATCAATTCGACCAAGACGTTCGAGGGGGCCAGGCTTTCGGCAGCGACGCCGCTGACTGCCGAAGAAGGGACGGCGATACCGCGCCTTTACGGCACGATGCGCATCGGCGGAACGGTGATTTGGGAGACGCGCTTCGAGGAAAAGAAGCAGACGAGCCGCCAGGGGTTCAAGGGCGGAGCCAAGGTCGTCACCTACAAATATTTCGGCAATGTCGCCATCGGCTTGTGCGAGGGCGAAATTGCGGGATTGCGGCGGGTCTGGGCCGATGGCAGCGAACTCGACCTGACCACGGTTGAAATGCGCGTCTATCGCGGCACGGACGACCAGCTTCCCGATCCGCTGCTGGAGGCCAGGCAGGGCGTCGGCAACACGCCGGCCTACCGCGGCATCGCCTATGTCGTTTTTGAGCGGTTGCCGCTTGAACCGTACGGCAATCGGATCCCTCAGTTGCAATTCGAAGTGATGAGGCCGGTCGCGCCGCTCAATCGCCAGATCAGGGCAATGACCCTGATCCCGGGCGCGACGGAATACGGTCTGTTTCCCGATGCAGTGACTGCCGAACCCTCCCGCGGAGAGACGATAAGCCTGACCCGGCATGTACTGCACGCGCAAAGCGATTTCGCGGCATCGGTCGATGAATTGCAGGCGCTGTGCCCCAACCTCGAAAACGTCGCGCTCGTCGTTGCCTGGTTCGGCGATGACCTGCGGGCAGGCGCGTGCAAAATTCGTCCGTGCGTGGTCGAACAGGCCGAAGGCGGGTCCGCGCAATCCTGGTCGGTGAGCGGCGTGACACGGGCCGCGGCGCGGGTGATCTCCCGGATCGAAGGAAAATCGGCCTATGGGGGCACGCCAACCGATCTGTCGGTCATTGCCGCGATCAGGGACCTGAAGTCCCGCGGGTTGAAGGTGACGCTCTATCCCTTCGTGATGATGGACATCCCCGCCTGCAACGAACTTCCGGACCCGTACGGCGGGACCGAGCAGGCAGCCTACCCCTGGCGCGGCCGGATCACGGCCGCGTTCGCTCCGGGCGTTCCTGGAAGCACCGACAAGACGGCAGTGGCCCGCACGGAGATCGAGGCGTTTTGCGGCGCCGCAATGCCCGTCGACTTTGTTGCCGGGCCTGCCGGAGTGGATTTCACGGGAAATGCTGACGAGTTCGGCTATCGCCGTTTCGTGCTGCATTGTGCGACGCTCGCGGCACAGGCCGGCGGCGTAGACGCATTCCTGATCGGTTCGGAATTGCGTGGTTTGACGACGCTGAGAGACGATACAGGGCGGTTTCCTTTTGTCGAAGCGCTGGGAGCGCTTGCCGGCGATGTCCGCCCGATCCTCGGGCCGCAGGCGGCCATCACCTACGGCGCTGACTGGACCGAATACTCCGGGCACCAGCCGACGGACGGTTCCGGCGATCGGCTGTTCCACCTTGATTCCCTATGGGCCCATCCGGCGATCACCGCGGTCGGCATCGACAATTACATGCCGATCACCGATTGGCGCGACGAGGACTGGGCGTCTGGCAATCCGGATGGCGCCGCCGGCCCCGCCGACATTGTTGCGATGACCAAAGCGATCGGTGCCGGCGAAGGCCATGACTGGTACTACGCGACACCTGAAGACAGGGTTGGACGCGTGCGTACGCCGATCACCGATGGCGCTTACGGGAAGCCCTGGGCATTCCGTTTCAAGGACCTGAAATCCTGGTGGGCGAATGCTCACCACGATCGTATCGCGGGCGTCGAGAATCCTGTCCCGACCGCATGGCAACCCGCCTCGAAGCCGATCTGGTTCACCGAACTCGGCTGTCCTGCCACCGACAAGGGGGCCAATCAGCCGAACGTGTTTCCGGATCCGAAATCAACCGAGAACGCGATTCCCTATTTTTCCAACGGCGGTCGCAGCGATCTGGTTCAGGCAGGCTTTCTTGGCGCTCACATGGCGAGGTGGGATGCCGCCAATCCAACCCACATTGCCGGGTGGAATCCGATCTCGCCCGTCTATGGCGGGCCGATGGTCGACCCCTCGCGGATCTACCTGTGGGCTTGGGATTTGCGACCGTACCCGGCCTTTCCGACGCTGTCCGACCTGTGGGGCGACCATGCGAACCACTATCGTGGACACTGGCTCAACGGTCGGCTGGATGGCGTGCCGGCATCGGCCCTGTTCGACGCAATTCTCGCCGATCACCGCCTGCCTCCGGCAAAGACCGTGGGGGCCTCGGGCTTCGTCTCCGGATTCCTTGTCGATCGGCCCGGCAGCGTCCGCGACGCTATCGAACCGCTGATCGAAATGTTCGGATTAAGCGCATTCGACGAGGCGGGAACGCTGACGATCCGCGATCCGCGATCTGTTGCGACAACGGAGCTGACAGTCGGGGAGCTTGTCGTCGACGGCGATCAGGCAATGCTTTCATCGTCGCGCGATCCGGATCACGACCTCCCGAACGAGATCGTGATCGCCTTTCGCGACCCTGAGCGCGACCATCAGGCGGCAACGGTGCGGGTGGTCGAGCCGGATGGGCGCGGCCGGCGGATGGAAAGCATCGACCTTGCAGGAGCGTTCGACCCCGGACAGGCGCAAGCGTTGGCGAAGGACCTCATGCGTCGGCGCTGGAAAGAGCGTAACCGTATCGGTTTTGCAGTGCCGGTGACCCGCCGCGATGCGGCGGCCGGGGGAGCTGTCAGGATCACCGGTGCCTCGGTCGACGGCGATTGGCTCGTGACCGAAATCGAGGAGGGAGTCCTCAGGCGCGTCTCTGTCCGGGCCCTCGACCGGGCGCCGCCCCACGCGGCCCTGGCACCGTCGCGAACCGCGTCGGCCTCGTCGGTTTCCATTGCCGGCGCTCCGGCGTCGGCCTTTCTCGACCTTCCCTTTGCCGATGCCCAGGCGGCACCGGAAAGCCGCTTCTTCGTTGCCGCGTGGGCGCGGCCGTGGCGGCCGCAGGCGGTACTCGTCTCACCGGACATGCAGGGATTCGATGCGCGCGCCCGATTGACGACGCCCGCCACGATCGGACTGCTGGTCGAGCCGCTTGCGCCGGGAGAACCCGGTCGGCTCGACCGGCGACCTTTGATTGTGGAGTTGTCGGGCGGCGAGCTGCAAAGTGTCTCGCGCTGCCTGTTGCTCAACGGCGCCAATCTTGCCGCGGTGGAGACACCTGCAGGCGGTTGGGAACTCTTGCAATTCGAGACTGCCGAGGAAATTGCCGATGGGACCTGGCGTCTCAGCAGCCTGTTACGAGGGCAGGGCGGTACGACCGACATGGCGGCCCTCGGAGCACCGGCCGGCGCACGCTTCGTGTTGCTTGACGATGTCGTCGTCCCCGCCGGATTGCGCAGCGGCGAAATCGGCCTCGAACTCAATTGGCGCGTCGGCCCCGAGGGCGTTGTCGACGAGCGCAATTTCCCCGTCCAACAAGCGGTCGGCGGGGTCCGGGCGCGCCTGCACCTCGCGCCCGTCCATCTCGGCGCCGTGACAGATCCTGACGGGATACGCCTTCGCTGGATGCGCTGCGGGCGGTTCCATGCCGACAGCTGGGACAACGTGGAGATTCCGCTCGACGCGAGTGCGGAGCGCTACCGCCTGGAAATCCGCGACGGGCAGGGCGCGGTGCTTGCCAGCTCCGACGCGGACGAGCCGACCTGGCTTTGGCCGCAGGCGGATGTCGTGGCGGCCTTCGGATCGGCGAACCCGGAATTTTCGCTGACCGTCCGCCAGACGAGCGCGGAATACGGTGCCGGATTGGCCGCCACGCGCAATTTTTCTCTTTGAAATCTGAAAGGAGATGGCAATGACCCTGACGAAACCCTGGTATCTGTCGAAAACGATCTGGGCTTCGATTGTCACGATCGGCACGGCCGTGGCTGGCCTCTTTGGCGCACCGATAGCCGGCGTCGACAATGCGGCGCTGACGGAGACGATCTTGCAGGCCATCTCGGCCCTGTCCGGGCTGTTCGCCATTTTCGGACGGATTTCGGCGAGCGAAAAAATCGGCTGAACTGTCTGGCAGCGTTCATTTGACGTTCACGCGCACTTCGCTAATGAACCTCTCATGAAAAAACTGCGTCTCGTCCTTGCCCTGTTGCCCATGCTGTTGGTGTCGACGCCCTCGCCGGCCCAATCGGATTGCCATTCGATTGGCGAACAGGTCGCCGCCGAGATGGGCGGTCAACTCGCCCGGGCTGTCCCGGGCGAGCGCGATGGCAAGAACGTCTGCATCGTCGTGGTCTTGCAGGCCGGCCAGGCCGGCGAGCGTCCTCGGCGTACCGAAGTCGTCGTGCCGCGGGATTGAGCGGGTTTTCGCGCAGCCGCAAATCAGGCAGACTGCCCGATCAGTCAAACCCCAGGTGAATCGATGCGCATTCTGGTCGTCGAGGATGACAAGGAACTCAATCGCCAGCTGTGCGACGCGTTGACCGATGCCGGATACGTGGTCGATCGCGCCCTTGATGGCGAGGAGGGCCATTTCCTCGGCGATACCGAACCCTACGACGCGGTGATTCTCGACCTCGGCCTTCCGCACATGGACGGCATTTCCGTCCTGGAACGCTGGCGGCGGGAAGGACGCAAGATGCCGGTCCTGATCCTCACCGCGCGCGATCGGTGGAGCGACAAGGTTTCCGGCATCGATGCCGGCGCCGACGACTACGTCGCCAAGCCGTTCCATATCGAGGAAATTCTCGCCCGCGTCCGCGCCCTGATCCGGCGCGCGGCCGGTCATGCGTCTTCGGAAATCTCCTGCGGACCGTTGCGGATCGATACCAAGACTTCCCGCGCCACCGTCGATGGCAAACCGCTGAAGTTGACGTCGCTCGAGTTCCGGCTGCTGGCCTATCTGATGCATCACCTCGGCGAGGTCATCTCGCGGACGGAGCTCGTGGAGCATCTTTACGACCAGGACTTCGACCGCGATTCCAACACCATTGAAGTGTTTGTCGGGCGCCTGCGGAAGAAGCTCGGAACCGACATGATCGAAACGATCCGGGGCATGGGCTACCGGATCCGCGATCCCGAACAGACCGCGAGCGAATGATGATCGCGTCAACGCAGTATCTCTCGGGGAATTAGATCGCTTGGCCGGGCTGTTTCGGTCCCTCGTTTTCCGGACGATCTTCGCAAGCTCGGTGCTTGCCGTCGTTGGCCTTGTCGTCATCGCCACATTGATCTCGACGCTCTACCGCCAGGCGGCGGATGAAAACTTCGACCGGCTTCTTTCGGCTCACCTCTTCAATCTGATCGGCACCGTGGGCGTGTCATCCGATGGCGCGTTGCAGGGGGCGCCCGAGTTCGGGGACATGCGGTTCACCATTCCGCGTTCCGGGTGGTACTGGTCGGTCGAGATCGTTTCGGGCAGCACCACTGCTCCCCTCCAATCGCCGTCCTATACCGGGACTTTTTCCGTGCCTCCGGTTTCCGCGGCGCCTTTCGACGCCGAATATCGCCGAGCCTATCAGGCGACGGGGCTGGCCGGCGAAGTCATCGAGGTGGTGGAAAGCGAATTTGTCATCGACAACGCCGGCCGCGTCGCCCGCTTCCGGGTAACCGGGAACCGCACCGAACTTGCCGCTGTGACCGCCGAATTCGAGCATACACTGTGGATGTGGCTGGGGGCGTTCGATCTCCTGACCATCGTTTTCAACGCGCTGGCCATCGTCCTCAGCATGCGCCCGCTGCAAAATGTCCGCCGCGCTCTGACCGATATCCGCGAAGGTCGTTCCGACAGGCTCGACGGGACGTTCCCGGTGGAAATCGCACCGCTCGCCAACGAAACGAACGCCTTGATCGACGCAAACCGGCGCGTGGTCGAGCGTGCGCGCACCCAGGTGGGCAATCTCGCCCATTCGCTGAAAACGCCCCTCGCAGTGATTACCAATGAGGGCAGGGCACTGGGTGACCGGCGCGGGCACCTGATTTCCGAGCAGGCCGAATCGATGCGTCTGCAGGTGGATCACTACCTCAAGCGGGCGCGTATCGCGGCGCAGAAGGATTCCGTCGCTTTCCGTACGCCTGTTTGGCCATCGCTGGAACGCCTTGTCCGGGTGATGAAAAAACTCCATCCAGCCCTCGATATCCAGCTCGAACGGCAGGGAACCGAAACGGTCTTCGCCGGTGAGCGCGAGGATTTCGAGGAAATCGTTGGCAATCTGCTGGAGAATGCCACGAAGTGGGCAAAATCGCGCATTTTCGTTTCGACGAGACCATCGTCGCACGGCGGGGGAATGACCATCGCGATCGACGACGATGGCCCCGGTATCGCAGAGGCTGAAGCGCGAGAGGCTGTCCGGCGCGGCCGGCGGCTCGATGAGACCAAGCCAGGAACCGGTCTTGGCTTGTCCATTGTGTCGGATCTGGTGGCCGACTATGGAGGTTCCCTGCACCTGGGGCGCTCGGAGCTCGGTGGATTGAGGGCGGAAGTGGTATTCGATTCATGAGTTTGCAGACGATCAGCAGTTTTCGGGAATTCCGCTTCGCCGCCTCGCACGGGCGACGCCTGCCGAGCTTGGCGGTGGCGGGACTTCTTGCGCTTTCCGGATGCGCTTCCCTCGATGCGACGACCCCCAAGCTTTCCGGTCCGGCAGTTGCGGCGGGTCTGATCAACGCGCTTGGCGACGGAATCATCGGCGCAGATGTTGGGCGAACGCTCGGCGCGAAGGACCGGCTGAAGGCCTTGGAGGCCGAATACCGGGCTTTTGAATACGCCGCTCCTGGTAGTTCGGTGGGCTGGACCGGCACGACCGCCGGCCAGTCGGGAAGCGCAACGCCCGGACAGCCTTATCAGGTTGGCAGCCAGAATTGCCGGCAGCTCATCCATGTCGTCAGCCTGCCATCGGGCGAAACCACAAGGCGCGGGGCGGCATGCCGCAACCCCGACGGGAGTTGGACTCCGCTCGGCTGACGTCGCCAAAAAGCCGCAACATTGCTCCATTGGCGTTTGCACCCGTGCCGGAGTAATGACGACCCATGCTGTTCTGGCTTGCCGCCGCACTGCTGACGATTATTGCCGCCCTTGCTGCCCTTTGGCCCTGGCTGCGGAACGTTCCCGTGCGGTCCGGGCGCAGCGAAGCCGATCTTTCGGTCTACAGGGATCAGCTTGCCGAGCTCGACAGGGACGTTGCGCGCGGCGCTCTTCCGGCAGCCGAGGCCGAGGAAGCGCGCGCCGAGATCGGCCGCCGCGCCCTGAAAGCCGCCGCCGAGATCGACAAACCGGAAAACCGGTCTGGCGCACCGAAAGCACTGCAAGTCGCCGCGATCCTGATCGTTCCCCTTGCGGGCTGGGCGGCCTATGCCGATCTTGGCTCACCCGGCTTTCCCGATCAGCCGCTGGCCGCTAGGCTCGAGCGCGACCCGGCGCAGAACTCCGTGGAAGAACTCGTCGCCCGCGCAGAGGCGCATCTTGCTGCCAATCCAGCGGATGCCGCCGGTTGGGATGTCGTGGCGCCGATCTACATGCGCATCGGCCGCTACGACGACGCGGTCAATGCATTTACCACGGTGATCCGCCTCGCCGGATCGACTGCTGCCCGTGAGGCCGGGCTTGGCGAGGCTCTTCTGGCGCGCGACGGCGGGACGATCGGCCCGCAATCCCTGGCAGCGTTCGAGCGGGCGCTCGCCCTTGATCCGAAAATGCCGAAGGCTCGGTTCTTTCTGGCGGTTGCGGACGCTCAGGCCGGGCACCAGGATGCCGCGCGCGCGCGGTTGAAACAGATCGTCGACGAGACAGATCCTGGATCGCCCTGGGCGGGCGCCAGCCGCAACGCGCTGGCCGAACTGGACGGAGGACCCAGCCCCGGCATGGATGGCGGCCCCTCGCAGGAGGATGTGGCGGCCGCATCGGGAATGAGCGACCAGGACCGCAAGGCCATGATCGAATCGATGGTGGCGAAACTCGACGCTCGGCTGAGCGAAGATCCGTCCGACGCCGAGGGTTGGAAGAAATTGATCCGTTCGTATCTCGTCTTGGGCAGGAGCGACGACGCCCGCTCCGCGCTCGAACGCGCCGGAAAGGGGCTGGACGCCGCTCGCTTTTCTGACCTGAAGGCGTTTGCGCGCGATGCCGGCCTGGAAGGAGTGAATTGACGCAATGACCCGTAAGCAGAAGCGGCTGTCGATTATTGCCGGCGCAATGGTCTTTCTGGCCGCCGCCGCCGCCCTCGTCCTTTTCGCACTGCGCCAGGAGATCGTGTTCTTCCGTACACCGACAGACCTCGTCACCATGGCCGTAAAACCAGGCGAGCGCATTCGGCTTGGCGGTTTGGTCGAGAAAGGGTCGGTCGTTCGAGGAGAAGGAACCAAGGTAAGTTTTGCGATCACCGATACCGAAAAGACGGTGAAGGTGTCGTTCGAGGGTATTCTCCCCGACCTTTTCCGCGAAGAACAAGGCGTGATTGCGGAAGGAGCGCTTGGTGCTGATGGCGTGTTTGCCGCCGATACGGTTCTTGCCAAGCACGATGAGAACTATATGCCCAAGGAGGTCGCCGACGCATTGAAGGAAAAGGGCGTCTGGCAGGGAGCGCAGTGACATATCCATGATTGTCGAACTCGGCCATTTCTCCCTGACCTTGGCGCTGGCACTGTCGGTCGTGCAGGCGGCAGCGCCTCTCGCCGGCGTGGCCTACGGTGACACTCGTCTCATTGCGATGGCGCGGCCGATCGCTATCGCCTCATTCCTGATGACGACGATTTCATTCGTCGCGCTGGCGACGTCCTATGCGACCTCGGATTTTTCGGTCCAGAACGTTTGGGAAAACTCCCATTCGCTCCAGCCGTTGATCTTCAAGATCACCTCGCTTTGGGGAAACCACGAGGGGTCAATGCTGCTGTGGGCACAGATCCTGACGCTGTTCGGCGCCCTGGTGGCGCTGTTCGGCGGCAATCTCCCCCCACGCCTCCAGTCCAATGTCATCGCCGTCCAGGGCGTCGTCGGGGTTGCCTTCCTCCTCTTCATCCTCTGGACATCGAATCCCTTTGCCCGCCTCGATCCGGCTCCGGTCGAAGGGCAGGACCTGAACCCGATCCTGCAGGATTTCGGTTTGGCCGTGCATCCGCCGCTGCTCTATCTGGGCTACGTCGGCTATTCCATCTGCTTCGCCTTCGCCGTGGCCGCGCTCATCGAAGGGCGGCTGGATGCGGCCTGGGCGCGATGGGTTCGCCCCTGGGCGCTCGCAGCCTGGATTTTCCTGACGCTCGGCATCGCGATGGGATCGTATTGGGCCTATTACGAGCTCGGCTGGGGCGGGTTCTGGTTCTGGGACCCGGTCGAAAATGCGTCTTTCATGCCCTGGCTCGCCGGTACCGCGCTGCTCCATTCGGCCATCGTGATGGAGAAGCGCGAGGCGCTGAAAGTCTGGACCGTCCTGCTTGCCATCATCGCCTTTTCGTTTTCGCTGCTCGGCACGTTTCTGGTTCGCTCCGGGGTGCTCACCTCGGTCCACGCATTTGCCACTGACCCGGCCAGGGGCGTTTTCATTCTCGCCATTCTCGTCATCTTCATCGGCGGTTCGCTCGCGCTGTTCGCGTTGCGGGCGCAGACCCTTAATGCCGGCGGGCTGTTTCATCCCATTTCGCGCGAAGGCGCGCTGGTTCTCAACAATGTCCTGCTGGTGACTGCGGCGGCGACCGTCTTCACGGGGACGCTTTATCCCCTGTTCATCGAAGCGCTGGACGGTTCCAAGATTTCCGTCGGCGCCCCGTTCTTCAACCTGACCTTCGGGGCGCTCGCGGTTCCGTTGTTGATCGCCGTGCCCTTTGGGCCGGCCCTTTCCTGGAAGCGCGGAGATCTTTACGCCGCTTCGCAGCGCCTGTTCGCGGCGCTGGCGCTCGCCCTGGCGGCTGGCGGAGCGGTGCTGCTGTTCGTCGACCGCAATGCCTTGTTTGCGGCCATCGGCACATTGCTGGCTGCATGGCTGGTATTCGGCGCTCTCAGCGACATCGCCCTGAGGGCGGGTGTTTCAAAGGGTGCTGCGACCGCTTTCGCGCGCTTGCGCGGGCTGCCGCGTTCCGTCTATGGCACGATGCTTGGCCATGCCGGGCTCGGCCTGACGGTCCTTGGCATAGCCATGACAAGCTCCCTCCAGCAGGAGCGCATCCTGGCGATGCAGCCGGGCGACGGTGTCGACATTGCGGGCTACCACCTCGATTTCAAAACCTACGAACCGGTACGGGGCCCCAATTTCACGGAAGACCGCGCAATCTTCGCCTTGTCCGACGAGGCAGGCCGGCCACTGGGCGAGGTATTTGCCGGCAAGCGCATTTACCAGGCCAGGCGCATGCCGACGACCGAATCCGGCATTCGCACCTTCTGGTTTTCCCAACTCTACGTCTCCCTCGGCGACCCGCAGTCCAATGGCGGAATTGCGGTCCGCATCTGGTGGAAGCCGTTCGTCACGCTCATCTGGATCGGCGGTCTGGTCATGGCGCTTGGCGGGGTGACGTCGCTCAGCGATCGTCGTTTGCGAGTGGGTGCACCGGCCCGACGCAAGACACCGATCGTGGCTGCGGAGTAGAATATGCGCGGATTGCTCCTACAGGCTGCGCTCGCCCTATCTCTTGCCGTCTCGGTTGCCGCACCCGCGCTCGCCGTCACGCCGGACGAAATTCTGGCAGACCCGGCTCTCGAAGCGCGCGCGCGCGCCATTTCCGAGCAATTGCGCTGCCTCGTCTGCCAGAATCAGTCGATCGACGATTCCGATGCCGACCTCGCCGGCGACCTGCGCCGCCTGGTGCGCGAACGTCTGCTCGCTGGCGACAGCGACGACCAGGTGATTGCCTATCTGGTCTCTCGTTACGGGGAATTCGTGCTGCTGAAGCCGCGGCTCTCGGCCCGCAACGCCCTGCTGTGGGCGACCCCCGCGATCGTTCTTGCAATCGGCGGCGCGTTCATCGTCGTCGCAGCGCGCCGCCGGCGAACGGCGGCCAGCCCGCTGACAGCGGAAGAGCGCGCCGAACTCGACAAGGTTATTGGCGGCGACGCTGCCTGACCAAGCGCTTTCCTTACAAATATTTCATGCGCCGGAAAGGGCGGCGTAAGGTGGATTTTCCTATCTGTATGCCGGAGGGCGAGAATGCGCCCGGTGTCTGGAAAGGAAGTCCCCGATGCAACCAACTTCAACGCTCAATGCCTCGCGTCAGCGTCTGGTGAGCCGCGCCGCGGCGATCGCCATCGCTGCGGTGATGGGCGTGACCGCATACTCCGTTTCCCCGGTCCGCGCGGAAGCGGTCCACATCGATGCTCCGGCGCAGGTCGCCGGTTTTGCCGACGTGGTGGAAAAGGTACGCCCGGCGGTTGTGTCCGTGCGTGTCAAATCACGGGTCGAGACGACTTCCGACAACAGCTTTTTTCCCTTCGGCGGCGGCCAGGGGTTCGACGACCTCCCGGACGATCATCCGCTGAAGCGGTTCTTCCGCGATTTCGGGGGCCAGAATCCTTTCGGCGGTCCGAAGCCCTTCGGCAAGAAGCCTGACCGTCATGGACCGGGTGGCGGCCGCCTTCAGCCGACCTCGCAGGGTTCCGGCTTCTTCATTTCGCAGGACGGTTATGTCGTCACCAACAATCACGTCGTCGAAGGCGGCGCCGAATTCACTGTCGTTCTCGACAATGGCGACGAGATTGACGCCAAGTTGATCGGCCGCGACGCGCGGACCGATCTGGCGGTTCTGAAGGTCGATGCGAAACGGGATTTCGCCTATGTCGCCTTTGCCGACGACGCTAGCGTTCGTGTGGGCGACTGGGTTGTCGCGATCGGCAACCCCTTCGGCCTTGGCGGCACCGTGACAGCCGGCATCGTTTCGGCTCGCGGCCGTGATATCGGCGCAGGCCCCTACGACGACTTCATCCAGATCGACGCCGCCGTGAACCGCGGAAACTCCGGTGGTCCGGCCTTCAACCTCAGTGGCGAAGTGGTAGGCATCAACACCGCGATCTTTTCGCCGTCGGGCGGCAACGTCGGCATCGCGTTCGCCATTCCCGCCTCCCTGGCCAAGGATGTCGTCAACAAGCTCATGTCCGGCGGCGATATCGCGCGCGGCTGGATTGGCGTGAAGATCCAGTCCGTCGACCAGAGCATCGCCGATTCGCTCGGACTGCAGGGCACCAAGGGCGCGCTGGTTTCCGAGCCCCAGGAAGGTCCGGCAAAGACCGCCGGCATCCGTTCGGGCGACGTCATCACCGAGGTTGACGGCGCCGCCGTCGATTCGCCCAAGGAACTGGCCCGTCGCATTGGCGACATGACGCCCGGAACGGTCGCCGAACTGACGGTCGTTCGTGGCGGCAAGCCCGAAAAGGTCAAGGTCACCCTCGGCAAGCTTCCGGAAGACGACAAGGTCGCCTCCGCTGAGACGCCGACACAGCCGGCGCCGTCCGAGGCGCAGAAACTGTCGGCGCTCGGGCTTGCGGTCGAGCCCTCCGAGGACGGCAAGGGACTGACGGTTACCGGCGTGGAATCGGGCAGTGCCGCCGAGGAAAACGGCATTGCGGAAGGCGACCGGATTCTCTCGGTCAACGCAACCGAAGTCGCCGATGTCAAGGCTGCCGAAGCGGCCGTGGCGGCGGCGGAAAAGGCGGGGCGCAAGGCAGTGCTTCTGCAGATCGGCCACGACGACCAGTCGCGGTTCGTTGCGCTGCCGTTGGCGAACGGCTGATCGATCAGCAAAGGGCATGCCGCGGCGCACCACCCCCTGCGGTTCGGCATGCCTTCCAGGCACGGGCCTGTCGGTTCCGTGTCGGCGGCAGCGGCTCCCATCAGCCGCTGCCGCAAGACTGGGGATAGGAGGATATCGTGGACGCGGAAACCTCCCGCAACGTCTCCGTTTCAACGTATAGTATCGCGATGAAAATCCTGATCATCGAGGACGACCGCGAGGCGGCAAAATATCTTGAGAAGGCTTTTGCCGAGGCCGGGCACAATGCCCATGTCGTCGGCGATGGCGAGACCGGTTTCGCGCTGGCGACGAGCAATGACTATGACATCCTCGTCGTCGACCGCATGTTGCCGCGCCGCGACGGCTTGTCGGTCATCGCCGGCCTCAGGGCTCGCGGAGTGGCGACGCCGGTGCTGATCCTTTCAGCGCTTGGCGAGGTCGACGACCGTGTGACCGGCCTGCGCGCCGGCGGCGACGACTACCTGACCAAGCCTTACGCCTTTTCCGAACTGCTGGCCCGCGTCGAGGTCTTGAACCGGCGCAACGGCGGGCGCGAGAGCGAGACGGTCTACCGGGTCGGCGATCTCGAGCTCGACCGCCTGGCCCACGTCGCGCGCCGCGCCGGCAAGGAGATCCCCCTGCAGCCGCGGGAATTCCGCCTGCTGGAGTATCTGATGCGCCATTCCGGTCAGGTAGTCACCCGTACGATGCTACTGGAAAACGTTTGGGACTACCATTTCGACCCGCAGACCAATGTGATCGACGTTCATGTCTCGCGCCTTCGCGGAAAGATCGAGAAGGGCTTCGATCGCGAACTGCTCCACACCGTGCGCGGTGCCGGCTACATGCTGAAGGCCTGAGGGTTGCCGGCGCTTCCCTCCATCATGAAGACGACCGCGGCGCGGCTGTCAGCGCTGTACCTGCTGTTGTTCATGGTGGTTGCCGTAGTTCTCGTCTTCTACACGACAAGCCTGTCGATCAGAGCGATCAACCAGCAGACGCGCGACGGCATTGATGCCGAGGTCGCGGAACTGGGAACCTTCTACGATCGTGGCGGTTTGCCGATGCTGGCGCGGGTCCTTGAACGGCGTACCCGGCAGCCATCGGCCAACCTGTACCTGATCGCCGACGCAAACGGTCAACCGCTCGCCGGCAATGTCAGCGCGATCGCTCCAGGCGTGCTCGACAGCATTGGTTGGACCGAACGTCCGTTCCGTTACGAGCGCCTGTCGGAGGATTCCGCTGGCGAAAAGGAGCAGGACCACTTCGCCCTGGCGGTCATCGTCCGCCTTCCGAACCAGATGCTGCTGCTCGTCGGACGCGATCTCGGAGAGCCGGAAAAGATCCGTGTGATTGTTCGCCGCTCGCTCGGGTTCGCATTGGCGATGATGGCGGCAGGCGGACTCCTCATCTGGCTCTTTGTCGGCCGGCGGGCGCTCAGGCGGATCGACCAGGTTTCGGCCGCCAGCCGCCGCATCATGGGCGGCGATCTGAACAGGCGCCTGCCCGTCAGCGGAGCCGGCGATGAGTTCGACCGGCTGTCCGAAAACCTCAACGTGATGATCGCAAGAATCGCAAAGCTGAATGAGGGCTTGCGCCACGTCTCCGACAATATCGCCCATGACCTGAAGACGCCGCTGACGCGGCTGCGCAACCGCGCCGAGGCGGCGCTCGCCGGTCGCAAGGATGCGGATGAATACCGCGAAGCGATCGAGCAGGTGATCGCGGAGTCCGACGACATCATCCGCAATTTCAATGCGATCCTGATGATTTCTCGGATCGAAGCGGGATCGCAGGCGGCAAATTTCAGCGCTGTCGATCTGATGTCGGTGATCGGCGATGTCGTCGAACTCTACGAGCCCGTCGCCGAGGAGGCCGGCGTCAAACTCGAAGTCGCTGCCCAAACGCCAGCAACCATCAGCGGAAGCCGCGAACTCATCGGCCAGGCGCTTTCGAACATCGTTGACAACGCCATCAAGTATTCGTCGGGGAACGGGGACAATCCGTCGGTCGCCGTATCTCTCGTCGTCGAGAATGGCGCGCCGACCATCCGGGTCGAAGATACGGGTCCCGGCATTCCCTCCATCGACCGGGAGCGCGTGACCGAGCGTTTCGTACGACTGGAAAAGAGCCGCACCCAACCGGGCTCCGGACTGGGTCTGTCGCTTGCAAAGGCGGTAATGTCATTCCATCGTGGCCGCCTCGACCTGCAGAGCCGCAAGCCCGAGGAGGGCGACTCCTCCGGCCTTTCGGTGTCGATGATGTTCCAGGCTTCGGGGAGGGAGGGAATTTGAACGTTGCCGAACGTTCCCCGTCTGTAGAGAAACGTCTCCCGCCCGGTGAATGGCTTGATCGGGCGCCGCCGGCGCTGTTGCCCCTCGACGATACGGAAGCAAGGCGCTGGTTCGGCGAGTTGTCGGCTAACCTCCGATCGGAGGGTTTTGGCGCCGCTGCCGACGCGTTGGAGAGTTCGAAGGAACTGGCCGCGTTTTTCGCGGCCGTGGTCGATCTCTCGCCGTTCATTCGCGACACCTTGCGCCGGCGTCCACAAATCATCGACGACATGTCCCGGCTCGGTGCCAACGCCGTCATCGAGGCCGCCATCGCCTCGATTGAGGCCCTGCCATCCTCCGAAGATATCTCGGAAGCGGCGCTGATGCGGGGACTGCGCCAGGCCAAGTCGACCGCCCAGGTCGTCATCGCCCTTGCCGACCTCGCCGGCGACGGGGCGGAACGAACGGTGGAGCGTTTGACACGTCTGGCCGAGGCCGCCGTTTCCGCCGCCATCGGATTTCTCCTGGTCCAGGCTCATGAGCGCGGCAAGATCCGTCTTCCGGATCCGGCCAGCCCCGGCACCGGCTCCGGGCTGATCGTGCTCGGCATGGGCAAGCTTGGCGGCCGCGAGCTGAACTTCTCTTCCGACATCGATCTGATCCTCTTCTTCGATCCGGCCGCTCCCGCGATCATTGACCCCTACGAGGCCGCCGACCTCTTCGTCCGGCTTGCCCGGCAACTCGTTCGCATCCTCCAGGATCGCACCGAGGACGGCTATGTTTTCCGGACGGATCTGCGTCTGCGCCCCGATCCGGGCTCGACGCCGCTGGCGATTCCTGTCGAGGCGGCGCTGAACTACTACGAGGGACGCGGCCAGAACTGGGAACGCGCCGCGATGATCAAGGCGCGGCCGGTGGCGGGGGACATCGCGGCCGGCGACGCCTTCTTGCGCGAGCTGACCCCCTATGTCTGGCGCAAATACCTGGACTACGCCGCGATCGCCGACGTCCATTCCATCAAGCGCCAGATCCACGCCCACAAGGGACACGGCGAGGTGGCGGTCGCCGGCCACAACGTCAAGCTCGGCCGTGGCGGCATCCGCGAGATCGAGTTTTTCGTCCAGACCCAGCAGTTGATCGCCGGCGGGCGGTTCCCCGAGTTGAGAGGCCGACGAACCGTGCCGATGCTCGCCAGCCTCGCCAGGGGCGGGTTCATCAGCGCCGAGGCATCGGTGGTTCTCGCCCGCCAATACTGGTTCCTCCGTGACGTCGAACACGCGATCCAGATGGTCGCCGATGAGCAGACCCATGTCCTGCCCGAGGATGAAGCCGGCCTGTCCCGCATCGCCCATATGCGCGGCTATCGCGATGCAAGCGCGTTCGCCGCCACGTTCCGAGCTTCTCTCCACGCCGTCGAAAGCCACTACGCCGCCCTGTTCGAGACCGCGCCGCAATTGTCCACCGGCGTCGGCAATCTCGTCTTCACCGGCGACGTCGATGATCCTGACACGCTCGTCACCCTTTCCACGCTCGGCTTTGAGCGACCGAGCGACATTTGTCGTGTCATCCGTTCCTGGCACTTCGGCCGCTATCGGGCGACACGTTCGGCCGAGGCACGGGAGCGTCTGACGGAACTCACCCCGGCGCTGCTGGCCGCCTTCGGACGCACTCGCCGCGCCGATGAGGCGCTGATGCGTTTCGATCAGTTTCTCTCCGGGCTGCCGGCCGGGATCCAGCTGTTTTCGCTGTTGCATTCCAATCCCGCCCTGCTCGAACTCATCGCCACGATCATGGGGGCCGCGCCCCGGCTTGCCGAGATCATCACCCGGCGACCGCATGTCTTCGATGGCCTGCTCGATCCCTCACTTCTGAGCGAACTGCCCGACAAGGCCTATCTGCGCGCCCGGCTCCAGACCTTCCTCGAAGGTGCGCAGTTCCACGAGGAAACGCTGGACCGGCTGCGGATCTTCGCAGCGGAACAGAAATTCCTGATCGGTGTCCGCCTGCTGTCCGGCTCCATCGACGCCACGCGTGCCGGCAAGGCGTTTTCCGACCTCGCCGACCTCACGATAGCGTCGGCTTTCGATGCGGTCGCGGAAGAGTTCGCCGCACGGCACGGTCGCGTGAAGGGCGCGCGCGTCGCGATCCTCGGCATGGGCAAGCTCGGCAGCCGCGAATTGACCGCGGGATCGGATGTCGATCTCATCCTGCTCTACGATCATGACGAGGATGCCGACGAGTCCGACGGCGAGCGTCCGCTCGCGCCCTCCCACTACTATGGGCGCCTGACACAGCGCCTCATCGCCGCCGTTTCCGCGCCGACCGGGGAAGGGGTGCTTTACGAACTCGACCTGCGGCTGCGTCCGTCCGGCAACAAGGGGCCGATCGCCACCTACCTCTCCTCGTTCCGCAAGTACCAGCGCGAGGAAGCGTGGACCTGGGAGCACATGGCGCTGACCCGGGCGCGTCCCGTCGCGGGCGATCCGGACCTGATGGAAGTAACGGAGAAGGAAATCGAGGCGATCCTCGCCTTGCCGCACGATGCGGAGAAGGTCCTGGCCGACGCGCAGGAGATGCGCCATCTCATCGCGGAGGAAAAACCCGCGAAGAACCTGTTCGATCTCAAATTGGCCGCCGGTGGATTGATCGATCTGGAGTTCATTGCGCAAACGGCCGTGCTGACGGGCGGCAAGGGCCGCCGGTCGCCTGCGACCGTGGACAATCTCACGCTCGCCGCCTGCGACGCCCAGGCGCACGAGGAACTGAAATCGGCGCTGACCCTCTATCAGGCGCTCACCCAGGTGATGCGTCTTTGCCTGACGGCCCCCTTCGATCCGAAGGAGACGCCGCCGGGTTTTGTCGACTTGATGCTGCGCGTGGCGGACCTTCCCGATCTGGGGGTTCTCGAGGCGCATCTTGAAGAGACGCAGCGGCGCGTGCGCAGTCAATTCGACGCGCTGCTTCGTCCGGGACGGAAGCGACGGTGATGGGAAATGGCCGTCATCCTTCCCGGTTCACGTCGGGGGTGAACGATGTGAAAAGGAGAATGAAATGACCAGGAACAGCAAATTGCTTCTCACGGCCGCGGCCATCGTCGCCGTGGGTGCGACCGCCGCCATCGCCGGCAACGGCATGCGCCACTTCGGTGGAGGGCCGATGGCGATGGAGCGGTTCGAGAGCGCGGATGCCGACAAGAGCGGTGACGTGACTTTCGAGGAGTTCAACGCCGCGGTCGGCCAGCGGATCGGCGGTGCCGATGCAAACGGCGATGGCATCTACAGCGCCGATGAGATCGCCGCCGAGATCCAGAAGCAAATGGCACAGCGCATGGCCGAACGGGTGATCAAGCGCTTCGACACGGATGGCGACGGCAAGCTCTCCAAGGCCGAGGTCGAAAGCCACGAGAAGCGGATGTTCGCGATGCTCGATCGCAACGCGGACGGCAAGATCGGCAAGGATGAGGTACCGCAGCGCGGTATGCCGGGCGGCGGGACGTCCGGCGGCGGCTGGGGCCACAAATGGCATCATGGCCCCTGGGGCGGCCCGAACCAGGAGTAAAAAAGAGCCCCGGAACCGGTCTCCGGTTCCGGGGCAGTTTCAGGGCAGTAAGACTCGGGCGATGGCTCAGGCAGCCTTCGCCAATTCCTCGCGGCGCGGTATGCGCACCGAAACGATGGTGCCGACACCCGGTGTCGAACGGATCTTGAGCGCGCCGCCGTGCATTTCCGCCAGCGACCGCGAAATGGCCAGGCCGAGGCCAGAGCCGGCATGGTTCTTCGAAAACTGGTTTTGCACCTGCTCGAAAGGTCGGCCGATCCGGCGTAGCGCGTCCTTCGGAATGCCGCAGCCGCTGTCCTCGATGGTGATGGTGATGGCCTTGGCCGTCTGGCGCGCGCGCAGTGCAATGCGTCCTTGCGGTCCGGTGAATTTGACCGCGTTTGAGAGCAGGTTGATCAGGATCTGTTTCATCGCCCGCCGGTCGGCATGCAGCACCATTGCCGGCGCGATCGATGTTTCCAGCGCAATGTCTTTTACGCCGGCCTGGACGGAAACCATCTTGACCGCTTCGTCGATCAGTTCGGTCAGGCCGACATCGCTCGCCTCGATGGTCAGCCTGCCGGCCTCGATCTTGGACATGTCGAGAATGTCGTTGATGACGCCGAGCAGATGGCTGCCGGAGCGGCGGATATCGGCGACGTATTCCTCGTAGCGTTCCGAGCCGATCGGGCCGAAAAGTTTGTTCTCGATCACTTCGGAGAAGCCGATGATGGCATTGAGCGGCGTGCGCAGCTCATGGCTGATGTTGGCGAGAAACTCAGACTTGGCCTTGCTCGCCGCCTCGGCGCGTTCGGTTTCCCATTTCAGCCGCGTGTTCAGTTCGGCGAGTTCCTGCGCGCGCTCCTGCTGGCTGCGCCGAGCGGCGCTCAAATCCTCGATGGTGGACATCAGCCGCCGCTCACTCTCCTCCATGCGTTCCTGCTGGAGTTTGAGCTGCGTGATGTCGGTGCCGACCGCCACCGTGCCGCCATCGCGGGTTTTCAGTTCGGTCACCTGCAGCCAGCGGCCGTCGGCCAATTGGCGTTCGTAGGTCGCGGTTCCCGGCCGGTTCGGTCCGGCAAGCCGACGCTCCACCGCAAGGCCCGTCATTTGCGCTTCGAGTTCCGCACGGCGCGCGCCGTGCTGGACCTCGTTCGACACCAGGCCGGAAAATTCGGCAAACCGGGCGTTGGAGAGCACCAGCCGGTCGTGGGCGTCCCAGAGAACGAAGGATTCCGGAATGTTGTCGATGGCCGTGCGCAGGCGATGGTCGGCTTCCACGGAGCGCTGCGCCAGCCGGTATTGTTCGGTCACGTCGACGGCGATGCCGATCAGGTGGACGTCGGTTGCGTCCTGATCGAGCACCTGGGCGCGCGCGCGGATCATGACATAGTGTCCGTCGGAGTGGCGCATGCGGAATTCGTGATCGATCTGCTGGATTTCCCGCCGTGCGATGCGGGTCGCCACCTTGAACAGGTCGATGTCATCGGGATGCACGATGTCGCTCACCGCGCCAAAGGACAGCACGCCCTCCGAGGGGGCATAACCGAGCATCTGGTACATCGAGGGCGACCAGAACATCGACCCGCGCGAGAGGTCCCAGTCCCAAAGGCCGCAACGCCCGCGCATCAGCGCCAGATCGGTGCGCTCCTGCGTCCGCATGAACAGCCGGTCCGCATTCTCGGCACGGTAGGCCTGCGAATAATAGGCAAACAGCAGCAGCAGCAATGTCCCGGCCGTCACCACGTAGAGCGTGATGTTCATGGACACGGCACTGCGCCAGGATTCAAAAATCGCGGATTCAGGCGTCAGCGCCACCGCCGCCACCGAACCGTCCCGGGTACGGGTGAGGGCGGCACGCCATTTTTCCTGGCCGACGGTCACCGCGATGACGCGGGCGCGCTCGCCGAACAGGAACAGTGGCTGACCGCCGAACATGATGGTATCCAGTTCCTGCCCGCGCCAGGGCGAGCGCGATGCCGAGACCGAGGTGATGCGAAGGTCCCGGTCAGCGAGCAGGAGGACGGTGCGCCGCTCGTGCGCGCCCATTTCGCCGACCCGGGCGACCAGGTCATCGCGGCGCATGCGGTCGGGGGTCGTGTCGCCGAGCGCCAGGTCGTAGGCGGTGGCCAACTGGTTCGCGGCCAGGCCGATCTGGGATTCGGCCTCGCGCTCGATCGTATCGCGCCACGTCATCATCGACAGCGTTCGCGCCGCCGCCAGCATGATGAGGAAAAGGACGATGAGCACCGGGATCGACCGTCGCAGCCACGGTTCGGCGGTGGCAAAACGGCGATAGGCAGGTTCGGCGAGCGCCGCGGAATGACCATCGAGACCGAAGCAACGACGATCTGCCCTGGCTTTCTCGCGCGCACTGCCCCCGCCGGCCGCGCTCCACGCGTCCGCACCAGCCATCTCCGGTTCCCCTCGATCTGCAAGGCTGTTCGGGTACGCCGCGCACCCGAATCATCGGTAGGGAATCAAAGCTGATTCGGCTTGTCCAGTCGGTTTCGGAAGAAATCGCGTCGGGACGCGCTCGAAGTCCTCCCGGCCGCGCCCGCTATGCCACGATCCTTTGCAGGATGTCGGCGAGATCGCTCGACAGGCCGCTCTTCGCTGCTGCCCGGGCGAGGTTCGCGCGCAGCCCCTCGCGCCGCTTCGGTTCCAGCTGTTTCCATGACCGCAGCGCGGTGGCGAGGCGGGCTGCCACCTGCGGGTTGAACGCGTCGATGGCCATGATCGTTTCGAGGAAGAACGCATAGGCCGCGCCGTCGGCACGATGAAATCCGGTCGGGTTGGCGGAAGCGAAGGTGCCGAGCAACGAGCGTGCCCGGTTGGGATTCTGCAGCGAAAAGGCGGGATCGGCCATAAGCCGCTGAATCCGTGCAAGCGCCCCCGCGCCGGGGATCATTGCTTCGACCGTCAGCCATTTGTCGATGACCAGCGGGTTGCCGTCGTAACGGCGCCGGAAGTCGGCAAGACAGTCGGCGCCTTCGCGCGTTTCGGAAAACCGCTGGGCGATGATCGCCAGCGCCGCCGCCCTGTCCGTCATGTTTGTCACCGACCGATAACGGGTGACCGCCCGCTTCGGTGAGGCCTCAGCGGCACAAAGATAGTCCACGAGGACATTGGCGAGCGCACGCCGCCCCGCGCTTTCGGCGTCCGGGCTGAACGGCGTTTCGGCATGCAGGGTTGCGACCAGCGCGTCGAAGCCGGACGCGTTGACGTCGCCGACCGCCACGACGAGCGCATTCCGCGCCGAATGGATGGCATCCGGATCGACATGGTTGCCGATCTCGCGGGCGATCTCGGTCTCGCCCGGTAATTGGAGCGCCAAGGCACGGAACGCGGGTTCGAGCGTCGCATCGGCGGCAACCTCGCCCAGCAACGCGACAAGCGCCGGATCGAAATGTGGCGCCTTGCCGCCGCGCGCCGCCTTCGCCGCCGCCACCAGCGCTTTCGTGACCAGATCCCAGATCGCCTGCCAGCGGCTGAAGGCATCGCGGTCGTGGCGCGCAAGGAATGTCCGGTCCGCGTCGGACTGGGAGTAATGCAGTACGATCGGCGCGCTGAATCCGCGGTTGAGCGAGAGCACCGGCCGCGCCGGCAGGCCGGTGAAGACCAGCGAGTGATGGCGCTTGCGCAGATGGATCACGTCACCCGTGACCGTGGCGCCTTCGACGTTCTCCCATTCCATGTCCATGCCGTTCGGACCGACGAGGCCGAAGGCCAGCGGGATGTGCATGAGCTTCTTGCGCGTCTCGCCGGGGGTGGCGGCGACTGACTGTTCGAAATCGAGGCGCAGCGACTTTTCGCGTGCCGACCAGGCCGCCGTTACCGAAAGGGTGGGCGTGCCGGCCTGATGGTACCATAGCGCGAACTGCGAAAGATCGCGGCCCGACGCATCGGCGAAGCAGGCGAGGAAATCTTCAATGGTCACCGCCTGCCCGTCGTGGCGCGAAAAATAGAGATCCATCCCGGCGCGGAAATCGGCGGCGCCCAGGATCGTGCGGATCATGCGCACGACCTCCGAGCCCTTCTCGTACACGGTCGCTGTATAGAAGTTGTTGATTTCGCGAAACTTCCTCGGGCGCACCGGGTGTGCCAGCGGCCCCTGGTCCTCCGGGAACTGGTGGGCTTTGAGTGCGCGGACCTCCGCCACCCGCTTGACCGGGCGCGACCGTTGATCGGCCGAGAATTCATGGTCGCGATAAACGGTCAGCCCTTCCTTTAGGCAGAGCTGGAACCAGTCGCGGCAGGTAATGCGGTTGCCGGTCCAGTTGTGAAAATACTCATGCGCGACGATTGCCTCGATGGCAGCGTAGTCCGCGTCCGTTGCCGTCTCCGGGTCCGCCAGCACATAGCGATCGTTGAAGACGTTGAGCCCCTTGTTCTCCATCGCCCCCATGTTGAAGTCGGACACGGCAACGATGTTGAAGACATCGAGGTCGTATTCGCGGCCAAAGGCTTCCTCGTCCCATTGCATCGAGCGTTTCAAGGCGTCCATCGCATAGGTCGCGCGCGCTTCCTTGCCGTGTTCGACATGGATGCCGAGGTCGACCTTGCGGCCGGACGCGGTAACGAAGGTATCGCGCAACGTGCCGAGGTCGCCCGCGACCAGCGCAAAGAGATAGGACGGCTTGGGATGCGGGTCTTCCCATTCGGCGAAATGCCAGCCATCGGCAAGGCCGCCGGACTTGGCGAGATTTCCGTTCGACAGCAGCAGCGGTGCTTCTGCCTGCCGCGCCTCGATGCGCACCGAGTAGGTGGAGAGCGTGTCGGGACGGTCGAGGAAATAGGTGATGCGCCGGAATCCCTCGGCCTCGCACTGCGTGCAATAGACACCGTTCGACCGATAGAGGCCCATGAGTTGTTTGTTGGCGGTCGGGTCGACAATGGTCTCGATGCCGATCTCGAACGGCCGGTTGGTCGGCAGCCCATGAATTTCCAGCCGGTCCGGGGTCGCGACATAGCGTTCGCTGGCGAGGTCTTCGCCGTCGAGCGTCAGCCGCGCCAGGGTCAGGCCGTCGCCGTCGAGCACGAGCGTTGTCCCCGCGCCGTCTCGATGCCTCATCGTCACCCGCGCCGTCACACGCGTCGCGACAGGATCGAGCCGGAAGCAGAGTTGCGTACGGTTGATCACGAAGTCGGTGGGCCGATAGTCCTCAAGGCGGAAGACCTGGCCGGTGTCGGTACGCATTCCTGTCCCTCCATCCTTTGCCGGCGCGCGGCTGCGGGAATATGAAGCGACGGTCTTTACACAGGAAGCATCGGCAGACAAATTGTCAGGCACGGCCTCGACGATGAGGCCGTTCGCTTTTTCGCAATGATGATTGACGGACCATGACCATCGCCACGCCGAAGTTCGGAATGGGTGCCCCGGTTCGGCGCCTCGAGGATGACGCCTTCGTCACCGGCCGCGGCCGCTACACCGACGATATGGCGCTGATGGGCACCCTGCATGGTGTTGTCCTGCGCTCGCCCATCGCCTGTGGCGGCTTCACGCTCGGCGCACTTGACGACGCACGCGCCGCGCCGGGCGTCGTCGCGGTCATGACCGCCGCCGACATCGCGCATTTGCCGCCGCTGAAAAGCGGTGTCATGCAGAAGCAGCCTGACGGAACGCGTGCACCGACCCGCGATATTCCCATCCTTTGCGATCGCGAGGTCCGCCATGTCGGCGACGCCGTCGCCTTCATCGTCGCCGAGACGCGCCTGCAGGCGGAAGACGCGGCGGCGCTGATCGATGTGGACTGGGAACCGGCCGATGCCATCGTCGAGACCGCGACCGCGCTCGATCCGCATGCGCCGCTGGTTTGGCCCGAACTCGGGTCCAACCGAGCCTTCCACTACGAATTCGGCAATCGCGGCGAGGTCGACACCGCGTTCCGCGGCGCCGCGACCATCGCCCACATCCGCATCGTCAACAATCGCCTCGTGTCCAACTACATGGAAACCCGCTCGGCGATCGGTGAACTGGAGCCCGCGACAGGCCGCCTGACGCTGACCACCGGGTCGCAGGGCGTCCACAACATGCGCTCGATCATCGCGCCGATGCTCGGCCTGGAAAAGGAGGATCTGCGCGTCCTTACCCCCGATGTCGGCGGCGGATTCGGACCGAAATCCTTCGTCTATCGCGAGCACCTGCTGGTGCTTGAGGCCGCGCGCCAGTTGGGCCGGCCGGTCAAGTGGACCGGTTCGCGTACCGAGCATTTTCTCGTCGATGCCCAGGGGCGGGACAACGTGGTCGAGGCCGAAATGGCGATGGACGCCGACGGCCGCTTCCTCGCACTCAGGATCGACATCAAGGCCAATATCGGCGCCTATGTCTCGCAGTTCGGCCCGTTCATCCCGTGGATGGGCGCCACCATGTCGACCGGCGTGTACAACATCCCGAAGCTGTTTGTCGGCATCGACGGCGTCTATTCGCACACCTGCCCGGTCGACGCCTATCGCGGCGCTGGCCGGCCCGAGGCGGCCTATCTCATCGAGCGCCTCGTCGAACAGTGCGGCCGTTCGGCTGGCCTGTCTTCGGCGGAGATCCGCCGGCGCAATTTCATCGCGCCCGACGACTTCCCCTTCATGACGCCGACCGGCCGCAACTACGATGTCGGCGAATTCGATGGGCACATGACGAAGGCGCTCGAAGTCGCGGATTGGGAAGGCTTTTCCGTCCGGGCCGAGGCGGCGTCCGCACGCGGGCGCGTCGCCGGCATCGGCATGGCGACCTATGTCGAGGCCTGTGCCTTCGCCGGTTCGGAACCGGCCCGCGTGACGCTCGAATCGGATGGCTCGCTGACCGTCGATATCGGCACGCAATCGAACGGGCAGGGGCACGCCACCGCCTATGCCCAGTTCGTCGCCGGCGCGCTCAATTGCGATGTCGCGCGCATCCGCCTTCGCCAGGGCGATTCCGATGCGCTGCCGAAGGGCGGCGGCACGGGCGGATCCCGCTCCATCCCGCTTGGCGGCGTCTCGGCGGCGCGCGCGGGCGAGGATCTTGCCGTGAAGATGCGCCGTATCGCCGCCGATGAACTCGAAGCGTCCGCCGAGGACATCGAGCTTGTCGATGGCGCGGCTGTCGTCGTCGGTACCGACCGGCGGATCGACTATGCGGCGATCGCGCGGGCCACGAAGGCCGTGGAGGAACGCCAGGGCTATGGCGAGTTCCGCCAGCAGGAGGCCACCTATCCGAACGGCACCCATGTGTGCGAGGTCGAGATCGACCCTGAAACCGGCGCGACGGAAATCGTGCGCTACACCATCGTCGACGATTTCGGCGCCACGGTGAATCCGCTGCTGCTTGCCGGTCAGGTGCACGGCGGAGCCGTCCAGGGCATCGGCCAGGCGCTCATGGAGAACGTGGTCTATTCGGACGATGGCCAGCTCCTGACGGCGACCTTCATGGATTACGCGATGCCGCGGGCCGATGATATGCCGTCCTTCCATTTCGAGACCCGCAACGTGCCTTCGACGACCAACGCCCTTGGCATCAAGGGGGCAGGAGAGGCAGGCACGATCGGCGCGACGCCGGCGACGATGAACGCGGTCGCCGACGCGTTGCACCGTGGCTTCGGCATCGACCACATCGACATGCCGGCCACGCCGCAACGCGTTTGGCGGGCGATCCAGGAAGCGGCGGATTCCGACTGAGGTGGCAAAGGCCGCGACCACGACCGAGCATCGCCCGCTGCGGGGGATCGCGTTGAAGGTTGGCGCCGTCTGCGCCTTCCTCACGATGTTCACCTTCATCAAGCTTGCCGGGCCGTTGCCGCCGGGCGAGATCGTGTTTTTCCGCTCCTTTTTCGCCATAATCCCGGTCATGGCCTATGTCTTCGCCATCGGCGAAGGCTGGTCGGCCTTCCGCACCTCGGACCCCGTCGGCCAGCTATGGCGCGGCCTTATCGGCGTCACGTCGATGGGGCTCGGCTTCTATGGCCTGACCAAGCTGCCGCTGCCCGAAGCGGTGGTGATCGGTTATGCGATGCCGCTCTTTGCCGTCGTCCTCGGCTGGGCGGTGCTGAAGGAAAAGGTGCGCGCCTATCGCTGGAGCGCGGTGATCCTCGGGCTTGCCGGCGTCGTCATGGCCTCCTGGCCGCGCCTGACCGTGCTCAATTCGCCGGACCTCGTCACGCGCGAGCAGGCGTTCGGCGCCTTGGCCGTCATCGGTTCGGCGGCGTTTGCCGCCGGCGCCATGATCCAGGTCCGCCGTCTTGTCGCAAAGGAGGCGACCAACACCATCGTGCTGTGGTTCTCGATCACCTCGTCGATGCTGGCGTTGCTGACCCTGCCTTTGGGCTGGGAGTTGCCGCCGGCTCGTACCGTTGCCTATCTCGTCACGGCCGGTTTTTTCGGCGGGCTCGGCCAGGTGCTGTTGACCTCCTGCTACCGCTATGCCGACGTCTCGACCATCGCGCCCTTTGAATACACCTCGTTCCTGATCTCGCTGATGATCGGCGGGCTGGTTTTCGCCGATGCGCCGACGAGGCAGATGCACGTCGGCGGCGTGGT
>WPCK01275613.1_pt1 | contig 29985 bp, 16 predicted proteins | sample 5399851 | NCBI WGS metagenome assembly WPCK01 (sample SAMN12869471, study PRJNA574797) | sludge metagenome | isolation source: wastewater treatment of pH11 | place: China:Beijing | collected 2019-05-20 | reverse complement strand
GAGTGGCGTCGATCGATTCACGGCCGATGTTTTCAAGGCTATGGCGGAGAATGCGGCCAAAGGAGGCCGAGGCGGTGGAGGCGGCGGCGGCTGTGCTTGCGCTTGCGCCGGTTGCGCTTGCGCCTGTGCCTGCGCTGGCGGTGGACGATAGCCGACAACGCAAAACGCATTACGCTTGCCTTGAACCCACAGCGTTTTTGGTACCGTCAAGGGTTCAACATACCAAGAGCCGTCCGTGATCGAGCTATGGCTTTACTTGTGTAAATTGAAACCCATGTCGGGTCGATCTCGCCGGCCGCGTGGAATTGCCATCCAAACTCGGGTGGCACGCCCTGAGTCATCGAAGGGCGTGCTAGGAAAAGGGCAATTCGCAAGGCCCGAGTTCTTGGGACCGCCACTGTGTGAGGGAGACGAGTCTATTTTTTCAAGGTTCCCAATAGAGCGGAGCCTCAGTAAATGGGTAAAATCGGGGATATACTTTGAGTGTCGGAAACGAGACTACGCATTTCTAATGGACTCCCGCAAACATTGAGTAGATGATTGTATCGGAAAAAAATGCGAAATGCGATTTTCTCGGCCTCTGAAACGATACCTTGTCGCCCAGGTCATTCGTTCGCCTGCAAGTTCTGCCCGCCAAAGTTGTTCCGTCTCAAAGGAACCGCCTGACTCATGCCATCTGTTGCAACGCTAGCGATAGCTTCAAGACGATTTCTCTTGCCGATTTCCTCCGTTTCCAGTACAGAATGAGTCTCCCTAATGGGCTTTATTGAGTAACTCAAACACTGAATTGCAAATGGCGCACGGCATTCCGAAACATGGAGATCCTATGAAACGAATCGCATTGCTTGGTGTTTTCTCAATACTCACGTCGATCAATGGTTGCACAATTTCGGACGCGCTGTTCTCAGCGTTTGGCGACAACTACTCCGGCGGCGGACATACACGGGCGGAAAAGAAGCACCACTTCAACCAACAAGTTGAAGCGTCGCGCAATTGCAGCTCCACAAGGCCGTGATCTCGCCGAGTGATGGATGAACTGGTAGCAGCGCCGGCCTTAGGTAAAGTCAATGGGTAGATAAAGTCAGAATCTTTTTGTCCGATTCGTAAATCGCGAGCAAGCCAATCTCGATGAACTCATCCGGCCGATGACGTGTTCCAAACTCGAGCCGCAGTATGAATCGCCAATTCGCGAATTTCGATTTGGATCACAAACCAATTATTGATAAAATTCACCACTAATCTAGATCCTCGGGACAACCGTACATCCTGCTACCGTCCAAAATGCTATTGGACATCCAGCCGGTGAGCGGAACTTGCCGGCAAAATGCGTGTTTAAAATTGAGGCTTGGCGATGGTGGCGACCCGTAACCACCGCAGTGATATCTATCTGTATGAGGGAAATCATGAAGTTCGGAAGAAGGGCATCGGTATTTGCGATCGTGTTGGCTGCGTGGGCAGGCTGCCGTGATTCTGCGCAATCTACAAAGGACACAACACCGACCGAGACCGGTCAGCGGGCAGGCACATATTCAGTGGACGACACTGTTGCGGGGCTGCATATTCCCGTTCTACTTCAAGCCGACGGCAAGGAATCTGTGGCGATCGATGATCTGCGAGGTTCCACCGTAGTCCTTGAATTTTGGGCAACATGGTGCGGTCCCTGCGTTGAAGCCATTGACCATTTGAACGAAGTGGCAGACCAGTTTGCGACCAGTGACAACATCCGATTTATTTCCGTTACGGACGAGAATCGCGAAACCGTCACAGACTTTCTTGCTCGCACGCCAATTCGCACGTGGATCGGAATCGACGAAGATCAACAACTCCACAAAGCGTTTGAGATTAACAGCATCCCCCAGACCATTATCATTGGCCCCGACGGAAAGTTGGCCGCAAGAACTTCGCCTTCCAAATTGGACGCTGAGTTACTTGATCGCATACAAAATAGGCAAAAAAGCAACGGGGAACCGTCGAACAATTAATCGGGGTAGATTATTGATCCCGAAGTAATTGAGCCAACGCGCTGGAAGTGCAGTTCATTTTTGTTCTTTCGCTTCGGCCTCACGCTTCTCCGACGTGTGGTCGTGCACAATCAGCCAGCGGTCGTCCAGCTTGTGCATGACCAATGAGAAGTTGCCGCCGCGCTGTTTGCCGTCAGCGAACGTCAAATGCCAGTTGCCCAATACCAGCCCAGTTTTCGATTCCAGGATGGTAACCTCCAGTTGGTCGAAGTGGAGTTTTCCCATGGCCTCAGCGGTCGCGTACTTTTTCCGGTATCGGTCGAGAGTCGCTTGCCAACCGCGAACCGTGGTTCCTCCACCGGAAAACGTCAATCGGTCCGACTTCCAATAGGTTTCCATGAACTGTTCGAGATTCACTTGGTTCCACGCATCCGCCTGTTTTGTTAGAACCTTCTCGATATTCACCTTTTCGTTGTCGATCGCTTTCTGAGCTAGCGACGACAAACTCTGGGCTCGAGATTGATTTTCGGTCGCCAGTAGCGCCAAGAAAAAGCATGTTAAGTAGCGCAGTATGAATTGGCGAAGAATCGATATGGAGATGTTTTTCATGATTTTGATTGGCGAAATCTTGTTCCAAAAAAATGGCGTGCGGCTCTGGTTGTCAGAGTACCTGACGTCGGAAATGCGGCATTCAGCCTCCCCAAACGAAACCATTCTACCTTAGTTGTACCGCCCCAAGCTTGAGGGTCATCAAGTGGCATGGCTTCCAGCCTGTGAATATGCAGCGCAGGGGATTGATCTGGCCAAGGAGCCAGGCGAAAATATTTTTGTAGCAGGTTCCTAGATTTTAAGACTCAACGCCGGTGAAATCAGTTGCTTTAGCGTCAAAAATCATGGCCCCGAGTCGCCGAGCTTATCAACAAACTTCCGCACTTGTCTTTTGCTGAAGCGCAATGCGAACGTACAAATCTCTCGACGATGGAGGGCGTATGCCGATTTCAACTTCACTCGATTTGGGCAACCGTGCTCAGACAGCTCGATTGCGAGCGCTCGTCTCTGGTCTCAATGCATCCGACTTAGCCGTTCGGCTGCCCAACGGCTGGACTGTGGCTGTTGCCTTGGCCCATATTGCATTTTGGGACCGCCAGCGGCTGTGCCTCATGCGGCGGTGGGCATCGGGTGACGATTGTCACGGTGGATACGACGGGGACCTATTCAACGAAGTGCTACTGCCATTTCTGGAAGCCATTCCAGCGGACCAAACGGCTTCGATGGCAGTTCAGTCAGCGGAAGAAATCGACCAGTTTCTCTCGAACGTCCCCGACGAGGTTGTCACGGCAGCCCTCGCTCGGCCCGACGCGCCGAACCTGGACCGCGGTTCTCACCGCGAATATCACTTGGATCAAGTGGAGCTGGCGCTTGCGAATCCGCGTAGCGAGTCGGCGGGTGCACACTAAAGCGCTGGTTGGAATTGAAGAATTCAGAGAGTTTTACAAGGTTTGTTCAACGCTTGGCGCTCGTACGGTCCACGAATTGGGAACGCGATTTGAGCGTTTCATCGTTGAAAATTGCTCGTGTTTCCTGCCGTTTGGTTGTCCCGAGCGGCAAAATGAGGTAAGTTATGGTAGTTTAACTTTTTTTAATAAACTATGCTTACTTTGGTATAAATGGACCCTTGACAAAATCCCTATGCTCCTGGAGCGGGCTGGCCTCCGCCGGAGCTGGCCGGCCCGGATGAATTGATCCAGACGGCGTCGATCGCCGTAGATCGTTATAAGAATGGGCTCGCAGCTCGCTCCCTAGTGTTAACAGGACTGCGAGGCGTCGGGAAAACCGTGCTGCTGAATCAAATGCGATTGGACGCGGAGTCGGCCGGGGTAATAACCGTTCCCATGGAAGCCCCGGAAGATCGTTCGCTCCCGTCGATTCTCCTGCCTGCCCTACGCAGTAGCCTCATTCGTGCCGGACGGAGAACACTCACCGGCGCCGCGATGACTAAGCTTTGGGGTGCGCTGGCCGCATTCGCCAAAGCCTTCAAGGTCAAGTACGAAGACATCGAGTTCTCAGTCGAACTTGATCCGACCAGCGGCATCGCGGATTCCGGTGACCTAGAAAACGACTTGTCCGAGTTATTGGAATTACTCGGGCAATTTGCGCAAAACAAAAAAACAGTCGTCGCGATGTATATCGACGAGCTGCAGTATGTCGAAGAAAATCAATTGGCCGCACTGATATCGGCGCTGCATCGAACAAGTCAACGACAACTTCCCATAACTCTTTTTGCTGCCGGCTTACCACAGTTGATCGGCCAGCTCGGCAAAGCAAAGTCGTATGCAGAACGATTGTTCGAGTTTCGATCGATCGGACCGCTGGAACATGATGCGGCCCGCGACGCGATTGTCTTACCAGCGGAAAAGCAAAAGGTTCACTATGAAGCGGCTGCGGTAGAACGAATCATCCGCGACACGCAAGGCTACCCCTACTTCCTTCAAGAATGGGGGCAACACTGTTGGCGTATTGCTGAAGCGTCACCCATCACGCTGCGAGATGCGCGCGAGGCGACGGAATCCGCCATCGCCGCCTTGGACGTGAGTTTTTTTCGCGTTCGTTTCGATCGGTTGACTCCGTTGGAAAAACGCGACTTGCGGGCAATGGCCGAGTTGGGACCTGAGAGCCATCGAAGCGGCGATGTTGCCGAGTTACTCGGACGTGCGGTGAACATCGTGGCCCCGACTCGAAGTTCCCTGATACGAAAACGCATGGTCTACAGTCCTTCGCACGGCGACGTAGCCTTTACCGTTCCTCTATTCGACGGCTTTATGAAGCGAGTTATGAGTCTGGACGGCTGAGAGCGAAAAGGGATAAGAGTGAATGGCGTATTGGACCGGATAAATTCCTTTCAACTTGCCTTTGGAATCCGCAGGTACGTGATCGCGCGCCAAATCCATTCCAGCGGGCCCATGCGGAAGTAATGCATCCATAGGTTGGCAAAGATCAGGATCACAAAATAAATCCCTAGTACCCATATTGTCCGTTCAGCCCACGTATTGTCGCCGAAACGTGCAAAGCCCCAATGCAATACGATAGCGGACATCAACAAGCTTTCCAGCAAGTAGCATGTCAGGGCCATCTTGCCTGCTCTGCCGAAGACTCGCGCCAGCCACGCAAATTTGCCGGACTCCGCCCAATTCAAAATCAAACTCAGGTAGGCCAACGTCAGCAGTGGTCCCGCTAGCACAATACCCGACAGCTTTCCGACAACGCCAATCGGGTGATCGGAATATTGCAGCGCAACGGCCATCAACACGTTGAGTGGAAGACCGACTAGCAACCCCAAAAGTATAAATCGTCGCCGCCAGACCGGCAATTGTCCACGAAAGAACCCAAGCTTCTCTAAAGCCGCCCCAAGGCAAAAGCACGCTAGGATAATCCAAGACACCATCAAGATCGTATTGGTGAGTTGTATCAAGTAGTAGACCCCGCGAACGACGGCGGCTGCCCAAAATGGACCTTGCGTCATGATCTTGACATCGACTGCGGCGATGCCAGAAGTGATTTCCTCTGAGGTTTCCGATTCCTGAAATACTTGAACATAACCTGCCAACGGCGACCCAGCGTCCGGCGGGCTGATTTCCTCGTGAGTCAGATCTTCAACTTCCTCCATCGAGCCATCGGCTCCATCGGTCGAACCAACTTCCTCAGAGGCTGTTTCGTCTAAGGATTCAGCCGATGCCGAGGTCGGATCGTTTGGTGCGATGATGCCTGGAACGGATGGCGGCTGGTCGTTTTTCGGCACTTGGTCAGCCATCACGAGCCCGAGGATCCACAATAAACCAATCAAACTAATGATGCCAAAACCAATTGCGTAAACCACTCCGCCGACAATCAGCAGCGTCTTTGGCGAACATGGGCCGAGTAGCAACATGCACAATCCGATGAGGGCGTAAATCAATAGGATATCTCCCGACCATAGCAGTAGGACATGTGCAACTCCAAATATCCCAAGCGCGATCAACCGTCGAAGAAAAATCCAACTGAAGTCCAAGTTCGACCGAACCGTGGACTGCACCATAATTGACAGTCCCGTTCCGAACAGGATCGAGAAAAGCGGATAGAATTTGCCGGCGCAAAAGATGGTCGTGAACCAATACGCAAGCTGACCGAGCAAGCTCTCGTGCCAAGGTGCCGAAGGGTCCATAATCAAAAATAACGGTTGCCCAAACAGCTCTGCGTTGACAAAGAAAATGCCGAGCAACGCGACACCACGCGCGGTGTCGATACCCGGAATGCGTTGGTTCGTCTCGCGGACGCTCGGCGCGCCGATCGGTGGCTCGCTAATCGGCGACTCATTCGGTGTTGCAAAAACAACAGCAGTTTCGGGACCATTCGACATTGGACACCTGATGCCCCGTACTTGGACTTAAAGAAGCAAGCCAGCTAGGAGTTGCTAGTTTACCATGCTCCCAATTGCCAACCTGCCGGTCAACCGATCATCAAGGCATCAACATAACTCAGAAGGATCAGGTCCACAAGTTTACCAATCCTAGTTTTGCACTTTGGCAACAAACTAAACTTCCATAAGAATGGTACAGGCTGGATCACGTTGAGTTATGATAGGGGAGCAGTTGGAAGCGGGAAGAGTAAGAGATAGGCACCCTTGGAGAAGGCACTGCCGCTTTTCCATAGGCTGACGAATGATTTCGACTGTTGAATAGTTCTCATTAAATATGTGCTCCCCATGCATAATCTAATCGTCATCGGCGGAGGAGCTGCTGGTTTGTGGGGAGCCCTGGTCGCCGCGGGTCGAGGCCTGCGAGTGTTGGTTCTCGATAAGAACATTAAACCCGGCGTGAAGATCTTGATTTCCGGTGGTACCCGGTGCAATATCACGCATCATTGTGGACCAGAAGCGATTGTCACAGCCTTTGGCTCCCAAGGGCGTTTTCTAAAGCCGTCGGTCTACGCACTTCCGCCCAGCCAAGTTGTCGCGCAGTTCAACTCGTGGGGCGTAGCCACTAAAGTCGAAGATACGGGCAAGGTCTTTCCTGCTAGCGATCGCGCACTGCATGTTCGCGATGCCTTGGTCAACCAATTGAAACGCGCGGGAGCTGAGCTTCGAACCGGTGTTGCCGTCTGCGACATTCGACCGGGCACCCATGGTACGCGCTGGGAGGTCGTTACCGACTGCCAATCCATTCCTTGCCATAGCGTGCTGTTATGTACAGGTGGACTGTCCTTCTCCGCCTGCGGAACCACGGGTGACGGGTATCGCTGGGCTCGCAATCTGGGGCATACCGTAACGCAAACGCATCCAGCGCTGGCACCCTTGGTTAGTCCCGCGAATTGGGTGCATGAATTAACTGGCATCACATTGCCCGACGTGATTGTTCGTGTCCCGCCTCCCGACAAGAAGGACAAAGACTCGCGACGCGCCAGCCGGTCGAGCTTTTTGTGGACACACTTTGGTTGTTCTGGACCGGCTCCTATGAACGTGTCGCGCTACATTTCTCAAGCCGAAACTGCACGGGCGGCCGATCCATCACTGCCCCGTTCGACCATCGAAGTTGATTTATTGCCCGACTTGAGTGAGCAAGATCTTCAAAGCGTGCTGGACCCTGCCAAGAACGGTCATCGGCGGGTCAGCTCGATTATCGCCGATTGGCTGCCCAGCAAGTTGGTGGACCTTTTGCTGGCCAACGCGCAGGTGGCTCCCACATGTGTCGTAGCCGAACTATCTCGCAAAAGTCGCATCAGCCTGCTCTCCGACCTCAAGCGGCTGCCGGTTCCCGTCGATAGCACTCGCGGCTATAGTAAAGCTGAAGTCACTTCGGGTGGCGTCCATACCAAGGAAGTCGATCCGCATACTCTTGAGAGCCGTCTGCATGCTGGCCTGTACTTTGCCGGAGAAATTTTGGATGTCGACGGCCCCATCGGTGGGTACAATTTTCAAGCAGCCTTCGCCACGGCAAATGCGGCTGCACTCAACGCACCTCGGATTTCCACCGCCCCCTAACCAATTCTCAAAGGGATTCGATAAACCCTGCGTATTGCGCCTTTTAGAATCCAACTTTCGATCCGGTGAGTTGCAAAACTCAATTCCAGGAGAATGCCCATGACCTGTTCCGATCCAGATTTTCTCGATATCGAATCGCATTTGATGGTTCTCAAGGCGCTGGCACCTAAAGCATTGAAGGGTATCGGCCAGCCCTACCAGCCAAATAAAGATTTGACTGACCGGTTGAAAGTTGATCCGCTTTCGGAGGACTGTCTCAAAGAAGAGATATCCGAGGTACTGCATTACTTGGGGCTGCATCGTTTTCAACACCGCATCAACCTTAAGTTAGAAAATGCCGGAATCAGAAATGATCTCTTGGGTGACGGCTTCCGGCACGCAGTGGGAACTTACGAGATGACCCCTCAACGTGCTGATGGCAAAATAACTCTCTTCAAAGACCGGCTTGGCTTTGTGGGGGGGCAACCTTCTTTCAATCTGTGCCAGATTGTTTTAATGCACGAGCTAACGCATCACGTATTGTTTTTTTTGAATATCTACAATGACAATCGTACGGCAAACGAACGCTTGACCGATGTAGCCATGATCTTCTTTGGATTGGGGCGTAATGCCATCGCTGCCAAAAACCGTGGTGTGGGTTATCTTCACGCTGACGAAATTGGTTATGCCGGTTGGCGAACAGCGCACTTGCGAAAGAACTCAAGTTTTGCGGCCGACATCAACAAAGGTCAAGCCGAATATTACCAAAAAAACCAGCCACTCGATGGACACGATCGAACCTACGAAGAAATCATGCGATCTGCTGAAGAATGCCTCGAACGGCTTGAGCATATCAAAGGCTGGGTTGAAAATGCCAGCCCCTTTGCAAAGCAAGTAACCCAAGCCGATGTTCAGACAGTCACCGACATGGCTGGCAGAGTCCTTGGCCAGAGCTTCTATCAAATCCAGAGGAATTCCTTGATGGATTTGTTGTGGAAAATCGCAGTATCGTATCGAGACAACGATGCCGTCTTGACGCGGCAATTGGAACATCATCGGACAGTTGTCCAAGAAGTCGTGAACATCGTCGATCCCGCCTTCGATGCATTCCAACGTTGCTACTGAGGTGAGCGGCGAAATGTGGTAACATGAATCGACTATCCAATCGCGTACTATGCAATTTTGAGTGAGGAGATCGCAACGCATGTGTTTCCCAAATTGGAATTTATTCACGAGTCGAACACTTGCGGTCGTGCTATCTTTCACTGCAGCGTGTTGGCTGCCCGCCGCGGCGTGCGCAGAGGTGACTACCTTCACTGCCGGGGCGGCTGTGGTGAGCATCAACCCCGAAAGCCTGCCCGTTGAATCCAACGGCAGCATGACTCCGCGTACGGCGGATTCGATTCACGATGACCTGGCGGCTCGTTGCCTAGTGCTGGACAACGGAAGTGAAAAAATTGCATTGGTAGTGTGCGATAGCTGTATGATTCCTCGCGATATTTTCGACTCAGCGAAGAAACTAGCCTCGGAAAAAACGCGAATTCCTACCCACAATATGCTATGCTCCGCGACGCACACCCACACGGGAGTCAGCGTTGCCGCCGTCTTTCAAAGCAAGGTCGAAGCAAAATATTCGGAACTGCTAATCCAACGGATTGCCGAGGGAATTGCCCAGGCAGACGCTCGGCGAGAACCGGCCAAAATCGGTTGGGCCGTTGGACAAGCGCCGCAGCATGTGTTCAATCGTCGATGGTTTATGCGACCGGGGGTCATCAATGCGGACCCTTTCCAACATGGAACGGACTCGGTACGGATGAATCCGCCGCCCAATCATCGTGATCTCTTGAGACCGGCTGGCCCAACGGATCCCCAGGTTTCGGTTCTGGCAGTCCAGTCTACCGACGGACGTCCGATTGCGATTTGGGCGAACTACTCGCTGCACTATGTGGGTGGCGTACCTGGCAACGCACTTTCAGCCGACTACTATGGCGAATTTGCACGTCAATTCGAACGGCTTCTCAGCCAGCCTAGCCAAAACGCGGACGCGAGCAAGCCACCGGTTGTCGTCGCGATGACCAATGGCACCAGCGGCAATATCAACAACGTTAATTTCTTCAGTGGTAGCCAACAGCAACAACCGTTCGAGCAGATTCGTTTGGTGGCTTCTGATGTCGCCCAGGCCGCTCTTGTCGCGTATCAGCGAGTCGTTTACCAAGATTGGATTCCGCTGGCCGTCCAAGAAGAGGAATTGGAATTGGGAGTGCGAAAGCCCAATGAGACGGAAATAGCTCAAGCCAAAAAATTGCTTGACGAATCGGTTGGCCCGCCTTGGACGACGCTGCCTGCCATCTATGCGAACGAGACGCTTGAACTTGCACAGTTCCCCGATCGACTCAAATTGAAGCTGCAGGCGATGCGTTTGGGCGATTTGGGCATTGCGGCGATTCCCTGTGAGACGTTTGCGGAAACCGGCTTAGAGTTGAAATCAAAAAGTCCGCTCCAGCCCGTGTTTACGATCGAGCTAGCCAATGGGTACAACGGTTATTTGCCGACTCCCGAGCAGCACGCTTTAGGCGGATACGAAACCTGGCGAGCCAAGTCGAGCTACCTAGAGGTCGACGCCGAACCTCAGATTGTGCAGACGCTGCTACGGATGCTTAAAGAAGTTTCCAGCAATGAATCTGCCGGTCCACTAACACCGGGCGCGGATGATGTCGGCAAGAACACCTCGCCACCCTTGGATGCTCTGTCGGCGATTGAAAGCACCCGAGGAGGTCGTCATTGGGTAGATCAACCAACTGCACCGCCCAAGTCGCCAGCAGAGTCGCTCAAGTGCTTTCAAATCGAACCCGGCTTTCAAATTGAGTTGGTTGCTGCCGAGCCGCTGGTTTTGGACCCGGTGTGGATTACTTTCGACGAATTCGGCAGAATGTTTGTCGCCGAATACGCTGACTATCCGACCGGGCCGGCGGATGACCAAGCCCCACCCCTTTCTCGCATAGTCATGCTGGAAGATTTAGATGCTGACGGACGAATGGATCGACGGCATGTATTTGCTGACCATTTGAATTTTGCGCACAGCCTAGTGGCATTCCGCGACGGTTTCCTTGTGGGAACCAAGGATGCAATCGTCTATTTGAAAGATACCAACGCGGATTCGCAAGCCGATGTGCGCGAAGTGCTGTTTAGCGGCTTCCGATCGCCTCACCCTCAGATGCAAATTGGTTGCCCGCAGTGGGGAATCGACAATTGGATCTACTTCAATTACGGGCCTGGAGAAGTCTCGCGACCGTCCGGAGAATTGCTCGAATCCTTGTTTGGCTCCTTACCGCTTACTAACGACAATGGCCGTGACGAGGAGCACGTTTTGTCTCTGCCCAACAAAGACTTTCGCTTCCACTGCCGAACTTTTGAGTTCGGGTCGACCAGCGGTTTTGGGCAATTTGGAAATACGTTTGACCGACGAGGCCATCGCTTCTTTTGCACAAATCGCAATCCGATCATGACCGCACCCATCAGCCAAGAATTGCTCCGTCGCAACCCGTATTTGGATTTCACAGAAGACCAATACGATGTGGCACCCTCGGGAGATCAGTCAGTCGTTTTTCCCATCACCGAAGTGAAGAGCAACTATTTGTCGCATGCTGGCACGTACACCTCAGCCTGTGGTACAACTGCCTACATCGGCGATCGGTTCGAAGGTCGGTTGACGGACAGCGTCTTTGTCTGTGAGCCAATCGGACATTTGGTGGCTCGATATACTGTTCAGCCCGATGGAGCCCAACTAGCGGCTCGCCGTCCGCACGAAGGCAGCGAATTCCTTGCATCCACCGATGCCTGGTTTCGTCCAGTCAGCTTGGCTTGTGGTCCTGACGGTGCAATCTATTTGGCAGATATGTCGCGATTGTGGGTCGAGCATCCGCAGTTTCTGCCCGCCGAAGTTGCCGCTCACATGGATTTGCGAGCGGGAGAGAATCAAGGACGGATTTGGCGAATTCGGCCTTCGAATGATGATTCCGTGGTGGAAAAATTTCAGCCACCGCGATCACTCGAAGAACTCGTGTCCATGCTGAGTCATTCGAATGGCTGGAGACGGCAGCTTGCACAGCGATTGCTGGTCGAACGTCCCGGCCAAGCGGTTCCTCCCCTGCTCCGCGCGGTTCTTAGCACGGGCCAGGATGAATTTGCGACTCTCCATTCTCTGTGGACTTTGCATGGACTCAACGCGTTGACGGCCTCGGATGTGGCGCAAGGGTTGCAATCGCAGCACGACTCAGTTCGTGAAAGCTCGCTCCAGTTGGCTCGTGAGTACTTGTCCGACGAGGCAATACTCGAAAGCGTGCTGGCCTGTGCGCACGACGCGAATGCTCAAGTTCGATTGCAAGCTGCCCTGGCATTGGGCGATATTCCGAGCGAGCGAGCGACCTCGGCCCTGGCCGGACTGGCCGCCTCGGATCCTGCGGAGCGATGGATTCATACTGCAATTCTGACTTCAGCGGCCGGGCGTTCGGCTGAGATTCTCGTTGCGATGCATTCCATGCAAAGTCATGATTCATCGCCACCAGACTCGGAGACGATTCGCCTTGTCCGAAAGCTAGCTGAATGCACAGGTGCCGAAGGCGACCGTCGGCAATTGGAGATCTTGTTGAGATGCATAGCCAAACCGGACACAGCCTTGGATTGGTGGAAGCTCAGTTCTATGGGCGGTCTGGCTACGGGGCTAAAGCGGTATCGGGGCGAAATGGGACAGCTCAGTCTGCCCTTGTTGCTTGAACAACCGCCGTCTTGGCTGGCTGAGTACGCAATCGCAATACAGGAAGCTATGCGGTCTGTTCCCGGCATAGCTCGAGATCCGGATTCGCCAATCGGCACGCGAATCGCCGCCATCGAACTCGTCGGTATTTTACAAGCGATCCTACAATCAAACGTTCTGTATGAATGCTTGGACAACTCTCATCCGATTGAAGTGCAACTCGCATCGATCAAGTCGTTGCGAAGCGATGCGTCGCAGGATTGGGCTGATCAGATACTTGCTAAGTGGGACTCCTTGGCTCCAAAGGTCCGCGCCGAGTGCCTCGCGATGCTGCTGGCCGACCAGGCGAGCGCGCGCAGAACGCTTGGCGCCATGGTTGAACATCGCATGGAAATTTCTCTGATTACCGTCGATCAAAGAGCTCTTTTGCTGTCGCATCCCGATTCTGAAATCAAGCAGCTCGCTCAAAAGCTTTTTGGCAGCGGAATCTCCGCAGATCGCCAAGCAGTTGTTCAAAATTTTTGGCCCGCACTCGATTTGAAAGGCGATGGCCAAGCCGGACAAGTAGTCTTCGATCGCGTATGCGCCTCGTGCCACCGAATTGACGGTCGTGGACACCAAGTTGGGCCCGATTTGTCCGATTCTCGCAATCGTTCGCGCGAAGCCATTCTCGTCGACTTGATCGATCCCAACCAACGCATTGACCCGCAATATGTGGCTCACCAAATTCTGACGGTGGACGGCCAACTGGTCCAAGGGCTTTCACTTTCCGAAACGCCCCACGCGGTCGTCTTAAAGGTTACCAACGGCCAGGAGCGGATGGTGTTGCGATCGGACATCGAAGAATACAAGATCAGCAGTAAATCGCTCATGCCTGAGGGAGTCGAATTGGACGTAACCGTACAGCAAATGGCGGATCTGCTCGAGTTTCTGAAACCCGCTACCAGCATCAGTCCGTCTCGATAATCAAACGCGGCATGAACATAGTACGGCGCGCGACTCGATGATAGCTCATTGCGGACGCAGCCAGCTAAATGCAGTTGAGTTTTTAGCGGTAAATGTCGTACCCAAGATATCAATTATTTTCTGAGCGCAGGCAAGTCGTTGAGAGTATCGGGTGGGGAAACGGGCGACCGTCTTTTGCGTACAAGGCAATAGCTTCGCTGACGATCTGGCATAGTTCATCAAACACGGCTTTAGGGTCATCACCGTGACAACCACCAATAACCAATCTTGGGCAGCATCCGATAAAGCATTGATCTTCTTCAGACCAGTAAACGATTTTGGCGTATCGATCCGTATCACTCATCTGCGACTCTCCTCAATTGCATACTTAACAATTCGTTCTTAGTATTTCTTTGCATCATCGCCGAGTTTGTTGAATTTGCCACAACAATGCAGCAAATTGCCAGTCCGCTCGAATTCCTTAAAACTCGAAACCGTCACCAGTCTATCGCTAATGGCGTTCGGCGTGCAAACATGATGCGGCGTTCCGCGCGAGGTCAGTTCACTTTTCAATCAAATCGGTTTGCGGCGTTCGATTCATAGCGGGTAGAAGGATCAGTTTAGAACTCCGCACATCGGCCAAAACCTAGGTCATTTACCGAGCCAAGTTAGCCAGCGAGATTCGTAGAGCTTTAGCAATTCAATACACTGTTGGCGGCTCAGGGCGTCGCGATTCCAGGCGGCGGAAATGCACAATTGTCCCCAATTGATACACAGGCCGAGCGACCAGTGCGTGTTTTGTCGCACCGGCGGTGCAGCCAGGATTTTGTCGAGCTTGACGTCGCCCACGATCCGCGCTCCATCTTGCTCAGGAAAATACTTCTGCATTCCCCTCGAAACGTCACCGGCATAGGTCAATACGGATGTTGCCATATTTCGGTGACGCCCAATCGCCCATCGCATCACCTTGGGATGATTGGCGACGCCGTCCAGAGCCGAGAGAAAATCAAGCGGCAAGTGCGATTGCCTAAAGGAATCCACTTCCGCCCCAATCGATCGAATCAGCTTCTCGGTATCGTTGCATTCCGACCGCGTGCGTCCAAGAAATGAAAAACTCAACCGGTTCGCGGCCGGCATTCTCAAATCGATCCGGCTTCGCAAGTCATAAGGCAATAGGACTCGAATGCGTGATTGCGGATCGCGGTCGCCATGCTCTTGATTCCAAAGACTGCACGTCTCGAACAGCAGAGCCAGCGACAATTCATTGATTCCAATTTCGCCGACTCTGGCGCGTTCGAGTATGGCTTCTGAAAGTTCACGGTCGAGCACCAAATGTTCGAGAGGTTCTTCTGAATCGACAGGTTGTCCAGCCAGCGACTTGGCATCAGGTGCGGCCAGCGTCTGGGGTAGTTTGAAATGAAAATAGTGAGCGTTCTTGAGGCGTTGCCAAGTCGAGAGCGGCTGCGATGGCAGACTGCTAAACGTATCTGAAAAATCGAAGCGACGCTTGAGCAGTCCGGGATCAATTTTGCTCCACGGTGGCCGCAGATTGGGATCGACGCTTTCCGACGCCGTTTGATAAGCGTAAAGCGTCATGGCATCGATCAAAAAGCGCCGCAGGCCCACACCGTCGGTTGCCGCGTGGTGCAATTGAATCAAAACTCGGCTATGACCCTGCGCGTCCTCTCGATACCAGAATCGAATGCCTGGTTCTTTCCATAGATCGATGGCAACTGGGCGACCATCTTTGAGCGGCGATGCAAGCGTTTGCCGAGTCAACTGGTGTCGGAAATCCGGCCGATGAACCCAGAACAAGTGTCCGGCTCGCTCCCCAATCGTGCAAACCAGCGTCGGATGAATCTTGCAAGCTGCCCTAATAGCCTCTTCCATCGCACCAACTTGCAACGGTTGGAGAAAGTGCAGTTCGATGAAGCTGTTCATCGGTTGCTCTGGAGTTTCATCCCAGATCAGGTATTTTTCGAAAGCCGAAAGCGGCAGCGGAAAAAGATCGCTTGGGAGCGATGGCAACGAGTCCAAAATCGAAGCCGACAAGCCTTTGAGTGGAATGACTTCAACCATGCAATGCTTCTCCACCATCCACGACCAGAGTTTGTCCTTGTATCAAATCCGACATGGGACTTGCTAAGAAGAGCACGGCATCGGCCACCGCCTCGGGCGACAACGTCAAACCCGATACCAGACGACGCTCGGCTATCTTTTCAAAAGCGATTTCACTGTCGGGCAGGTTGCGAGTCGAATCGGTTTCGACTAGTCCCGCCAGAACGGTGTTTACATTGATGCCTTGGTTGCCAAGCTCAAGTGCCAAGTGTCGAACGAGGCTTTCAAGGGCGGCTTTGGAAGCTCCGATCAAACCGTAGGCGGGCAAGGCTCGATGCGATCCGTGGCTCGATAGCGCGATAATCTTACGGCGCGGGCCGGTGTGTTGCATGAGCGGCAACGCTGCCTGTGCGAGCAGCATCAGCGACCGCACGTTCGTATTCATGGCCGATTCGAAATTAGCCGGTGTGGCATCGATCAGAGATCGGAACCCACCTGAAGCCGCGTTGGCAACAACCGTGTCGACTCTTCCATATTCTTCTCCAACGATGGAAAGCATACTGGCGATGTCTTCCGGCTCGCTCATGTCCGCTTTTACAGTAATCGCACGGCGACCAAGCTGGCTGATTTCTGATGCCACGTCGCTGGCTGCCGTTTGGCTGGTAACGTAATTGATTGCGACATCGGCACCGGCTTGAGCCAACCGAAGAGCTACAGCCCGGCCAATGCCGCGAGACGCACCAGTGACCAAGGCAATTCGACCAGTCAAATCGATCATCGTGCCCGCCGCAGGTCGATCGAGTGTTGCTACCGCGCTATTCATACTTCGTTCCTCGAATGAGATACTCCTGAAAACGGTGAATGCGTTCTTCACAAATTCCAAGCACACCGGCATGTGGGCTGAGTTCTAATCCGCCTTGGATGGACGCAAACATACGGACATCTTCCTGCAGGATGTGGCCCGTAATTTTTGCTTTAAGATTGTTCCACCAGCCAGCTACCTTGTTTCGCAAGTTGCTCGATTTTGCCACGCGTCCGAATTGCCGCACGACCGCGCGGCTTCGATTGGCCGCAGTTGGCAGAACACATTGGCAAAGGCTGATCGCATCGGTGAAGGAAAACAACAAGTTCGGAAAGAAATGATGTTGTTCGTATCGATCGCTGACGTCGTAACCCAACCACCGTACAAAGCGGCCTTCAAAACGTTGGAAGGTCGCGTCCAGCCACGAGTGAGGGCTAAACGGCAATTGCGTTCTAAACCATGTGCGATTGTTCTCCAAGCCATGTTCGCTGCGGTCCGACCCAGGATCTTCACGGAATGTCGTTGGATGTACGTTTGGCACGTGATACGATTCGAGCGAATTTTCGACGGGCACTTTCCAATTGGCATCGTAGTCCGATTGCCACTTGAGCGACAAGCTCCATGCATCTGAAAAACGGTCTACCAAAACTTGATAAAAATCTTCGCCAAAGTATTCAGTCAAGGTTGGCGCCTGGCCGTTCGGATTAACAAAAACCAATTGCCCGATCGTTTCAAGCGGATACTGGGGCAATCGAAGCGTATCGCGGTCGAACGGAACAAAGTTCTTCGGTTCAGGGATCTTACCGGTCCGACCGTCGGCCTGATATTCCCATCCGTGGTATTGGCAATGCATAGTCGGAGAATTGCCGCACGGAGACGAACAAATCAACGCATGCCGATGTGCGCAGACGTTGGACAGCGCGCATAGCGACCCGCGGAAATTGCGGACATGGATGGCAACGCCCGCAATATTCGTCGTGATGAAGTCGCCATCGCGAGCTAGTTCGGCGGTTGTGCCAACCAAGTGCCAGCATCGCCGCAGCAGGTCACTCTCCGCCGCGTGTGCGTTCGCGTTGAAGTATCGATCGGGTGCGAGCAGATGCGGCAGTTTCGATTGACTAATGTACATTGCATCACCTTATATCGAAGTGGGCTGTTTCGATCGAATCCCGTTCGGTCGGTGAGCCGCTGCCAATCCAAGCGACCTGGTAATCTGTTACGTCGACGATCATACTTCCATCAATTCCAAACAGGCTGAAATCGAACGAAGCCTTGGAACGTTCTGCCGAATTCAATACGACATGCACGAAACAAGCTTCGCCCGGTCTTGGCAACCGGCCCAGCCGCAACTGACCCATGCGAACTGGCAATGCAGACCCAGGCGCGACGCGATGCCACGCCAGAATACCCGCCGCAAATAGACAAGCATCCAGTGCAGCCGATGGAATTGCCCAACCGGCTGTACTTCGCGTGACCCCGGCTAGTTCAATTAACGCTGGAGCGCTTATTCGCCCCACGAGACCGCCTTCGAGCAGCGCCACCTTTCGCAATCGTTGCAACGGCCAGCCCACATAAAATTCGGAATCGGCTTCAGGGTAAACAACTGGCAACCACCTTAAAGTGTTTGGCAATTCGAGTTGAGTCGTCATTTCAATTGCTGAAGACTGACTATCGCCTATTGACCGTGCTTCGGCTGAAAAATTCAGTCGTTGGCGATCGACAATCAGACCCTTCTGCGAAATGAAATCACTGCGTAATTCCACATTTGCCTTGCGGTCGCCAAGGCAATCGCACTTTAGATACAAGTCCTGTTCGACTTCAGTAAAGAATTTTACCGGCCCATGGGCTTGGATATCTCGCAAGACAACGCTTGGCGTCCCCATGCTGGCCGCAGCGGCTTCGTAAAGCATTTCGGCAGCGATGACAAACGGCAACAGGGGTCTGCCGTCTAGTAAGTGGTCGGTCAAAAACGGATCTTTAGCTGGGTTGACTCGAGCCAGCCACTGGTTGGAGCCTTTGAGCGTTGGCGCAAGCAGAGGGGTTTGAAGTGTCCGATGATCGGCGGTTGTCGATTGAAGCGTCTCAGCCGGATAGAACGCCCGATAGTAGCGATCGTCTGTGATCAAGACTTCCGTTTCGGTCGAGCGGCTTTCCAGCTCGGCGATCAAATGCTGCACACCTTCTTCGGCGGGCATGAATTGCATGTTGATCATTTCGAGAGCAAGTTTCGTTTCGGGCTTAGTCGCCATGCCAACGTCGCCCCAGGCGTGCCAATGGAAGCCGATGGCACGCACCTTGGGACGCTGGCGTTTGAGCCAATTGATTTGCTTACACATCATTTCGTTGGCCAGCGAATAATCGGTGTGCCCATTCGCGCCGAATCGCCCACTGATCGAGCCAAAGCCGACAAAGACTTCCAACGGATCATTCCAAGTAGCCGCCATGAGCGACAACGATCCATCGACTTTGGCGGAAATGCACTGGTCGACCTTATCGACTTGCTTGCGATCGAACCTCGCATCACGGCCAACCCCGGCTCCGTGCAACACTCCGCGAATTGGCCCCGACCGCGCGCGAACAACATCCAGAATCGCGGACAATTGTGCGCGGTTGGCAACGTCACAACTGTGGTAGTCGACTTGAATACCTTGCTCCCGCAGCCGCCGCAAGGTGGCGTCGATCTCAAGCTGCTTTTCAAGGTCTTGCCAGGCTTTGACCGGATTGACATCGGCTGTGCGAGCCTGAGTCATCGTTTGCAATTTGAGTTGTCGCAGCCCTTCTGAATCCAACTCATGCCAATCGGGATTGATGCTAGGTGAAGGGGCCGTTCCGATCAAATGCAATCTTAAGTCATATCGAGCCGCCAACCGTTCGATGGCCAGCGCGGTAATGCCACGGGCCCCGCCCGTGCAAATCCACGTTCCGCCGCGAGTGATTGATGACTTGGTTAAACCGTCGCTGTTCGCGTGAATATGGATCGGTTCGGCAACTGCTTTGATGACGTGTCGAAGGCCATGCCTGTACGCAATTTCGTTGTCGTAGCTTGGCATCGCAAGCTCCGACCAAATGTGATCGATCGTTTCATCGGGTTGTTCATCGGCAGCCACATCGATCGTTTTAATTGGCAATGTGCGGTAGCCTTGCATCCAGCTTTCGATCAGAATCGACTTGAGCAGTCCGTTGATTCCTCCACCTTCAGCCGAATGGAGATTGCCCCCGAGTCCAAAATCGCCACCCATAGAACTGACAGCGATCAAACTCGCATCATCGATCAAGTTTTCGAAGGCTACGTGTTCGATCCATTTTTGGCACAACCAAAAAATGTTCATCAGCCCCGTCGCGCGTCGGACTCTCCAAGCGGCTTCATTCAAGCTGATTCTTGCGTCGTCATCGAGCGAAGATACGATGAACAAATGTGGCAGTTTTTTGTACTGAGAAAGTTCGACGAACCATTCGGATAATGCAAATTCGTTGGTCCAATCGATCGACTTGGGTCGGACCACATCGACACCGTCAGACTTCAACCGCGATTCCAATCGCGAAGCCAGCAGGTTATCTCCGATGATTACGGCTGAACCCGTGAACGCCGGCTTGAGGTCCTTGGCACCCGATTGGTGTGCGGGGGCCATCCTCAATACATATCGCTGGGCAACGTGCGGGACAATTGGAGAATTAGCAGTTGCAGATGGCCCAGGCTGGGATCCGAACGGGGCATCAACTGGATGGCTCAAATCAACAGTCGAAAACCCAGAGAAAAACTTTTCGGAGCCTGCTTCCACCGAGTCAGACCTTTGACCTCCTTCTGGTCCTGCAGGTGCTCCTGTTGCGGGCATCCAATCTGACGCGAACAAACCGTCGACCTTGGTCAGAGTGCCGATGCGGTAACGCGCTGGATTGTCCAGGGGGCTATTGCCTCGCGCAAGAATGACCCAGCCTCCGTCAGCCCGATCCCATCCAATTTTAGCCCAACCATTGCGACTGAACGCATCGCACAACGGCTGTTGACCAAGGTCGATTTCATTCGTGCGGAACGCCTCGCCGCACTTAACGAACTGCACAAGCCGTCCCCTGCTTGCTTCCCCGGCGAGAATCGACCAATCTCCCGGCAAATTCCATCCTGTCGCAGCCTTTGACACATCTTCGATCGAGGCCAATACCAGTGTGGCAAAACGCTCTGCGAAGAAGCGCTTCGTCGCGGGACTGGGTGATGATGCGATCAGCACCACTCCCGTTTGAGTGACAACGGCAAGTGGAATTGCGCTGCCCGGAGTAACAATCTCTTGCAAGCCGACTCGTTGAACCACGCCAATTGGACGGAAATGTGAAGCGCTCAACCAGGTTGGCAAATTCAGTTCGGCGAACCAATGAACCGTCGCAGAATTCTCCGAAATACAGTCGCCAAAAGTCGGTGCCTTGATCGAGTCTTCAATATGTGTTTCGCAATGCTTTGGGATCACCACCCAGCGAGCATCTGTCAACAAGCAATCGTCAAATTCGTTGATGACGGATGGCTCAATCTCCGCGTGTTGTGACAAAAGTCGAATACGCTCCTCCGATGCAGCCGCCCCGGCCACGTTCGTTCGCGGTGCAAGTGATAGCGACTCTGCGTCAATCGGAGCGCTGGCCCCAACCTTTCGACGCGCGGACAACGCCTGCAGATTGGAACGCATCGCTTCAGCGAATCCGTTGCGATAGTTTGTCGACAAAACGGGGATCGGCGGCGAGACCGACGATAGCGGCTCGACCGATGCACTCGACGCCAAGGTCTCAGCAGGAGTTGCTAATGGATCGTTGGAATCCGCCTCAGCTCCCAACTGCTGGGTCAATAAGTCGAGGATTTGTCGCAGCGTTCTCAATTTGTCGAGATTCGACTTGGCTCGCGCGTTCTGGGCCGACTTGCTTTCATTTAAACTTGTCTTTTCCGTGGAAGTCAGTTTGAACGCAAATGTTTCTCGAAGTTCCCCAAGTAACTGGGCTTTCTTGATGCTATCGATACCCAAGTCGGCTTCAAGATCGGCATCCAGCTCGACGATTTCGGCAGGGTACCCGGTTTGTTCAACAACGAAATCGACGACAAACTGTTCCAAGTTCTTGGGATTAATGTCGGAATGGGATTTGGCCGGTTGCGATGCGGTTGGAACTTTTTGAGCGGCTTGTGCGACGGTTTTCAAATTCGCGGCGGGGCTTGGCGCCTTTGCTTTTAGATCGATTTGGCTGCCTGAAAACAACCGTACGAAATCTCGAAGCGTGCGCAGTTCGGCAAGCTTTCCACCACCGCGTCGACCTCCTTTGGATGCGGCCTTTTCGGCAGCTTGCAGCCCGCCAACCACTTCTGGAAAGAGTTCTCGAAGTTCACCCAGCAGTTGGGCCTTTTTGATACTGTCGATTCCGAGGTCCGCTTCAAGGTCCGAATCGAGCTCGACGATCTCCCCAGGATATCCCGTTTGTTCGACGACGAAATCCGTCAAGATTCGCTCGATATCGGCGATCTGGCTTGCTGTGTTCGATTCCTGCAACGACCCAGGCAACTTCGCGGTGCCGCGAACCAATTGCACTTGGGCTGCGGTTGCCGGTTCGATCGCAACGAAATCGGGCGCCTTTTGCATTGCGCTCTGCGATCGCAATCGATTGCGGCGAACTTGGGTCGCGTCGAAATGCTTTACAGGCGATTCAAGACCGGATGAACGAATATGCCAAGATTGCGTTGCTGGAATTGAGGATTGACTAGCCTGGCCGCGCTCAAGCCCCAGCAATTCGCTCAGAGCTTTCAAAGTCAACAGCGGTACGAGCGACTGCTCTGGTGCCAATGGGCCAGCATCGCTCGAAAGGATGCGCATGCCGGTCATGCACGATCGAGCTAGGCGGGTCAATATGCGTTGAGGCCCAACTTCGATCAAATGGGTAATACCCTGCATCGACATTTTGCTCATCACGTCGACAAAACGGAGCGGTGTAACGAGCTGCTGGCTCAGCCCATCGCGCATCCAGTCTGGGTCGGACACGAAACGATTGTTGACGCCGCTTAGGAGCGGTATGCGCGGTGGTGCGATGGGCAGCGACTGGAGCGCAGACCGAAATGGGTCAACGCAGAGTTCAAGGGCTGGCGTGTGAAACGCGGTTGGAACCGGCAAAATGCGGCTGGCAATTTGCAACGCGTCTAGATGGGTCGCCAGTTGCACAACGTGGGCATGTTTGCCTCCGACGACCGTTTGCTGCGGTGCATTCACGTGCGAAATCGTAACCGGTAACGTTGACGCAGCTATTGCCTGCGCAACAGTCGGCTCATCGGCCTGGACACTCAACATGCTCGAGCCACTTGGTGCGTACTTGATGACGCTCTGGCATCGGTGCCACGTGAGCTGGATGGCAGTTTCCAGATCAACACAACCGGCGGCCAACATGGCCGGAATTTCACCGTAACTATGCCCGCAGACGACATCTGGTCGAAATCCAAACGAACTTAGTACTCGAGCGATGGCTGAATCGGCGATCAGCAACGACACTTGGGTCTGCCAAACGTCCTCGCCCAGGCGGGTGTCATTTGACCATACCATATCAGCGAAAGTCGGCTGTTTCATTCCGACCAAGATCGCGTCCGCTTTGGCAATTTCGCCGGCCGCCTCGGGAAAATGCTCCGCAATGATCTTGAGCATGCCCGCGTATTGCGATCCTTGGCCAGAGAAAGCGAAAGCAATTCGCGGCTCGGTCGTTGCGGGCTGGTCGCGATCGACCCAAATCACGCCTTGGTCAACCAGATTGTCGAAGGCCTGAGGTTTCTCAATCAAGCCGGCGAACTTGCTGATTTTCGACGCGAGCGAATTGGGTGCCGCGACCACGGCGATTGAGAACCGGTGACTCTGGCCCGTCAAGTCGCCTGACGCACGGCCGGCCGCGAGTTGCTCGCGAAGTCCTTCTAACGTGTCGGCCCTAAAGAAATACGTCGTTGGCAGTGAACTCATGCTGGCAGGCTGTCCGCCGGTTCGGCTTTCAATGGCCATTCGCTTACCGGTCGATACGCGGGCAATTGCCGATTGCCCCGACAGTGTGTGGCCGATGATCGTGCGCGACTGGCCACCTTCACACAAGCTGCTGTTGATCACGTCGAGCAACCCTTGTGCGCCTTGCAAGTGCCCCGTAACTCGAAGGTTTTTCGGTTCTTCAAATTGAAGCTTGGATTCACTTGCCCCCAGCCCCTGGAGCGCTTGTTCAACCGATGTATCAAGTTTAGAAATTCCCAATCGACCAGTAACACTCTGAAGCGACTGGACATCGATTGGACTGACCACTGCGGCTGCATTTCGAATCGATGCGGTCAAGTTATTTTCGGCAAAACCCAGTCCGACTTCGTCAATGGTTGCAATGATTGGATTGCCGTCCCGTTGGGCGTCATCGAGACGCTTGAGCGCCAGCAAAACGACACCTTCGCCGACGGAGTATCCGGACCGCAGGCCGCCGCTCGAAGTTTGGCTCGCCAAACGCCCGCATTTGTGAAGATTGTCGAGACTCGCTGAATCGAGCGCACGCTGGGCTGCGGCGCAAAGGACGCTGGAAACCGCACCCGATTGCAGCAGCCAACAACCGGTCCTGAGCGCGGCCAACCCCGAAACATCTCCCGCATCGATGGCCATAGCACCGCCCATGAGGTTGAACGTCTTGGCGATACGCGAAGCCAACGTGCTGCTGGTAAACGAACCGGTTTCATCAATCAGTGCGGGGTGTGCCTTCAAGAAACGCTCTTCATAGGCATCGGCAATTGCGGCTGAATGCGGCGTCGAGATGCCTGCGTTGGCAAGCAACTTCAAGAGCTGCGCGCGAAACTCGGGCAACCGCAGTCCTGCAAAAAGTGCGTTGCCGAAATCACCCCCGAAAATGCTGCCCACCACTACGGCGGCGCGATCTCGATCGAAGGTGCCGTTTTGAAGTCCGGCTTCCTTAAGCGCTTGTTCGGCAGCTTCTAGCAACATAAATTGCAGCGGATTCGCCTGGGCGACCTGCTTGGGTGGTACTTTGTGGAGTCGCCAGTCGTATTCAAAATCGACGCGATGTGTGACCGCCGACGACTGAGGATTTGAACTTAACTCAACGGTCGAAGCCTTCTTAAGATGGTTGCCGTAGTCGGTTACGTTGTTTGCACCCGGCACAACCAGCCCGCGACCTACAACAGCAATAGTCGATTGCGGATATTTCTGGCCACTACTCGACTGCTTGGCGGAGCCGCTACGGCGTTCGGAAGCAGGTCGAGTCTGTTCCAGCCACTGTTCGACGACCACATGCACGTTCAGTCCGCCAATTCCAAAAGCATTCACGGCAGCTCTTCGCGGCTCACCGGGGCTGAGCTTCGGCCATGGCTGGGCTTCGTTAGGAATATAAAACGGAATGGAATCCCAAGGGATCGACTCGTTGGGGTGCTCAACATTGATCGATGGAGGAACGACTCCATGGTTGATCGAAAGGACCGTTTTGATCAATCCGGCCAGACCGGCGGTTTCCAGCGTATGGCCGATATTCGACTTGACGCTGCTCACGGCGATGGGCCGACTGTGCTCGACATGCGGCGCGTAAAATTTCGCTAGCGCTTCCATTTCGGTGGCGTCACCCACCTGAGTGCTGGTCGCATGGGCTTCGATCATCTGAAGCGACGACGGTTTGACCTCCGCCGAGTAAGCTCGCCCGATCGCGGCGCTCTGCCCTTCGTATCGCGGCGCCCAAAGCGAACGTCCACGACCATCGCTGGATACTCCAATCCCGCGAATGACCGCGTGAATGCGATCTCCATCGGCTTGGGCCCGTTCGAGGCGTTTGATCAGCAACCCGACATAACCTTCAGAACTAATCAGCCCACTCGCGTCTTGGTCGAAAGGTCGCGATGAAACGGCGCTGCAGGACTGGGCCGCAGAAAACAGGATTAGGCTGTCCGACTTGTTGTAGGATGCTCCGCCAACAATCGCCATTTCGGTCTGGCCACTCGCCAGCGACATAGCGCCGATCGCCAGTGCGACCAACGATGAAGCGCATGCCGCATCGATCGAAAAATGTGGACCGGTCAACCCAAGATTTTTGCTGATGAGTCCCGATGCAAAGCCAGCATCGACATAGGGCCGTGCATCGTGACGCTCAGGCCGGTCCGAGGACAAGACTTGCTTGAGGTCGGACAGCAACTTACTAGAAACGGTGTCGCTTGCCGCGACATTTTTGAATTCGGGCAGATCGGCCAACAACGCCATGTATTCGTCGAGTAAGACTCGGTATGCCAAGTCGCCACCCAGCGTTGTGCCTCCGCTGTGGCCGACAAAGACCCCAGTGTTTTTGATCGGGATGTTCTTGGGATCGTAGCCCGCATGACGGCACGCTCGAGCGACGACTTCGCACAGGTTTAAATGGCACGGATCCCAACTTGACGCTTCTTGTTGCGTAATGTTTAGGACCGACCAATCCAAATCTCGCTCGGCGACGAACCCTCCAATATCGGAATAGGTCTTTCCTCGCTGGTTCTGACGCGCGTCGAAATAAAGTTGCCGGTCGAGTTTGGAGTCTGGCATCCGCTCGATTGCATAACCGCCTTGCTCCAACAATTGCCAGAATTGTTGCAAACCGTCCCCGCTGGGCAAACGGCAGTCCATACCAACGATTGCCAGTGGCATGTGAAGCCATTGATCAGGCGGTGGAGTCATATTGCACGAAGAGCGGTATACGGAAAACGATGCGAGATTTTTATTGCAACTCTATATCTATGACCTATAGTTAGGCCAACGCCAACTCTGCTCCACCGTTATGGCGCCGATCAGCCGGTAATCTGAGCCGAAAACGTAGTTTGAATTGGAAGGGTAACTTGCGCAGATAAGCTGATATTTGCTGATTTTATCGTCAAATCTGCGAATTGTCATTGGCTCAAAGCGAATGCCTCTTTTTGTGACAGATTCTCTAAACTTTGAATCCAGCCATTTCTTTCGACGCATTTCGAATGCGGTGGTTCCGATACTCGCCCCGGCTGGAAAAGAAGGACGGTTGCAGACAATGCCGAAATAGCAATTTCAAGTGTAATGAATCGCCAAGGGCGAACGGCTAATACCGTACAATGAGAATTCGATGCAAATCAGCGTCCCGTTCGATAAACTTGATATTCAATGTCTGTTCCTTCCGCCAAGAATTTGCTCACTGAGCCAATCACCCGCCTCAATGGGATCGACACGACCCGCGCGACCTTGCTGGCTAGGCTCGGCGTTACCCGCGGCATGGACTTGCTATTCCTCTTCCCCAGGGCTTACCAGCAGCCGGCACCCGAAACGCCGGTCGAGCGGTTCGCTGACGCCATGCGGGTCACCTTTGCGGGCACCGTCGTGGATATCGCCGAGCGAATTTCGCAGTCTGGCAAGCACATCTTGGGTGTCCAAGTCACTCCCGACGGCGGTGGCAGCGTACGTCTGCTCTGGTTCAACCAGGCGTTCCGCAAGGAGAATATCCAGCGCGGCGATCGTCTGGTCATCACGGGCGAACTTAAATCGACCGTGCTCAATTGGGAAATGGTCCACCCGCAGACCTTTCCGGCCGGCGGCGAAACCATCGATCTCACAAAACCCATACCGGTCTATCCGCTGACTGAAGGCCTTAGCCAATCCACGATGCGGTTCATCATGCGGAAGGCGATACCGCAGTTAACTGGCCATGTCGAAGAGGTCTTGCCCGAGCCCATTCGTTTGAAGCTCGACGTTCCTGGCATTCGTCGAGCCCTCGAAGACATTCATTCTCCACCGACAATAGAGCGGGCTGAAACGGCTCGTCGCCGATTCAAACTCCAAGAACTTCTCGTCTTGCAACTTGCTCTGTCCATGCAGCGACGGCAGCGCGAGAAGTCGACGCATGCACCGGCCTGCGACACGTCGGGCTTAATCCATGCTCGCATTTTGAATCGACTTGAACATGAGTTGACACCGGATCAAGAATCAGCCATTGACGACATTCGACGCGACATGGCCAAATCTATACCCATGAACCGCTTGTTGCAGGGTGATGTCGGCAGTGGCAAGACACTGGTTGCCCAATACGCCATGCTGTTGTGCGTAGCCAGTCAGCATCAGGCCGTTTTGATGGCGCCTACTGAAATTCTCGCCCGGCAACATGCAAACAACCTAAAACGGAGTTTATCGGACAGTCGAGTACGAATCGGCCTGCTCACTGGCAGCCTCAGTCGATCCGAACGCAAGGATACGCTCAATCAATTGTCTAGCGGCCAAGTCGATTTGGTGGTTGGCACCCAGTCGCTCTTGTCCGAACAGGTGCAGTTCAATCATCTCGGTCTGGTCATCGTGGATGAACAACACAAGTTTGGCGTTCTCCAACGTGCGAAAATGCGCCGTGAAGGCATTCAGCCTCACTATCTGGTCCTGAGCGCCACCCCCATTCCGCGAACGATTGCCATGTCCCTGTTTGGCGATTTGGACGTGTCGATCATTCGCACAAAACCCCCAGGTCGATCTGAAGTGAAAACCTATGTCGCCTCTGCGGAACAGCTCGCGTCCTGGTGGCAATTTGTGGAACGGCAGCTTGAAAAAGGACGACAAGCCTACGTCATTGCGCCGCGCGTTGGCGAATCGGCTGAAGATGAATCCGTGGCCAACGCTCAGAATACTTTCGAGCGTTTGCGGGAAGGTTCGTTTCGGCATCGCCGATTGGGTCTCCTGCACGGAAAAATGACGGGGCAGGCCAAAGAATCCATTTTGGAGGATTTCGCATCGAGAAGGTTGGACATCTTAGTGGCTACAACGGTGGTTGAAGTTGGAATTGACGTCCCAAACGCCACCGTCATCACCATCCTGGACGCCGACCGATTGGGACTTGCCCAATTGCATCAACTCCGCGGGCGGATCTCGCGGGGCAGCGTAACAGGATTTGCTTGTGCGGTCGCATCGCCAGGCGCGAATATAGACGAAAACGAGCGGCTCAAGGCGTTCGCAAAATCCAACGACGGCTTTGAACTAGCTGAACTTGACTTGCGAATCCGCGGATCGGGCGACTTGTTGGGCACAAGTCAAACAGGTTTGCCACCGCTCAAAGTCGCCAACTTGATCGACGATGCCGACTTGTTGGAACTCGCCAGAACGACTGCCCGCGAGATACTGACCAACGATCCCGAACTGACCGAACCAAGCCTCAGTCGCCTGGTCAATCAAACGCTACGGCGTTACGGCAAGTCACTACAGCTTGCGGACGTTGGCTAACAGCCCTTCCATGCAACCATGCAATAAAGGTGTCAGGTGTCAGGAGTCTTTGTTGCATTCGAGTCATGCTGGCCAATACAAGCTGCAGCCCAAAGTGATGGCCGCCGCCCAGCCGCGAAAACTATTCAAGCGAATTCTTAACGAGGTGGCTGAGGCGCACTTGAATCGCTTGGGCCCTTATTCTTACTCTTAGTGTAATGAATTTCCATGAACTTCATCTCTTGTCCATCCATGAGTCCGTACATCGTAAACGTTCGCGAACCGTCCTTGTTGTAAACGGATGTCATCTTGGTCTTCATTTCATTTCCAGCCGGGTCTTTGCCAGTTCCCAAGTTTGTCAGCGTGCGAGTCGCTTCGTCCCAGGTTCCTTCCATGGTCATCGCATGAGGACTCATCGAATCGACCCAAGTCCCGACATACTTTTTCTTGTCAGGGTCAAATCCAGTTTGGCCGCACCCCTGGAATTCTGAACCCATCGCAGATCCTTTGAAATGGCTGATCAGCCACATGTCACCCAACATGATGTTGGTCTCCGTGCCTTTCGAAACTTCCGGCTCTGGATTGCCTGGGGTAAACATTTTGACCTCGGCGTCCCACGTACCGACATCGGCCTTTAGACGATTCATTTCATTTTGTGCGTGAACCGAACCGACCAAGAAACACATTCCAGCAATCGAAGATGCAACCATGCGAAAAACCACAAATCACCCCATTTTTGTTTGAGTACTTGCGAAACCGAATTGAGACACGCAATGATTATGAGGAATCGAAAGCGGCTACTCAAGACCCGCAAGCGACGGTCGGACACATTTTCTTAGAAAACAAAGTCGCCGGGAGGCCATGTTTGGTATCAATTCGATGAAAAGAACCAAGGAAATAGCAGCTTGGTTCATCGGTGCGATTTGTTCATGGCATCAGAAGTACTTGACGGGGCCCTGCGCCGGGGTTGCAGTCGTTTCCGCAAATCATCGCGCGTTTGGAATGTCGATCTGAGCTAGTCGAATTGCGGGGACAGTACTGCTCCAGTATTCGTCATTCATTTCAGGGCAAAACGCCAGCAATAGCTGTTTCATTGTTTGAACCTTGAGTGCAAGGACTTCATCGGTTTCGACTCGATTGTTCACGTAGGTCGGGTTCACGATCAAATTTGCGAAGACTTCCGCTTTGTCTTCCTCAACACCGGTTGTGGAATAGTGATTGAGGAATCCGCGCGATTCATCATTTACTACTGACGTTACCGCGAGACTCTGAGCATTCCT
>WPCK01244090.1_pt1 | contig 29990 bp, 18 predicted proteins | sample 5399851 | NCBI WGS metagenome assembly WPCK01 (sample SAMN12869471, study PRJNA574797) | sludge metagenome | isolation source: wastewater treatment of pH11 | place: China:Beijing | collected 2019-05-20 | reverse complement strand
CAATGGCCCGGGCGGTGGTGGCCCGGGCGGTGGTGGCCCCGGCGGTGGTGGCCCCGGCGGCGAAGGGCAAGGTCCCGACCGATCGGGGAATGCCGCAGGTGTCCCGGGCGCACGTCCTGGTACGGGTCCGAACGCCCCCATCGGCGTGGCACCCGTTCCGGGTGACGGATCCGCGACCCACGGGGGCAGCGGCCCGCAGAACCCCACGGCGGGGAACGCGGCCGAGGGAGCGCCCGGCGAGTCGCCCTCATCGCACGCCGCAACCCAGGACAGTCCGGAGGGCGCGGTGCCGGGAAGCGATTCGCCAGCGGGCGGTACCCCAGGTGGATCCGTGGCCAACCCGCAGGGAACGGCCGGATCTGCGGACACCGCTTCCGGCGGGGGCGCCACCGGGATGCCCGCCGCCATGGCCGCGTCGAGTCTGGCGGATGCACGCGGAGAGAACTGGGCCCTCCCCAATCTGGCCCAAGGCTCCATCGCCATCGCTCGACCCGTGCTCGTGCGCTGCGAAGCCCAACGCATCGTCCTGGAAGCCGAAAAGGGAACGGCCGACACGAACCAAGAGTTTGCCTACCAGGAGGCCATGACGAGCGCCATTTCTCCATTCGTGGAGGCGATTTGGGTGCGCATCGAATCCTGGGGACTGGCCGGTCCAGGCGCCTATTGGAAACCCGTCCTGCGAGTGTCCGTCCCAGCGGAATGTGATGGCCAATACGCGAACCTGGTGCGCCTGCTGGAACGCAGTGGCCTGGCCATCGAACGACGTTAGTGCGAGCTTCCCATGGCAAGACGAACCGCTCCCGACGAATCCGAGTCCTCCGGATATGACTCGTTCTTGGATGTCGTAGCCAATCTGGTCGGGATCCTGCTGATCCTGATCATGGTGGTGGGCTACCGAACTCGAGATGCCTGGAAGCGCGCTTCCGCCGACCCCAGCCTGCTGGCAACGTGGACTCCCACCGGGCTGGAGGCATCCACCGATCATTTGAGGGACCAGTTGACGCAGGCGGAGCGCGAGCTGGCGTCGTTGAAGCAGAATGCCTTCGAGCTCGATCGCAAGGCAACGGAAACCGCCGTACTGACCGACGGCAAAAAACAGGAACGCGATCACTTGCAGCTGCTCGTTTCTGCCGCGGAAAAAGCGCTCGCAGCAGCGAGTCAAACGCTCGATGGCGATCAGCAAGCAAAATATGACAGGGCCAAGGACGTGGAGGCAGCGCGGGCAACGTTGGAAAAACGGAGGCAGGAGATCGATGCGGCACGATCCGCGGCGGGAAGCCCCACCGTCCTCGATCACCGTCCCACACCGCTCGCTAAGACCGTCTTCGGCCAAGAGGAACACTTTCGGCTATTGGACGGTCGACTCGTGTATGTACCGCTGAACGAGTTGATCGACGAACTGAAGCGGGATGCGGGAAACAAGATTTGGAAACTGAAGCATGTCGACGAGATCACCGAAACGCTGCCACCTCGCGGCGGATTCCGCCTCAAGTACACCATGCAGCGCCGACAACGACGGGAAATGACGGACACCGGGCCCATCCTGCGCTCCACGGTCGAACTCGACCGCTTCGTCCTGTTGCCGGTGGACGACCAGCCAGGCCTTCCGGTGACCGAAGCACTGCAGGAGGGGTCCGCTTTCCGCCAGAAACTATCGAACTTCGATCCAGCACAAGTCACGATCACGGTCTGGACCTACCCCGACAGCTATCCTCAGTTTCGCGAACTGAAGGACTTTCTGGGGCAGCAGGGCTACCTGGTCGCAGGTCGACCGTTGCCTGCCGGCTTCCCCATTGGCGGTTCGCCGGATGGCAATCGATCATCGGCGGAATAGCGGACTCGGCGTTGCATTTCCCTTGCCGACGGGGCACGATGGTCCCTGTTGGCCACGGCCTGGCCAAGGTGCGAAGGCGTCCCCCGGGTGTCCCGCAAGTTTCGGTCCCAGGTCATGATGCCGAAGATCAGGGATCATACCGAGGGAAAGGGATCCTCCCCATCCTCGACATCGCCCATTGTGATTTCAGCAAAGCTCAAATGACGTCAAGCGACGATTCGGACCCTGCGCCGGCGGATGCACATTCCACGTTCAATCAGCAGAAGGCCTGTCGCTATGGCCAGATGCTGTACAACGTCAATGACGTGTACATCGGACGGTCACTCGATCTGTATGGCGAATTTTCGGAGGGGGAAGCGGAGCTGCTGCGCCAGATCGTGAAGCCGGGGGACGTCGTCTTCGACGTGGGGGCCAATATCGGTACACACGCTTTGTTCCTGTCTCGCCTGGTTGGTGATCAGGGGGCGGTTCTTGCCTTTGAGCCACAGCGAATCATCTTCCAGACGCTCTGCGCCAACATGGCCCTCAACAGTGTCTTGAACGTCCATTGCTTTCACGCAGCGGTGGGAAGTACGGCGGGTAGTATTCTGGTGCCCCAGCCCGACTACTACCGCCGAAACAACTTTGGCGGGCTGGAACTCGGTGCCTACAAGACGGGTGAGCGGGTTTCCCTCATGACGATTGACGCCTTGAAGGTTGGGAGATGCAATCTGATCAAGATTGATGTCGAAGGCATGGAGTGTGGTGTGCTGCAAGGTGCGCGCGAGACGCTCACCCATCACAAACCTGTGCTCTACGTGGAAAACGATCGTCCACGCCATTCGGCCGAGTTGATTCGATGCCTCCACAACCTGGGCTATAAGATGTACTGGCATCGGCCACCCCTCTATAACCCACAGAACTTCTTTGGAAATCCCGCCAATGTGTTTGGGAATCTGGTGTCGACGAACATGATGTGTATCCATCGGGACGTAGCGCATCACCCGGTCGGATTCGACATGGTCGATGTGGAAGGTTCGGTCTGACGGGGATTGGCACCGATTTCAGCCGGCAGCTTCGGGATCGCACTGCATTGCATTCGTGGGCGACGTGTCGATCACGCGCATGTGTCGCCATTTGCCGCCACGGAACCGCCAGAAAAAGAGGATGGCCGCCACCCACACCCAGAGCGTGATCAAGACCCAGCACCCGAACACGCCAAGGTTCAGCACCTCCACACTCAGCCAGCTGAGACTGGCGAGCAGGACCGCCAGGACCAGGCTCACCCGCAGGACAAAAGCGGTATCCCCCGCACCCTTGATGGCACTGACGAAGATCATGAATGTGGCATCTAGCAGATTGTACGCCGCGACGAATCGGAGGAGGATGACCGCCAGTTGTTCGACCGAAGGATCGGCGGTGGCCATTTCCGCGCCGGCGGTGAAGCCATGGATAAACAGCCCTGGTGCGACGAGATACAGCAGCGAGATCACCGCCATGTACACCCAGGCAACCCACAGGCCGGTGTAGGTGGCTCGTGCGGCCAGTGTGTCTCGGTTTTCTCCCAAGTGCTGTCCCACGAGAATGCTGACTGCCATGCCTACCCCCCAGATGGGCATGAATGCCATGGTGCTGATGCTGAACGCCATGGTGGTCGCCTCCATTTCCACCGACCCCAGCCGTCCCAGCAGCATGATGAAGATGGTGAAGCCCAGGACGTCGAGCAGCATCTGCAATCCGCACGGACCTCCGAATTGGAACAGGCGGGCAACGAGCTTCCGATCCCAGCGGGCCCCAGCCAGCGTGGCGAACTCCTCGCGATGCGCCTTGCGCAGGGGGAGAATCAGATACGTAACGGCCTTGAGCCATAGGCTGATGACTGTGGCCCAGGCGGCGCCGGCGATCCCCCAGGCAGGAAAGCCCCCATGCCCAAAGATCCAGAGATAGTCCAGGACCACGTTCAGCGCCGCAAAGGCAGAATCGGTCCACATCACGACCCAAGTCTTACCGCGACCACTGTAGAACGAGGCAGCGGACTGGGCGATCAGCATCGCCGGGGCTCCTACGCACAGAATTTGAAAATAGACCAGCTCCAGCGCCAGGGACTCGGACGTGTGTCCCGCCAGCCGAAACAGGGGGCCGGCCAGCGGAATGACCGCCAGCATCAGGGGGCTCATCAACAGCGCGACCCAAACCGCTTGCCACATGACCACGCCAATTCGATCCCATTGTCGCGCGCCAAAATACTGCGCGACGAACGTATTGGCGTACGAGCAGATGCCGAGCGGCAGGCACAGAATCGTGAACCAGACCATGGAGGCGGTGAACGAGGCTGCCATGGCGGTGCCCGACACCCAATTCAAGAACATCCGATCAACGAACGTCATGATCGTCCATGACAGGCTCGACACCACCAGGGGCGCTGCGACCTGCAGAACTTCCCTTCCGCCGCCCGGCCTGTGCCACCAGTTCCAGCGCGGTGAGCTGTCCTGTCGAGTTGGTATCACGGACTCGAGCATGCGATCCCCTTCCGGCAGTTGGACATGGAGCAGCCCGGCGCCGGATGCTCGGGACACGGTGCCTAGACGCTCGAACTCCCATGGAGGTTCGGCTTCAACAACGCGCGAGAAGGCCCCTTCACGTCCCAGACAATGCCCAGGCGGGCCAGAACCAAGATCCCCCAATAGATGAGATCGGGCTTCCACCATACCAGCCCATGGTTGGCTGAGGTCATGCAATAGTGATGTGAATTGTGGTATTCACCCAGCGTCAACAGCCAGTAGATCCAATTGTCGTGACTGTTGTCATCCGTATCGTACGGACGAGGTCCCCACAAATGGCCAAAGGTGTTGCCAATTCCCATGGCATGAAACAACAGGGCGGTGCTTGCCACAAAGCCCCAATAGACCCACGGCCAACCACCCAGGGCCAACAAGATAATCGCCACGATCGCTGGTGGAACATAATAGTGTCGGTCCAACCACCACAGCTCCGGGAACAGGGCGAAATCCTTGATCGCATCGGGCTCCGTGCGGGCATGGCGTTTCGCGAGCAGCCAGCCGCCATAGGACCAGAAAAAACTGTTGACGACGGGAGAATGCGTATCGCCCTCACGATCGGCATGGCGGTGGTGCTGGCGATGCCAGGACGCCCACCACAAGACCCCCCGCTGTGCCGTCGAAATGGCCAAGAATGCAAGGATCCATTGAAAGGTCCGGCTGGTCTTGAAGCTGCGGTGCGAGAAATATCGGTGATATCCCGCCGACAGGCCGAACATCCGCAGACTGTAGGATACCAGAAACAGGGCTGCGGTTTCCCCAGTGAGGGGAAACAACCACAGACCCGTCAGGGTTGCGGCATGCAAGGCGATATACCACCCGATGACGACGAGGTCATATCGCGCGGCCGGGTACTTGAGAGTTGGCGTCTCCATACTCAATATGTCGTGTCGGTGGGTTACCGGGCAACGGGCTTCCTGAGTGCTGAGGATGATACCGCGGCACGCTCTTCCTGAACCAATCCAAATTGACGCAGCTGCGCCAGATAGCGCGAAAGCAGCGATTCATTCATTCGGGGACAGGATAATCCGCTGTCCGCCAAGGCCGCCAGGGTCTGGCGGCAATCATAGCGCAATCGCAATACCTGGGGAATGGCGTCCTGCATGTCGCCCGAGATGACTCCCGGCATGAAGAACTTGGTCAGGAGTCCAAAAACGTCCGACGGGACGGTCGCCACCAGTTCCGAGACCTGCGCTCGCCAATGCTCGTAGGGCATTCGCTCCAAGGGCAGATCGGACCGCTGTACCCATTCGACGAAGGCGTCCAGCGGCAGGGGCTCGGGGTTCACCAGGTGGAAGGTCTTGCCGAGCAGACCCGGGCGGCGCGATAACGCCACCAGCGCCGCAGCCACGAAATCGACGGGCGCCAGGTTGAATTCCAGGTCCAGATGGGGGAGCGTTCCCAGCTGATAGCAACCCAATGCCATGACGTGGATCAGGTCCCCCACATTGCAAATCCCCGTTTGACTATGCCCGGTAATGCCGCCCGGACGGTAAATGGTCACGGGCAGCCCTCGCTCGCGCGCCACGGCGATTAACTGCTCCGACATCCACTTGGTTTGAGAATAAGCGTCTCGCAGTGACGAAAAGGATGGTAGCCGATCCGCTTCGGTCACGAGATCGAAAGCCGATCGATGTGAGGATGCCAGCACGGCGACGGTCGAGACGTAGTGCGTCGGCTTCAGGTGGTGCCGCATCGCGAGTCGCAGAATCTCGTGCGTTCCCCGTACGTTGCTTTCGCGAAGTACAGGATAGGTGTAGGCAAAGTTGAGAACGGCACCGTTGTGATAGATGACGTCAATCTCCCGAGCCAGCTGATCGAAATCCTCTGGCGCGAGTCCCAGTTCCGGCTGCGACAAATCGCCGGGTACGGGGATGATTCGGTCGGCGACGGAAATCGGGTCCAGATCGTATTTTTCCAGGTTTTGAAAGAGTCGCCGCAAGGCCCTTTCGCGACTCCCTCCGCGAATCAGGCAGTAGACTTCGGCGTCCGTCTGCCGCAACAGCTCGTCCAGCAAGAACGCGCCCAGGAATCCCGTTGCGCCGGTCAACAGGATGCGATCCACCGACCGCCGTTGGCAAGCTTCCGCCGGAGGCTGTATGGCAGGATCCAGCAGCGCGTCGTCCGCAAAGGCCAACTGAGTCAGATCCACGACGGGCGGCGAATGTGCGTGACGATGGCCGTCGATGTAAGCCGCCATCTGTTCCACCGTGGGGGACGCGATCAGCTCCGGCAGGGGCACATCCACATGGAACATGCGTCGGAGCCTGGCGGCCAGCAACGCCAATTTCAGCGAATGCCCGCCAAGTGCAAAGAAGTCATCCCGCATCCCCACCGCGATGCTTCCTAACAGGTCCTGCCAGAGGCGCGACACGAGATGTTCCGTTTCGCTTCGAGCTGCGACGAAGGGGGGTACGGGTGGAGCCGTGGGCAGGGTGGTGGCGCATCCCTGCGGTGAAAATTCGACGAAGGGATCGGCCACCACTTCCTGGAGCACCGCAACGAACGCTTCATGCAGCAGTGCCAGAGAAACGTGCTCCGAGGAGGACGCCACGCGAGCCGACTGTTGCCAGCAACCAAGAAAACTGCCATTTGTCTCCTCCACGGTCAGACAAATCTCCCAGGGAGTCGTGGGTGGAGATCCCTCCAGCCCCTCGACGATCACCGGGCCGAGTCGCAAGCGTTGTCCGGGCAATCCGGTGAGGAGTGCCGACACTCCTGGTTCGTCGATCAACGCATCGCGGACCATGGAAAATCCTGCCTGACACAGGATCGATCGGCCCGCTTCGCGTCGTTCCGCAGCGGATTGCAAGAGCGGATCCAACGAACCGCGAGCGTGGCGCTCGGCATCGGCCCATTGGGACTGGTTGCCACGCAGCCAATCGGCGAAGGTCCGAGATTCCCGTTGCCGGCTTCGAAGTGGAACCCAGCGTGCCAAACTTCCCGTCACCGTGCGAAGGTCCGCACTCTCGCGACCATTCATCAAGCAGGCCACGAGGAGGTCGTCCTGTTCGCATCGTCGGTGCAGCAGCAGTTCCCAGGCAGAGAGCAGTATGATGGCGGGCTTCACTTCGTGCTCGGCGGCAAGGAGGAACAGGCGGTGACTGAGTTGACTGTCCAGGCGGAACCATCGATGCGTTTCACCAAGGCCGTCGCCGGAAGACCGGCTGAATCCTGCCCGCAGGTTCAAGGGGGCCGGCAAATCGGCGAGCCGATCCTTCCAGTAACTGCGCGATGCCTGGCCCGCTTCGGACTGGACAAAGCTCCGCTCCCACATGACGTAATTGGCAAACGCATCGTCGACCAAGGGTTTCACTTCGCTTCGTCCGCAAGGAACATCCAGGCAGCCCGCGATCAATTCCCTGACCCAGACCGCCATGGACGCGTTGTCCGCCACGATGCGATGAGCGACGAATAGCAACACGGTTGGTTGATGATCTCGATGGAAGATCTCCACGCGGGCGGCAGGCCCTTGTTCCAAGTCAAAGGGCCGCTGAGCGCGATCGGCCAGCAATCGAGCAAGATCCCGCTCTGACATGTGGGTGATGGCGTGGGACGCGAAGTCAGGGAGACAGGCGGGTGACCGCGTTCCGTCGGCCGAAGCGCGGGCCAGAGATTGAATGGGCTCGCCGCTTTCGTCGGAAAACGTGGCGGCAAGCTGAGGATATTGTTGTGCGAGACGCAGGAGCGACCGACGCAGGGCTTCGCCGTCGACGGGAGGATGAAGGGCGACTGTGATCGCCACGATATTCGAATGCTGTGGCTCCAGCCGGTTTTGAAACCAATGCGTCTGTTGTGCTTCGGACAGCGGCAGGCGTGCCAGGTCCGCGGTGGTGACCTCCGACCAACTTCCCGGTCCGCTCTCGGTGCTCGCCGATCGCTCTACGGCACCGGGATCATCTGCCGAGTAGGCCAAGAGCTGGAGGACGGTTTCCGACAATTCCCGGAGCGTCGGGCCGCCAAGGACCTTGCCCATGGGCACGACCAGCCCCAGCTTGCCCTCCACGCGATTGATGAGCTCGATCGCCATCAGGGAATCGAGGCCGAGTTTCATGATGGAGGTATCGGGGTTGACCTTGGCGGCGTCAATTCCGCAGACGGCGGCCAGCTGCTCGGTAAGCAGTGTCCGAACCAGGTCACCCCTCTCTTCCCCGGATGCCGCCAGGATCATGGGACGTGATGAAGCTGAGGAACCGTCCCGGGCATTTTCGCGAGTCAACGGCGCGAACATGTTGGCACCGGCGACAAACGGGCTAAACCGCTCCATGCTCTGCCAGTCGACACGTGCTACGGCGATTTGCGGTTGATCGTACTGGAGCGCCAGCCGCATCACACTCAGTGCATCTTCGACCGAAAACGATTGAAAGCCGATCTTCTGGAAGTATTCGGTGATCTTCTGATTTCGATGGACAAATCCCGCGCCGGCGATCCCTCCCCAGTTGATGGTCAAGGCGGGCAAGCCCAATCGACGCCGGTAATGTGCCAGGCTGTCCAGGAAGAGATTGCCCGCATTGTAGTTGGATTGTTTGGCGCCGCCGGCGACTGCTGAGAACGAGGAAAAGCAAATGAAATGCTCGAGTGGCATGTCCCGCGTCTCGACGTGCAGATTCCAGGCGCCCATCATTTTCGGATTCAAGACCCGCTGGAACGGTTCGTCTTGCAAGTCGGTGATGAATCCATCGTCCAAGACCATGGCACCATGGATAACTCCCCGCAGCACGGGCATCGAATCGCGGACCCGCTGCACAACGCGGCGGACATCGTCTGGACGGGTCACATCTCCCCTTGCATCGAGCACCTGAACCCCGTCGGCCCGAAGCGTGTCGATGGCGACCTGGTCATGCTCATCCCGGGGGCCGCTGCGGCTCATCAACACAAGATGCCGTGCCCCGTGGCGGGCCATCCACTTGGCAACTTCCAGGCCCAGGCCTCCAGCACCCCCTGTGATCAGGTAGCTGGCCGCCGGTCGGAACAGATGACCATCCATCGTGCATGGCCCGATGGGGATCGGCGTGACGTCGAACGTCAACACATTCTTGCCCATGTGCTGCCCCTGGGCCATTTGGCGAAAAGCATCGGCTACATCCGTTACCGGGAACTCCTGGTAGGAAAGCGGCTGATACTCTCCCGCGTGAAATCGCTCCGCCAATGCCGACAGCATGCGTGCCACGAGCGCCGGTCTGCGGATCAGGCATTCCGCCAGGTCAATCACGAAATAGGAGATGTTGTGTTTCAGGGCCTCGAGGCCCAGGCGACTGTTGTTATAGATGTCGACTTTGCCAATTTCCAAGAAACGGCCAAACGGTGCCAGCACGGAAAGGCTCTTGGAGATAAAGGGACCTGACAGCGAGTTCAGGACGGCGTCGACCCCTTGCCCGTCGGTCAGGGCCAGGAGCTGATCGGCAAAATCCAGCGTTCGCGAATCGAGGACGTGCTGGACCCCGAGGTCGTGCAGAAGTTTGCGCTTTGGAGGGGATCCCGCCGTGGCAAAAATCTGCAGCCCCAGTCGCCGGGCGATCTGAATGGCCGCCTGTCCCACGCCCCCCGCCGCGGCGTGAATCAGTATCCGCTCGCCCGCCTGCAAGTGAGCCAGGGATTCGAGCGCATAATGGGCCGTAAGAAAGACCGTTGGCAGCGTGGCAGCGCCGGACCAAGACATGCCCGGCGGCATGGTGAACACGGTCCGGGCATCGGTTAACGCAAAGGATCGAAAGCAGTAGGGCGCGATGCCGGCCACGGAATCGCCTGGTTGAAAATTCTTCACCCGATTGCCCACGCGTTCCACTCGGCCCGCAAAATCGTCACCAAACCACTTTCGATCGGGGGGATTTCCTGGATAGATTCCCAGGGCCTTCATCACGTCTCGGAAATTGATGCCACCCGCCATCACTCTGACTTCGACTTCGTCCGGCCCTGGTTCGGGACGGCACGTCTCGTTCAGCGAGAGATGGTCCAATACTCCGGGTTTGTCGACTTGCAGACGGAAGGGAATCAGCCGCCGCTGGGGATCCTCCGCGGGGACCGTGCGCCGGGGCCATTCCGATGGGTCAGATCGTCGCAATCGGTTGACATAGCGTCGCCCTTGGCGAAAAGCGATCTCCAGCTCCTTGTCCCCCTGGGTCAGCTCTTGAAACACGTCCTCGATCTCGTGGGGTGATGGCTCGCAGGCCAAATCGATAACCGTGCAGCGAAAGGATGCATGTTCGGCGTTGGCGACCCGCGCAAAGCCCACCACGGGTGCCGACGAAAGCCCGGAACATAGATCGCCTTCGACGACTTCCTGAACTCCGCGGGTGACGAAATAGACCCGCGGTGGCGAATCGGTTTCCTGCCGCGACAGCGTGCGAATGATGCGAAGTGCCGTCAGTACGCCAGTATGTTGTGCCTGCGTGAGGCATTCGACCGTGAGTTGGTCTGCTGGAGGTTGATCCAGGCACCAGCAGTGGATCACCGTGGATAAGGGACCGGCTTCCTGGATGGCTCGCACCACGGCATCCTCGGCCGTCGCGTCCGCGGTTGGCAAAGTGGCTCCCTCCGTGGAACTTCGGGCCCGGGAGACTTCCAACGTAGTTGGATCGATACGGATGGCGCGATCCCCACGGGCAGCCAGCTTTGCAATGACCTGATCCGCCAGGCCGCTCAAATCGGCGAAAACCAGATGCGCGGCGGGAGGGATGGGTGTGGACGCGTTCGTTGCAACCGCATCCATGGCCTGTGCGGCCACCGGGGATGCCGAATCCTGTGACGACTCGCCCGCGCCATCGGGCGCAATCGCAATCAAGATCGCCTGCTCCGATTCCGATTCCGTTGGCGCACTGATGACGGAGCGAACGTCTCGAAAACCACATTCGCTCAGGAGACGCTCCCACTTGCCACGAGGCATCAGTGCATGATCGGGGCGAAGATCCGTGTCAGTGAATTTCCACCAGCCGGGCAATCCTCCAAAGATAATGTCCGTGACATTGCGCCGGTGAATGGGCTCCAGGAAGATCAGCAAACCCTCGTGGGTCAGGCAAGAGACAATATTGCGCAGCGTTCGACGCAAATCCTCCGTGGCATGAAGGACCGCCGATGCCAGGACAAGATCATAGCCATGCGGTGCCAGGCCTTGTTCCGCAGCCGGCTTCTCCAAGTCGAATGGCTTGTAATCGACGAATGGATACTTCGCAAAGAGTCCCTTGGCGGCCGTGACAAAGGCCGGACCGATATCGGTAAAGAGGTACTCCGTCCGATCGGGGGGCAGAATGGGCAGGACCTCGCGGGTCAAGGACCCCGTTCCGGCACCGATTTCCAGTACGCGCAGGGTCCGCCTCGGGGGAAGCTTCTCAATGGCCTTTGCAACCGCCAACGGAATCAGCCGGTTTTGTGCCGGAAAATCGAGTCCATCGACATAGAATTGCCCCACCAGCCGCGAGGAACCCCCGGGGAACAGGAGTTCCGTGGCATTCACCTCGCCTGTCAGGATCTTGTCGGCCGCTTCGCCGTTCATCTTGCTGAGAGCGATCTCGCTTCCGGCAAGACGCGGGTAATCTGCCTCGAGTTGGGCCAACTGTGGTTTGGGATCGGAGTACCGTGGCTCCTTGACGACCGTCCAGCGATCCGGTCCCACTTCGTGCAGTATTCCTGCGTCCTGCAGCGCTTTGAGCTGAATGCGGGCCACGCGATGATGCTGCCGGATGATTCCCAGTTGCCGGACGAAGTCCACGAGCGTGAAGGTGTCGCCTGGCGCCATCCGCCAGCCAAGTTTCAGAAAAGCGTTCTGGATGTACTGGCACGAAATCCGCTCACTGCGCGGCAGAAAATCTCGAGAATAGTTCCCCAGGCCATATTCCTCGTAGAGTTGTGGAACGCCGGCTGCCGCAGCGGCCACCATCGCATCCGTGGTTGCCAAGTTGCATGACCCCTGATGCCCGATGCCACGCAGTCGGCAGGGTTCCCAGCGGAATTGGTAAAGGCAATTCCCCAGATCGTCGCCCGTGGTTTTTTGCTCCACGGGATCCACGCGAAACTCCAAGATCTCGGCAACGGGAGTACCCTGGTCGTCGTAGACCAAGATGTTACATACCAGGGAGGGTCCGTCGTCATGAGTTTGCGTGGCACGTGCCCAGAGATGACGAGGCGGCCGATCGACGAAGACACGAATGCGACCGATACCACTGGGAAGGAACAGGTAGGAGCCTGTCTCGGGGACCGGTAAATCGCGGACCGCGCGAAATGTCTGGAAGCAAGCGTCCAGCACCGCCGGATGGAAACAATAGGCGGGAGGTCCCGACTCCAATTCCGATGGGACGACGATTCGGGCGAGTGCTTCCCCTGGTTCTCGCCAAACGTCCTGGACCTGGCGGAAGTTGGGCCCGAAACCGTAGCCTGCGGCGATGAGATCCGCGTAGTACGAATCGTGATCCATGAAATGAGGTAGCTGCTGCTGCAGGCGATCCAGGTCAACCGATTCGGGTATGGCGGTGAGCAGAGGAGTCAACCGGCCCTGGGCATGCAGCTCCCATTCCTGACGCTGGTCCGTGGCACTGTATACGCGATACGTCTTGTCGGCTTCGGTGAAGACGACGCGTACCATCGTCAGTTTGTCTTCAAATGCGAACAAGGCCTGCTGCATCCGGAGATCTTCCACGGCGTGTGGGTGCTCGGGGAACAATTGACGGGCCAGCGCCAGCCCCATTTCCGCAAAGCCAGCTGCCGGAAATACCACAGAATCCCAAAGTTTATGATCATTGACGTAGGGAAACAGTCGCGGGTCGAGCACGAATTCCCAGGTAGGTTCCACGGCCTGCACGCGAATGCCGAGCAGAGGGTGTACGGTATCGGCGAGCCGATTCTGATTTGCGACAGGGGCTTCCAGCCAGAATTTTTCGTGCGTCCATTGGTAGCGTGGCGTCCGTACGAAGTGCCCGTTGCTTTGGTTCAGGGCTGCCCAGGCGACATCCGCACCCCACACATGCAGCCCGGCCACGTTGTTCAGCATTTCCTCGGATTCGTCGCGCGACGTTCGCAGGGTGTGAAAGATCCTGGCCTGATGATTCTGCGCGGCCAGACAGTCCTCCAGGGAACTGCGCAACGACGGGTGGGGACCCACTTCCAGCAGGGCGCCGCAGCCACGTTCGACCAGCGTGTTCACCGCGGGCGCAAACAAGACCGGCAGGCGAACGTTCCTCCACCAGTACTCAGCATGAAGTTCCTCGCCCGGCAGGACATTGCCCGTCACGGTCGAAACGAACGGAATCGAACCGGGTCTCGGGCGAATATCCGCCAGGCATTGCAAGAGTTCATCCTGAATGGAGTCCATCTGGTCGGAATGGAAGGCGTAGTCGATTCCCAACCATTTCAGGAAGATGTGAGACGCTTCGAGTCGCGTGGCGATCCTTTCCAAGGGTTCGCGATCGCCCGACAAGGTCACGAGGCTGGGACTGTTAATGGCGGAGATGTGAACTTGCGGCGAATCGTGTCCCAGCATGGCGCGCGCCTGGGCCGCGCTGAGGGCGGTGGCGAGCATTCGACCGCGGCCCCTCGTGGTATGTTGGAGCCGGCTCCGGTGATAGGCGATCCGGACGGCGTCTTCCAGATCGTAAATACCCGCGACATAGGCCGCAGCCATTTCCCCCACACTATGTCCCACGACCAGATGGGGTGTGATCCCCCACGACCTCAAGAGCTCCGCCAAGGCTACTTGCAGTGCGAAAATGGCTGGCTGCGCGATGTCCGTTTGATCCATTCGTGAATCGGATTCACCTCGGGTCATTTCCTGGAGCAGTGACCAGTCGGCGTACTTGGAAAAATGGCCATCGATCCGCGCGACCGTATCGCGCACCAGGGGCTCTCGCTGCAGCAACTGCTGGCCCATCCCCCACCATTGCGGGCCCTGACCGGTAAAGACAAAGGCGAGTGGCCCCGTCGTAGCGGAACGCTCTCCGCATACGACACCAGGTGACCCCTCCGGGTTTCCCAACCACGCGCTCAGCCGGTCTCGGATCTCGTCTGCCGTCGTCCCGACGACCGCCAGCCGCTGTGGGTGGTGCTCCCTTCGGACGCCGGCCGAATAACACAGATCGGCCAGCGGCGGCGGGTCATCCCGTAGCACGCGGAGGAAGGCGCGGACATTGTTTCGCAACGCGACGTCGTCGCGGGCAGAAATCGGCAAGAGGAAGGGACGCTGGGCCGGGACTGGCGAAGGGCCGTCAGACGCGAGCTTCTCGACCTGGGAACGACCTTCCAAGACCACGTGGGCATTCGTTCCGCCGAATCCGAATGAATTGACGGCCGTCACCGGCACGTGCCCGTTGGCTGCCGGCAGTGGACGCAAGGAAGTGGGGACTTCCAGACGGAGCTTCGCCAACGGGATCTTGGGATTGGGTGAGTGGAAATTGAGGTTGGGGGGCACTTGCCCCCGATCCAAGACGAGAATGGCCTTCATCAATCCTGCGATGCCGGATCCAGCTTCCAGGTGTCCAATGTTTGTCTTGACCGAGCCGATCAGACACGTTGTCCCTTCGCTCCGGCCCCGCGATAAAACCGTCCCCAAGGCGGTGGCCTCGATCGGATCCCCCAGCGGTGTGCCTGTTCCGTGTGCCTCGACATAGAGGACCCGGTGAGGTGGAATGCCTGCCTCCTTGTATGCCAATTCCAGCATGGCCTTCTGCGCCTCGACGCCTGGCACGGTCATCGAGGACGTCTTGCCGTCCTGATTGGCGACTGCCGCGCGAATGACCGCATAGACGGGATCCCCATGCGCCAGCGCCCGAGACAGCGGCTTGATGCAAAGCACTCCGGCTCCCTCGCCACGCACGTAACCATTCGCGCGGGAGTCAAAGGCAAAACACTTGCCATCGGGCGAGAGCATGGTGGCCTTGCTGAAGGCCATGGTTGTGGAAGGAACTATCACGGCGTTCACCCCGCCAACCAAAGCCGCGTCGCACGTCCCGTCCCAGATGCTGTGGCACGCCAGGGAGACGGCTACCAGGGACGAGGAGCAGGCCGTGTCGACCGAGATGCTGGGCCCTTTCAGGTCGAGCGCATAGGAGATCCGGTTGGCTGCGATACTCAGCGTATTTCCGCTGTTGGAATGTACGTCCAATCCCTCGTGATTGGTCATTTGGATCTGGGCATAGTCACTGCTGGCGATCCCTATAAACACTCCCGTGTTGGTCCCCGCCAGTCGCGAAGGGGGGATTCCGGCATCTTCAACCGCCTCCCATGCCACTTCCAGCAACCATCGCTGTTGGGGGTCCATCCGGGCAGCTTCGCGAGGGGAGATGCCCCAAAATCGGGCATCAAAATCGTCCAGCTCGTCGATGAATCCCCCCCATTGGGAGTGCATGCGGAGGGGAACCGCCGTATCGGGATGATAGAAACGGTCGCGGTTCCAGCGATCCCGCGGGACCTCCGTGATTCCGGACCGGCCTTGGCAAAGAAGGTCCCAGAATGATGGGATGTCTTTTACGCCCCCCGGCAAGCGGCAAGCCATCCCCACGACGGCCAAGGGCTCGTTCCGCTGCGAATGACGAGTGGTACCATTGCTCTCCATAAATAAATACCTTCAATTTCCGTGATTTTCGATGGCCCACGCGCCAATCCGGGCTTTATCTGAGAATCGAACCTCCGTTGGGCGCGAGCCCACGGTTTCGACCACCGAACCGGCCGCGCACGCAGTCCGGCGGATGTGGCCATTCGGCAGAGTGAGTTCTCAAACAAAGCCCAGTACATCGTGAGAAATTCGCAGAACTCAATGGGAACTTCCGGTTCCAGGTGATCGGTCGACAGCCAGCGGCATCATAGAAGGGATCTTGGTCCAGGCATAGCGGCGCGGGCTGGGGCACCTCTGATTCACGCTTCTTTCCGTGCGGAAGGTGGTTGGGGAAGGCGTCCGTCGGGGAGTGAGTATGCTCGCAACTTGTCCGCTACGCGGCAAAGCAACTCATCCCAGTCCCCCAGTTCACGTTGTCGCAAGAGCTCGACACCGGGGTACCAGAGGGAGTCGGTGCGATCTTCCATCCACCGCCAGTCACAGCGTTTGGAAAGGAGGCACCAGGCCGGAATACCGAGTCCCCCTGCCAGGTGCACCAGCGCGGTGTCCACGGTAATTACCAGATCGAGCTGGGACAGGATGGCGGCGGTATCCGCGAAGTCGAACTGCAAGGCGTCGACATCGCGCAGCGCGGCCGGCTGGAGGGGTAGTGCCACGAGTTCCCCTCGCTGTGGACCCTTCTGAAGGCTGAAAAAGGCCACGCGTTCCACCGACCAAAGGGGGGAAAAGTGGGATAACGGGCACGAGCGGAACCGATCCAGCACGTTCTTGGGATTGCCGCCCCAGGTCAGTCCAACCTTCAGCGTCGCGTGGGGGACATGGCAGGCCCCCAGGTCCACCTGCCGCGACTCGGGCGTCAGGTAGGCGCCTGGACACGGCACCGTGGCCACGTTGGTTCGCAGGAAGAACGGCACGCTACCGAGCGAGACGTAGCGGTCGGCTTCCTGCACGACGAAATCCTCCGGGGCCCAGAGTTCGTCCGCCCAGACAGGATCGCGAAACATACAGTGCAGATGATCGTGACAGATGAAGAGCAGCCGGTCGCAATGGCGGCGCAGTTCGGGCAGAAAGCGGCAGAACTGGAAGACATCGCCGGCCCCCTGTTCCGCCGCGACCAGCAGGCGGCCGCGGAAGGGCCTGCCATCCCAGCGGGGTATGGTCCAGTCCACTTTGGGAAGTAATCCGGTGTGCCAACGCCATTCGAACTCGCGGAACCCTTCCGGATATCGCCCCTGCCTCAACAGGAGAAGGCCCAAGTTGTGGTGTGCGGAGGCGAATTGAAACTCGTGGGCAATCGCGGCCCGGTAGTGCAATTCGGCCTGGTCCCAATCAAAGGACTGTTCCGCGATCAAGCCGAGGCAATCGTGGGAAGGACCGGCCAGCCCAGGCACATCCACGATACGTTCAAAGCACATTCGAGCCAGATCGAAACGCTGCGTGTGCAGATAGACCAGTCCCAACGAAAAATAGGGGCGGGGGCGGCTCGCTTGCCGCGTGCTCGCCGCCAGCAATTCCCGTTCGGCGGCTTCATGCCGCCCCTGATCCAGGTGGGCATTGCCCGCGTCAAGAAGCCGGTTGAATTCCGGATCGTCGTCGGCCCCTGGGTGCTGGGACCCCGGTGTCCGGAATTGGTCTGAGGACATCAGGAGGAGATCCAGGTCAAAAATAAAACTGCAATCCCGACGCGCGCAGCGATTCCGCGAGATCCGAGACGTCGTGGAATTCCCAGGCATGCCAGCCTGCTTGTCGCGCGGCGCGTACATGTTCCGGGCGATCGTCCACAAACCAGACATCGGAAGGTGCCGATCTCGCTAATTCCGCTGCCTTGACATAAATGACAGGGTCCGGCTTCATGGCCGCCAGTTGAAAGCTCAATGCATACACATCGAAATACTCGGCCAGAAAGCGAAAGCGACCGTGACTGACGAAGTCCCAATGCCAGGCACTGGTGTTGGAGAGGATGCCCAAACGGACGCCGGCCGCCCGCAATCGTGTCACCAGGGGCACGACAGGTACGTTGACGTGAAAGATATCGGAGGCTGCCTGCTTCAGCACGGGAATCGCCACGCGAGTCGCAAACGTTTCTTGAAAATCTCGCGCCACGTGCTCGCAGGTGATGTCCCCCGATTCCAGCCGGTTCAGGTAGTTCTTCGCTTGCAGAAAGTCGCAGATGGCCTCGGCCGATATCCCCGAAACGTCGGCCAGCTGACGCGCGGCCCGATCGTTGTCGAAGTGCAGAAGCACATTGCCCAGGTCAAAGTACAAGAATGGCTTGGACATCGATTCTTGGAGAGGGCGCGCGGCGACGTCGAGGACTTGCGGCCCGGCAGCATACCCTCCGGTTCGGGTCATCGCTAGGCGTTTTGTCGTGTCGCATCGGCGTGACCTTGGCCTCCCCGACCACACGGGGAGGTTCCACGGGGGCAGGAGCGAGCCACGCGTTGACGCACTATGGCGGCGGGCTGGATCGGTCTACAATGTGGCGATTTCCGCCACTCGTCCCATGCCTGGCACCGATCCGCGGCAGGTGGTTTCCGTCATGAACGCGTCGATGAACCGTTTCAGCTGCCGTATCACCCAGGACAAGGTCCAAGGGGCGTCCCAGGCGATGTTGCTGGGGACAGGACTGTCGCCGGCCGACTTGACCAAGCCCCAGGTGGGGATCGTCAGCATGTGGCTAGAGGGAAATACCTGCAATATGCACCTCGATCGACTGGCCGCCGCTGCCAAGGAGAGTGTCACCCAGGCGGGGCTCGTGGGAATGCGCTTCAATACCATTGGCGTCAGCGATGGCATTTCCATGGGTACCGAGGGAATGAGCTATTCGCTCCCGTCCCGCGACCTGATCGCCGATTCGATTGAAAGTGTAATGTCCGCCCAATGGTATGACGGCTGCATCGCCATCCCTGGCTGCGACAAGAACATGCCGGGCTGCCTCATGGCGATGGGCCGATTGAATCGCCCGTCGCTGATGATCTATGGCGGTACCATCCGTGCAGGAAACTGGCAGGGTCGCAAGTTGGATATCGTCTCGGCGTTCCAGTCGTACGGCGAATTTGTGGCTGGCTCGATTGACGATCTCCAGCGGCAGCAGCTGATTCAGCATGCGTGCCCAGGCGCGGGGGCCTGTGGCGGCATGTACACGGCCAATACGATGGCCAGTGCCATCGAAGCGCTGGGAATGGCGCTTCCCTACAGCGCGTCGATCCCTGCCGAAGATCCGGACAAGCTGCGGGAATGCCACCGAGCCGGAGCCTTTCTCCGCCAGTTGCTGGAACGGGATCTCAAACCCCGAGACATCATGACGCGGGAGGCCTTCGAAAATGCCATGGTCATGGTTACCGCACTCGGGGGATCGACGAATGCCGTCCTGCACCTGATCGCCATGGCGCAGGCGGTGGCGGTCCCGCTGACCATTGACGACTTTCAAACGATCAGCGACCGCGTTCCACTGCTGGCGGATCTGAAGCCCAGCGGTCAATACGTGCAGGAGGATCTCCACCAAGTGGGAGGTACGCCGGCCGTGATGAAGATGTTGCTGGCTGAGAAACTGCTGCACGGAGACTGTCTGACCGTATCGGGTGGGACACTGGCCGAGAACCTTGCTGACCTGCCGGGCCTCGCGCCGAACCAGGAGGTCATTCGCCCCATCTCGAATCCACTGAATCCCAAGGGGCACATCCAGATCTTGCGAGGGAATCTGGCCCCGGACGGAGCCGTGGCCAAGATCACCGGCAAGGAGGGAACTCGCTTCCAGGGACCGGCGGCCGTGTACGATTCCGAAGAAGCCATGGTTGCGGCATTGGCCCGGCAGGAGATCGTGCGGGGGCAAGTGGTCGTTATCCGCTATGAGGGGCCCAAGGGTGGCCCCGGAATGCCGGAGATGCTTAACCCCACGTCCGCCCTGATGGGCGCCGGACTGGGACCACACGTAGCGCTGCTGACCGATGGTCGGTTTTCGGGTGGCTCCCATGGTTTTATCGTTGGGCATATCACGCCCGAAGCGCAGGAAGGTGGCCCGCTGGCCCTGTTGCAAAATGGCGATCGGGTCACGATCGACATCCAATCGCACCGTATCGACGCCGCGCTTTCGGAGGCCGAGTGGAAGCAGCGGCGGGCAGCATGGCGGGCCCCGCCACCCAAGGTCGAACGGGGACTGCTCGCCAAGTACATCCGGCACGTCCGTCCGGCGTCGCAAGGTTGTGTCACCGATGCATGATGCCGCCTTCGAGTATTCGCTGCTGGCTGTCTACAGCCTGCTGATCCTGATCAGCTCGTTCTGGGGTGGCTGGCTCCCTTCCCGCCTGCGATTGTCCCACACCCACATGCAATGCATCATCAGCCTGGTGGGTGGATTCATGCTGGGCATCGGATTGCTGCACATGCTGCCCCATGGAATCGCGCAGTCTGGCTCAATCGACCTGACGCTGCAGGCGACCCTGATTGGCCTGCTGTTTACCTTCTTTCTGATTCGCATTTGCCACTTTCACCAGCATCCTGCCTCGGATGAAATGGAGCACCACCACAGCTGCTCGGACCCAGCCCGCGACCATGGGGACGCCACCTGTGCCCACGATGTGCAGCATGGCACCATCCACGAATTGGGTTGGGTGGGGGTCGCGTTTGGACTCTCGGTACACACGCTGCTGGATGGAATCGCGCTCGGAGCCGCGGTGGCGGCGGATGCGATGCACCGCACCCGAGGGCTCTATGGATTGGGGGTCTTCCTGGCCATCGTGCTCCACAAGCCCCTGGACGCCTTTTCCATCACCTCCTTGATGAAGGCCAGTGGCTGGCCCCCAGTGGCCAGGCACCTCACCAGCCTGGTCTTCGCCGCCATGTGCCCCTTGGGGGCACTGCTGTTCGTGATCGGGGCCGCACAACTCGACGTGGATCAGGCCAGCCTGCTAGGGATCACCCTCGGTTTCTCCACTGGCGTCTTTCTCTGCATTTCCCTCAGTGATCTGTTGCCGGAAGTTCAGTTTCATCGGCATGACCGAATGATCCTTTCCGCCTCCATGTTGTCCGGTGTCTTATTGGCCTATGGCGTGGGCTTGCTGGAACCGTCCAGCGCCCATGCAACGCACGGACATTCAGCAAGCAGCACGACGGCCCCGGATTGAATCGCCAGGACGATGCCACGACCCGCCAATCTCCTCGAACTACGCGACAGCGGATGGCAGTCCAAATCGGTCAAGTACGAGATCCGCGACAACTTCCTGCGGGCCCTTGCCAGCGGGGAGCCCTTGTTTCCTGGAATCGTGGGGTATGACGACACGGTCATCCCGGAAGTTAACCTGGCGCTCCTGGCCGGGCACGACATGCTCTTTCTGGGAGAGAAAGGACAAGGCAAGAGTCGCTTGATGCGGCTGATCGCCCGGTTCCTCGATGCGGAAGTCCCTTATCTGGACCTGCCGGGCTCGCCCGTTCATGACGATCCCCTGAAACCAATCACTGCGGCCGGCCGCCGATATGTGGCCGAACATCCGGCGGACAAAGTTCCCGTCGCCTGGTGGCCGCGGGACCAGCGGTATGCCGAGAGACTTTCGCCGGGGACAAAATTCGCCGACATCATCGGCGAAATTGATCCCGCCAAGCTGATGCAAGGGACCAGCATGGCCGCCGAGGAAGTCTTGCATTTTGGATTGATCCCTCGCATGCACCGCGGGATCTTTGCCATGAACGAGCTGCCCGAACTGGATGAGCTCGTGCAAGTCGGCCTCTTCAATATTCTCGAGGAACGGGACGTACAGATACGAGGCTATCCCCTGCGATTCGACGTGGATGTGCTCGTGCTGTTTTCAGCCAACCCGACGACCTATAACCGCAGCGGCAAGGTGATTCCACAGCTAAAGGATCGCATTGGCTCGGTGATCCACACGCATTATCCCCGGGACCGCGACCTGGGAATCGAGATCACGGCGCAAGAAGCGGGTTGCGATCTGGAGGGTGAGTTCCCGGTCTCGATTCCCTTTTTCATGCGCCAACTCGTGGAGGAAATCTCGCACGCCGCCCGGCGCTCGCCGTATGTCGATCACCAATCGGGAGTGAGTGCCCGCTTTTCCATCGCCAATTTCCGGACCATGGTCGCCAGTGCCCGACAGCGTGGCGTCCTGCTGAATGAAAAACCGGCCGTGCCCCGCATCAGTGATTTGGGACACCTGGTCTCCTCCTCGCTCGGTAAACTCGAGCTGGACCTGATGGGTAGCCATCAGATGAGTGAACGGCAGGTGCTGGAAGCGGTCATTGCGGAGGCGATCAAGAAGATCTTTGAGGAGTATGTGGACCAGCATGGCCTGGCGGAAATTGCCGAGGTCTTCGCCAAGGGGGTCAAGGTCGAAGTGGGGGACGGCCTGCCTTCGTCCCATTACGCCAAACTGCTGGCGCGGGTCCCCGCCGTGTGGGAGAAGGCCTTCGAAGTCAATGCGGCGGAAAATCTGGCCATGCGGGCCTCCTGCATCGAATTCGTACTTGCCGGCCTGTACGCCACGGAACGGATCTCTCGCTCCCAGCGACACGGCAAGATTGTCTACGATCTCTGACGGAGAGGTGTGGATGGAAACAGGATTCGAAACGCTGTGGATGCCGACTCCGCGGAGTATGCGGAATGCTTCGCGGGTCCGTCCCGGGGCGCTGGCGATCCTTCAGGACGTGCCGGATCGATAGAGCCCCTGTGCCTCGATGTACGTTTCCACCCCGCGGGGAACCATGTAGCGGATACTGCGGCCCGCCATTACCCGCTGACGAATCTGGCTGCTGCTGAGATCGATCAGCGGCATTTCGACGTGCAATTGCTGCATCTCCATCCACCGGGTGGGAGAGGCCAAAGGCCGTACGACGTCCCAGGAGACCGGGAGGCTGCCAGGCCGCCGCACGACGGCCAGCAGTGCCAATTCACAGACCCGATCGGGTCGATGCCAGTTGGGAAAATCGGCCAGCGTGTCCGCGCCGATCAGCAAGATCAACTCGTCGCCCGGCCGACTTCCGTGCAATGCCTCCAGCGTATCCACGGTATAGCTGATTCCACCGCGTTCCAGCTCGAGTGAACACATCTCAAATGCGGCATGGCCCCCAATCGCCAGCTGCAGCATATCGAATCGGGCCTGGTCCGAGGCCGGGGGAGCACCCTGTTTGTGAGGGGAGACGGCCGCGGGGACAAACAGGACTTTGGCCAAATGGCACTGTTCCCGGCATTGCTCGGCCAACAAGAGGTGGCCCTGGTGCACGGGATCGAAACTTCCGCCGAAGATCCCCACTCGCATGGATTCGTCCGATAGGATCGCCAAGATCAAGTCCTGCCTTTGTTCCGTGGATTCTGCCGCGGCAAGTGCGCGGCAGCAAGTGGGAAATCGTCCGCACGCCGGTTCGGGCCGCGTCAACCGGGCACCTGCCCAGCCCGCCACATAGCGTCGGCATTGGTCCCTCAAGCGGTGGCCGTACCGTACCGGGCTCCTTGGCTACCGTGGCTCGCTGGCCATCCCGCAATCCGTGCCATTCGCGACGCATGTCGGACCGACGTGAGATTCGCTTCTGGTTGCATCGGGATGGGGAACATGCACTAGGATCGAGCTGCCTGGTGCGTCAAAATGTGGGCTCCTTGCCACTTCGAAGGACGCCCTCCCCTGTCGATCCCGGTCGCCACATGCCTCAACGACAGCGCACGCTCTTTGAGCTGGAAGCAGAACCGTGGGAACGGGATGCCGAGTCGGACATCGTTCTCGCATCCGTCGTGTTTCCTGAGGCCCCGCCGGGGGAATTTGATTACCACGTACCCGATCCGCTGCGGCAGGTACTTCGTCCTGGTGCTCGTGTCATCGTCCCCTTGGGGCGCGGGAATCAGCCGCGCGTGGCCTATTGTATTCGGTTGAAGACGGGTGCCGGGCCCGGCCGGCCATTCAAACCAATCCAGAAGGTCTTGGATGACCCGCCCCTCATCTTGCCGCAGGTTCTGGAGCTTGCCACGTGGATCTCGGAATACTATCTCTGCACGCTGGGGGCGGTGCTGGAATGCGTTGTCCCCTCAGGTGTTCGCCGGCGTGCGGGAACCAAGCGAGAGATCGTTTTACGCGTTGCCGATCATGTACCGGCCCGTCTGGGTGACTTGAAGCTGCCACCGGCGCAGGAGCGGGCCCTCTCGCTGCTGCTTCATTCGCCTCACGCTATGACACCCCACGCATTGGCACGGCAAGCGGGATGTGGCGAAGGGACCATCCAGGCCTTGCGGAAGAAGCAGCTCGTCCTGGCGGAACGGCGGCTCATCTTCCCTGGCGCTTCGGATGACGCGCCAGCACGCCGGGAAAAATCCAGTCCTCTGGTATTGAATGAGGATCAGCGTCGGGCCCTGGACGTGATTCAGCAAGCGCTCGCTGAGGGGGGGCACTCATCCATTCTCCTCCATGGCATCACGGGCAGCGGCAAGACCGAAGTGTACCTGCAGGCCATCGAGGAGACGGTCCGCTATGGCAGGCAAGCGATCGTTCTGGTTCCGGAGATCAGCCTGACGCCTCAGGCACGGCAGCGGTTCGAAGCGCGCTTGAACCGTGTCGCCGTCTTGCACAGCCATTTGCCACCCGCCACGCGGCACGCCCAGTGGCAGCGAATTGCACGAGGTGACGTGGATGTGGTATTGGGTGCCCGCAGCGCCATCTTCGCGCCCGTGCAGCAACTGGGTCTGATCGTGATTGACGAGGAACACGAGTCCACGTTCAAACAAGAAGTGGCCCCACGGTATCACGCACGGGATGTGGCGATGCGGCGGGCGCAATTGGCGGGAATTCCGCTGGTGCTGGGCTCGGCCACCCCCTCCTTGGAGTCCTGGCAGCAGGCAGAAGAAGGACGAATGCGGCGTGTCCGCCTTCCTCGGCGGGTGCAGGACCTGCCGCTACCCGAGGTTCGGATCGTCGACCTGAGGATGGAATCGCTGGATCGAGGCTTTCGCGGCGCGATCAGCCGGCCGCTCCATCGGGCCATGCATCAGGCCCTGGCCGACGGGGGACAGATTATCCTGCTGCTGAATCGGCGGGGTTACTCCACCCATATTCAATGTCCCCGTTGCGGCCATGTCGTCCGTTGTCACCAATGCGACATCGCGCTCACCCATCACCGTCAGGGAGAACGTGCGCTCTGCCACTATTGCGACTTCCAAATGCCGACCCCGCAGACGTGCCCGGCCTGCAACTTTTCCGGTATTCGGTTTGGGGGACTGGGGACCCAGCGACTGGAAGTGGAAGTCCGTGCGCGATTTCCCGAAGCCACCGTCGCCCGGGTCGACACGGATACGATGCGAAAGTCCGGAAGCCACGAAGCCGTCTTCGACCAGTTTCAGCGGGGGGACGTGCGCATCCTGCTGGGAACGCAGATGATCGCCAAGGGACTGGACTTTCCGCAAGTCACGCTGGTGGGGGTCGTACAGGCGGATACGGCCCTGCACCTTCCCGATTTTCGAGCGGGGGAAAAGACGTTTCAGTTGATCACCCAAGTCGCGGGGCGGACGGGTCGAGGCCCTCGAGGAGGCCGCGTCATCGTGCAGACCTATTGCCCAGATCACTTTGTGATTGCGGCCGCGGCACGACACGACTACGAGGCCTTCGCCGCCCGAGAACTACCGCTCCGCCGCGAGTTTCTGTATCCACCCTTTGCATCCTTGATGCGTCTCATCTTTCGCGGTGCCCAAGAGCCAGAAGTCGGACACGCCGCACAGACATTGGCCTCTCGCCTTCGCGCGGAGTCCCAGGCGAGGGGAATCTCATTGCGGCTGCTGGGGCCCAGTGTGGCTCCCATCGCCCGTATCCGGAATCAGTATCGCGTTCACCTGATTTTGCAGTGTCACGACGCGGAAGCAGTTCGCACCCTGCTGCGGGATTGTACGCGACGATTCCAAACACCCCCGGACGTGCAATGGATCATCGATGTGGACGCCGTTTCGCTACTCTGATCTGGCTGCCCCACGGACACGCTCGTAGAATAGCATCATGGCCAACCGCACGTTGCAGCGTCTTCTGGGTGAGACCAGCCTTGAACGGAAGTGCCTGCTCTTCTTTGGCACGTCGCTGTTTCTGCTCATCATCGGCAGCTTCTGGTGGTACGGTGGGGCAACCATCCGACTGATCTACGAAAACACCCGCAGCAATTGCCGTACCCTGATTGTCAAGAGCCTGGTGGAATTGCACGCGGGCGAATTGGCTACCAACTCGGAATTCAATGACCTTCGGAAGGAGCTGAACCGCGAACTGGAAATGTCCTCCTACTCGTGGTCCATCCTCTGCGAAGGGAAGCCTCCCGTGTCGGGATCACATTTCGGCGCGCCCGATTCGGTCGAGTCGCGAATGCTGGCGGACTTGCGGGCAACCTACCAGGATCGACTGGCGCAGGGAAATGAGCGCCCCCCGGACCCACTCCCCGGGAGCTCCGTGCTGGACGTGCCAGACCCCGCCCAGGTTCCCCCGATCTACGACACCCCCAAGGATGCACTCCCTATCTGGAAGGAAAGGCGGACCCTTGCGTCCACCCAGTACTACCAGGTGGTCCAGTGGAAGGAGAGCTGCGTGATTTGCCATGCCCCTCGCTATGGCATCGTGATGGGGGACCGTTCACGACAGGAAGTCCTGCCCGAACTGCCATTCATGGCCGTCAAAGTCACACTCCCCTTTTCGAATACCCAGCGCGCGATCAATCGGATGTATGCCATCGCCCTGGCAATCGCCATCATCACGGTGTTTCTGGCGGTCTTGGCCCTCTATTTCATCGTGCGTTTCCTGATCGTAAAGCCGGTCCAGCACCTTCGTAACGTGAGTGAACAGGTCGAACAAGGAAATTACCAGGCCCGCGCGGAAATCGAAACTCAGGATGAACTCGAAGACCTGGCGCATGCCTTCAATGGCATGCTGCGACACCTGGTCGAGGCCCAAACGAAACTCACCACCTACAACACCGAACTCGATGCAAAAGTCGATCAATTGGCACAGGCCAATATGAAGCTCTATGAAATGAACCGCCTGAAAAGCGACTTCCTGGCGAATATCAGCCACGAACTGCGTACCCCCCTCAACAGCATTATTGGCTTTTCGGAAGTCCTCCAGGGGATTGAGTCCCTCAACGACAAACAGAAGCGCTACGTCTCCTATATTCGCAGGTCCGGTCGTGGCTTGCTCGATATGATCAACGACATTCTCGACCTGGCGAAAATGGAAAGCGGCAAGATGGAGGTCCGGCTGTCCGAATTCTTCATCCTGCCCGTCGTGCAGGAACAGTGCGACTTCGTCCGCTCCTTGGCGGAGGAGAAGAACATCGACGTGTCGGTGGAATGTACCCCCGACCTGCCTCCCTTGGTTCAAGATCAGGCCAAAGTGGGGCAGATTCTGACCAACTTGCTGTCCAACGCCATCAAATTCACTCCCGATGGAGGCTATATTCGCGTAGTCATTCGGCCGGAGGGGTCTCGATCCGAGTCCGATGCCCTGCCGGCCACTCCCCTGCGCTTGACCATCAGCGTCATCGACACGGGAATTGGGATCGCCAAGGAGGACCAGGACTCCATCTTCGAGAAATTCCGACAGGCCGGTACGCTCCGCGGCGACAATTTGACTCGCGAGTTCTCCGGGACGGGGTTGGGGCTTTCCATCGTTCGAGAGTTGTGTAATCTGCTGCACGGCCATGTGTCGGTTCGGAGTGAGCTGGGAAGGGGGAGTACGTTTGTCGTAGACCTTCCCTGGCACCTCTCTGCGGCCGCGGCCACGCCGCTCGACCTGGAATTGACCGATACCCGAAGTTTTTCCGAGCGCAGCCGCCTGGCGGCCCGCAAACCCTTGCTCGCTCCGGCCCACGGCGAGGCACTCGATCCGCGCGAACCCCTGCATGATTAACCTTCCCATCGAAGTTCATCTATTCACCGACGGCGGTTGCAGTGGCAATCCCGGCCCAGGAGGTTGGGCCTTCATCCTCAGGCATCTCGCCACCGGCAAGGAAATGGAAGAGGCTGGGGCCGAACGGCACACGACGAATAATCAAATGGAGCTGACGGCGGTCGTCCGCGGCCTGCAGGCCCTCAAGCGAGCTTGCCGCATCGAACTCTTCACCGACAGCGTCTATGTGGGAAAAGGGATCAGCGAATGGATGCCCAAATGGAAACAGCAGGGCTGGCGACGCAAGGAACAGGGCAAGTTCAAGCCCGTTATGAACCTCGAGTTGTGGCAGCAGCTCGATGCACTGCTGGAACGTCATCAGGTGCGATACACCCGCGTCGCGGGTCACAGCGGACACCCGGAAAACGAACGCTGCGACGAGCTAGCCGTGGCCGCCTACCAAAAACTCCTCTAGGCGGCGCGATCCGTTCGACGTCCTCGTCAACCAGCCGCTGCCAGCCAACCGGTTCGCGGCAGACAAGTCCCTGCCCCCACGGCGGATCCACTCCCGTTGTACCACACGTCGGAAATACTACCGGTTTTCAACCGGTCGTACTTTACCATCCGCCTGAAAGCGTCCTGAGCAAGCTAGGATACTCCCGGATAGGTTCTGGGGTATGTGCGTCCGAGTGTGCAACGTTCACCAGGTTCACGTCCCTATGACCTCCTCACCAAAGCTCCGGTACCTCCCATTTTTCGAATGCGACGCGGCTCCCAACGACCTCTGACCGTCTTACCCATCCTGCCGATCTCGTGCTGGAGTTACGGGGGTCCACAGAGGCGCGGAGCCGGCGGCGATCCCCTGGAGGTCTCATGCGGGGGACTTCGCGGCGTGTAACTCCCCGGAATGGTGTTGCGGTGTGTGTCCCCCGGAAGGACCGGCCGGTGTGTGTCCCCGGGATGTGCGCGATGGTGTTCCCCGGGATGGTGTGTGTCCTCGGGGAGCCGCCGGTGGATCGCTCCGGTGTGTGTCCCCGTTATGTCCCCGTTATGCCGCGATGATCTCCGGTGTGTGTCCCCGGGATTGTCCTCCCCGGGATGTGTGTCCCCGGGATTGTTTTCCCCGGGATTGTTTCCCCGGGATTGTTGCGGTGTGTGTCCCCCGGAAGGACCCCCGGAATTGTCCCTCCCGGGATTGTCCCCCGGGGATGTTTCCCCCGGATGTCGCCGGGATGGTGTCCCCTGCCGGTGTGTGTCCCCGGGATGTGGATCGAACGATTCCCACGGCCGCGCAGTTTGGCGAACTACTTTGGTCTGACACCGAGCAGCCGGAACTCCGGAGAGTCACAACACCGACTGGGTTCTATCACCAAACAAGGAAGCAACTTTGCACGCTTTTTGTTGGGCCAGCTTATTGTGCACGTTCTCAAGAAAGACCGGAGAATGCGCGGATGGTATCGACGAATCACATTGCGTCGTGGTTCGAAGATTGCCCGCGTTGCAGTGATGCGTCGAGTTGCCACGATCTTTTGGCACATACTGACCTATCGCGAAGGGTATACGATGGACGGTCCACCGGCACGTCTGGCCCATCGGCAACCGCATCCGTTCACGAGTGGCGCCGCATGACGAACCAGAGGCAGGCGTCGTAGAGACACGATTACCATGACCTATGGATGAAACATTGGACTTGCGGAGGATGATTGCATTGGTCTCTGCTATAGCAGAGATCCCCACGAGACTGCCTCAGTCTGATGGGGACACTGGATCGTGGCGTTGGCATGCCAACGTCCGCGACGTTGCTGTGATTGAGACGAGGCAGGCTCCGTGGGACGGCCGTACGACGAATAGTTCCGTGCCAACCATAACGGTTGGGTGCTTCTCGAAAGCAGGAGCAGGACCCACGAAGGGATGTTTAGGGGTGCAATCGGACCTTCAAAAGAACGTTGCAATCGAACCCGAAAAAGAACCGTAATTCCATCCAACGCGACGACTGTTTCATCACCGCAAAAAAAACACAGCCGGAGCTGTGACCGGCCAAGGAGCGCGCAGACAACGAAGAAAACCAGGATTCGGATCTATTGACACTTCCGCCTCTTTCAGGGATGTCCCCAAGGCCCCCTTCCCCAAGGCCCCCTGCGTCTCGATCTTTCGACCGTTTTCCCATGATTGTCGCTCCCGTAGTGAGGAATACTGGTCACCCACTTACAGGATAGCGCGCGATTTCCGGACGGCGTTCACAG
>WPCK01044187.1_pt1 | contig 29995 bp, 23 predicted proteins | sample 5399851 | NCBI WGS metagenome assembly WPCK01 (sample SAMN12869471, study PRJNA574797) | sludge metagenome | isolation source: wastewater treatment of pH11 | place: China:Beijing | collected 2019-05-20 | reverse complement strand
GTGCGGTGCTCGGGGTCGAGCTTGGACCACTCGTTGAAGACACGCTGCGCGTCAGAGAACACCTTCTCGACCGTCGTGGACACGTTCAGGTGCTGGGCGAGGTTCTCGGACTCGCCCTCGTAGGCGAGCTGGAGCTGGTTCTTGAGATCGTTGAACCGGTTGTTCACCGGGGTCGCCGAGAGCATCAGTACCTTGGTCTTCACGCCCTCGCGGATCACCTGGCGCATGAGCCGCTGGTAGCGCGACTCCTTCTCTTCGGCGTAGTCGGCGTTGCGGAAATTGTGCGACTCGTCGATCACCACGAGGTCGTAGTTGCCCCAGTTGATCCGATCCAGACGTAGGCCGAGCGACTCGCCCTTCGTGCGCGAGAGGTCGGTGTGCGCGAGCACGTCGTAGTTGAAGCGGTCGGTGGCGAAGATATTGGTGGTGAGGTTGGCGTTGTAGTTCGTCCAGTTCTCGGCGAGCTTCTTCGGGCACAGCACGAGAACGGACTTGTTGCGCAGCTCGTAGTACTTGATGACCGCCAGTGCGGTGAACGTCTTCCCGAGGCCAACGGAGTCGGCGAGGACGCAGCCGTTGTAGGTCTCCAGCTTGTTGATGATGCCCGTGGCCGCGTCCCGCTGGAAGTTGTACAGACTCTGCCAGACCTTCGTCTCCTGGTAACCGGTGCGGTCGTTCGGCAGCACGTCCTCGTTGATGTCGTCGAGAAACTCCGCGAACAGGTTGTAGAGGATCAGGAAGTAGATCCGTGCCGGCGAGTTCTCCGCGTAGACGGCGGCGATGTGATCATGCACGGCGTCAGTGACATCGCGCACCTGCTCGGGATTGTTCCAAATCTGATCGAACAGCTGCAGGTACTGCTCGGTCATCGGCGCTTCATCGAGCCGGTTTACGAAGCTCGACACCGCGTTGCCGCGTTCATACCCGAGGTCGGCGGTCGTGAACCCCTGCAACTGTGTGTAGGCGGTTTTGTCGTCGATCACGGCGAACTGTTGCATAGGGTTGCCAGTCGCGTTCGACCGGAACGTCACCTTGCGGCGAACCCAGTCCGCGCACTCGCGGGCGATCGCGCGCTGGGTGAGCTTGTTGCGCAACTTGATCTCGAAATCCGACCCCGCCAAGCTCGACTCTGCCAGATTTCTATGGGCCTGCCCGGGGATGAAGAACTCCCGGCGTTCCTTCCGGAGCTTGTCAGTGACCTTCTCAGTCACGAACGAAGGGGACGTGAAGAGGAACTCCAACTCGGAGACTCGCTCCAGCTCCTTGCGGAGCGCTTCGAACGCGAAGATCGAGAACGTCGACGCGGCGATACGCACCTTGGAACCCGGCTCGATCTCGGCCTTGAGATCGTCGCCCAGCAGATCGGTGACGTTGTTGATGATCCTCACGCGGCTACTCAGTGTCCTCGTCGTGGGACGGAACAGCCGCGCCGCCTCGGCGTACCCAGTCCTCGATCTCGCCGGCTTGGAAACTTCCAGAGGCGACCGACCTTGTGGGCGGGCATGGCCTTCTCGGCGATCCAGGTGTAGACGGTGTCTTTGGTGACCCCGAGGTGGGCGGCAATGTCGTCTGCGGACAGCCACGGCTCAGCCACGTTGATCCTCCCTCGCTCAACGGCCCGCCAGACCGGCAACTCAACAATATCGGACCAGCCAGCTTCAGCCGGGTCTCCACGGGCATGACCGAGCCAAGCAGGTGCTTCAGACCGAGGCGCAAACGTGTCCCGCTCCCGCGCGAACCGCAACACGCCCGGCAACTTCTAGCTTGTCCATGAAATTTCAGGGGTGGGCAATGAGTTGCCGGGCGTGTTGCTTTGCGCCCGGGCGTGTCGGGCCGGCGGCGTAGGATCCGCGCTCACCTGGGCGGCTGAGGCAAAGAAGATGGGCCAGGCGGAAACTTCCTCCAAGGGCGGACCCTTGGTCGAAAGTTCAACCTGACCCATTTGGGGTGCCTAAGTAGTACGTTCGGCAACTCCGCCCCCAAGACGAAAACCCTGGTCAACCGCCTGTTGCGGGGTGTCTACAACGTGTCCAGGCGGCCCCAGAGTAGCGCCCCGAGGGATGATCGGGGGCCTGTCGTGAGGACTATCGAGACGGCTCAAACTTTTCTCACCGCTTCCGAAGTGGACCAACTCGTCGGTGACTACCTGGCCGGGATGAGCGTCAAGACACTGGCAGAGCGGTATGGTATCCACCGCGCCACGGTATTCTCCCACCTCCGTCGTCGCAACGTGCCGAGTCGTCGACCGGGGCTCGGCCTCGATGAGAAGGCAGAGGCTGTGCGCCTCGCCCGGGCTGGCGTCTCGATGCGGGCGATCGGTCGCCGGATGGGTGTCGACCGCAAGGGTGTTCGTCTCGCTCTTGTCGAGGCTGGACTGATCATGGATGACACGCCCCCACAAGTGGAGCGCACCTGCGACAAGTCTTCCTCCGACCCGAGGTCACTGACTCACGGGCGGTTACGGACTGTCTCGTAGGCGTCGAGTGCGTTGGCGCGCGTCTCCCGCAGATCGACGATGGGATCTGGATATTCGCCCGTCCGCCACTCCTCGATGTTCGCGCGAGTGTAACGATCTGCCGGATCAAACTTTGCCGCCTGAAGTTCGGGGTTGAAGACGCGGAAGTATGGGGACGAATCCGGCCCCGATCCGGCCACCCACTGCCAATTGAACGGGTTGCTGGCCGAATCTGCATCGACCAGTGTGTCCCAGAACCAACGCTCCCCTTCGCGCCAATCCACCAGGAGGTTCTTGGTGAGGAACGAGGCCGTGACCATGCGGACGCGGTTATGCATCCACCCCGTGCGCCAGAGTTCACGCATCCCGGCGTCAACCAGCCGGAAACCAGTGCGGCCCTCCTGCCACGCGGTGAGTAGATCCGGGCGGATCGCGGGCCACGGGAAGGCATCAAACCCAGGACGCCAATTCGCCGTGGCGAGGTCCGGTGAGTGATAGAGCGTGTGCCACGCAAACTCGCGCCAGCCCAACTCACTCAGAAAAGCCCGCACGCCCTCGGAGGCTTCCTGACGCATCACCTTCGCCGCGTGCCACGCCTGAAACGGGCTGATCTCGCCCCAGCGCAGATGCGGAGACAACCGAGACGTGCCCGGCGTGCCGGGAATCTCACGATCGGACGCGTATGTGCGGAGGGATCCGTCGAAAAAGTCGGCAAGTGCCCGCTGTGCACTAGCCTCGCCGGGCCGCCACGCCGCGCGGAGTCCGCTTGCCCAGTCGGGGTGTTTGGGCAGGAGCGCAAGTTCGTCCATTTCCAAGCGGGTAACTCCCGTGAGATCTGCGGAGCGATTGATCCGCTCTGGCACGCTCAGCGGCAGTCGGGGTGGAGGCGCAGCATTGCAGGCCTTCCAGAACGGTGCGAACACCGAATAGGGATCCCCGTTCCGGGTCCGGATCATCCAGGGTTCGAAGAGCAGACTTGCCGCGAAACTCTCCACCTCGATGCCCGCAGCGCTCAAGGACGCCTTCACCTCGGTATCGACGGAACGCTCCGGGCCGCCATAACGGCGATTCCAAACCACTGCTCCCGCACCGACCTGGCCGACGATGTCCACCACCTCGGCAGGCGCGGCACCATGCCGCAGTACCAGTGGGATTCCATGGTCAGCTAGATCGGCTTGCAGCGCAGACAGGCTGTGGTGCAGCCACCATTTAGCTGCCCCTCCGAGCGATCGGATACCCGAGGACTCCTCATCGAGGACGTAGAGCGCGATTACCGGCGCGCGCTGGTCGGCAGCGGCACACAGGGCGGGGTTGTCAGCGATCCGAAGATCATCTCGAAACCAGACCACCACGGGTGCTGAACTCACGCGAGCGCGTCCTTTCCCATTTCTGACGGTGCCGAGCCGTCACCTTTGTGAACCAGCTTCGAAGGCCACCAGATCGCCGCACCGATGTCGTAGCAGAGCGCCGGGACCAGCAGAGAACGGACGATGAAGGTGTCCAGCAGCACGCCAAACGAGACTATGAACGCAAGCTGCGCAAGGAACAGGATCGGGATCACTGCGAGTGCGGCGAACGTTGCGGCGAGGACGAGCCCCGCCGAGGTGATCACACTTCCCGTGATCGTGAGCCCACGCAGAATACCCGGGCGCGTGCCATGACGTAGCGCTTCCTCGCGCACACGTGTCATCAGGAAGATGTTGTAGTCAATACCGAGGGCCACGAGGAACACAAAAGCATACAGCGGCACTCCGGGATCGGCGCCAGGGAAGCCGAGGATGTGGTTGAACACCAGCGCCGAGACGCCCAGTGCGGTACCGAAGGACAGCACCGTGCTCGCGATCAGCACGAGTGGTGCCAACAGCGATCGCAACAGCACCGCAATAATCAGAAGGGTCACGAACAGGATCAGCGGGATGATCAGGTTGCGGTCTCGGATTGATGCATCATTTGTGTCGATCGCCGTGGCGGTCACGCCACCGATCAGCGCCCCGGCAGGGGCGAGTGCCTCCCGGAGTTCCCGGACGGTCTGCTCTGCGGCGGCCGAATCGGGGGCCTCAGCCAAGGTCGCCTGGAGCAGGACCGCACCGTCGACGACCGTGGGCTCGGGTGCGGGAGTTCCAGGCGGTCCGAGTGCCTGAATGCCATCGGCCGTGACAGGCGCGATGCCGCTCGGTGAATCCGCAGCCACGATACTCACATTACTCACTCCAGAGTGGTCCAGCATCACATCGGTCGCCATCTGTAGTTGCTCCTCAGGGACCACCACGAGGGCAGGGGTCCCGGAGCCGCCCGGGAAATGTTCGCCGAGCAAGACTTGACCATCTCGGGACTGTGATTCGCCAAGCACCAGATTGGATTGGGCCACACCCGTTGCATTGAACCCCGTGGCAGCGATAACACCAAGCGCGAGCAGTGCCGTGGGAGCAATCCAGATCGGTCGAGACTTGCTCGCAATCTTCCGCCCAAGTCGCGCCCAGAGCCCGGTGGTGTGGACGCCCTGCTCGACAGCCACGACATCGGGCTCAAATTGTGGCCGGCGCGGCCAGAACGCCCAGCGGCCGAGGATCAGCAACAACGAGGGCAGCAAGGTGAGCGCCGAGAGCATCGCAAAGACGATGCCGACGGCGGCCACTGGACCAAGTGTGCTGTTGGACTTCAGATCGCTGAGCAAGAGACACAGGAGACCTGCGATGACCGTGCCTCCCGATGCGAGGATCGGTTCGAGGGAACCTCGCACGGCCCGAGTCGTGGCTGCCCAGTTTGTGCGCTCGCTACGGAGTGCCTCACGGAATCGGGACACGTACAGCAGCGAGTAATCGGTGGCCGCGCCAATCACGAGAATGAACAGGATGCCTTGAGTCTGGCCGCTCAGGAGGAAGACTCCCGCCTTAGCAAGCCACCACACGCACAGGAGTGCCACACATAACGCGAACAAGCTGGTGGAAAGAACCACAAGCGGAAGCAGCGCGGAGCGATAGACCGCGATCAGGATGAGGAACACCGCGCCCAGCGCCACGCCGAGCAGGAGACCGTCGATTCCTGTGAAGGCCTCGAGCAGATCGGCGGTGAAGCCGGCTGGCCCGGTAACGTGAACCTGCACGCCCTCCGGAACCCTGTCTTGGAGTCCCCGACTCAGTTCGGCCACGACTTTGCCGATCTCGGCGTCCGGTTCGATTGGCACGAAGACCTGTACCGCCCGGCCGTCGTCGGACGGGATCGCTGGGGAGACCTCCTCCGCCACGCCCGCCACGGCAGGTAGACCGGTGATCTGGGCGGCGATCTCCTCGAGTTGCGCCTCGCTCAGAACCTGCTCGGAGGTGAACACCACGATTGCCGGAATCGCGTTCGATTCGCTGAACTCACCCCGAAGCTGTTGAACCTTGGTCGCCTCGGCGGAGGCAGGGAGGTAGTTCGCCTGCTCGTTCGAGGAGACCTCATCGATCCGGCCGAAGTACGGTCCCCCGAGCGCTGCGCCTATGACCCATATGACGATCAGGAATGACGGCCACAGTACGCGAATCCAGCGTCGCCCGCCGCGGGGGTGGGCCGCACTCTGAAGGGGGCGCCCGATCACAGCTGCTCACTTCCGGCGGCACGAGGAGGCAGAGGCACCAGAACCGAGGTGCGCGCCTTGTACGCCTGGTATGCGGCCTGATCTCCCCAGTACCCGTCAGCTTTACTCTCCAACAGCGGGATCCCGCTGATCTGCGTGAGCAGCACGATCACGAAGATCGGCGAGATCAGAGTGGCGTACTGCCAGCCGCTGAGAGCCGGGATCGCAGCGATGGCGATGCCCATCCACAGCACGATCTCGCCGAAATAGTTGGGGTGGCGAGACCAGGCCCACAGCCCTGTGCGAATGAACTCGTCCTTGTTGGTCGGCTCGGCACGGAAGCGGCTCTTCTGCAGATCCGCCACAATCTCGAAGACGAATCCGGCGAGCCACAGCAGCATGCCGACGACGGTGAGAACACCCAGGGTGGGCCGCTCGGCTGCGGTGATGGCCGCCAAGGCAGCGGAGAGCGTGATCGCGACCCAGAGGGCTTGGATGATCCAGACGGTCAGGAAGCGTGGGAAGTCCGGCTTGATGTCATCGAATCGATCATCGGAGCCGGAGCGGCGAACGCGCATGAAGAGAAACGATCCGAGCCGCAGCGCCCACAGTGTCACCGCACCAGCCAGGAGCAATGAGACAGCGTCGGTGTGGCCACTGAGCGCAACGCCGCCGATCGCTGCGGTGATGTACGTGAGGCTTCCGGTCAGGTCGAAGAACGTCTCCGTTTGATTCAGCCAGGCTGGGATGAAAGCGATGATCTGGACGAGGAAGATCCAGGCCACCACGAGCGCAAAGACGGGCAGACCCATCACCTCGGTGCCCTGGTGGGATCCGGCTGCGGCGATGCCGGCACCGAGCGCCACGACGAGCAGGAGGATTGCTGCTGATATGGCTGGCTTCTTCTTCGCCCCTTGGGCGTCGCCGGACGATGCAGTCATGATTGGTTCTCTCCTTGGTACAGCTGGTGGACATGGTGTGCAACCGTGTTCAGGAACTCGGTACGGCGAAGTTTGAGCGTGGGAGTCAAGGTCCGATCGTCCTCGGAGGGCACCGCCATAAGCACGATGAACCGGCGCACTTGCTCGGCGCGCGAGACGGCCGCGTTCGCGCCGTCGACGGTGCGCTGGATGTGCGCCCGGATACCCTCATCATCGATGCGGATTCCGTCGCGCGTTGTGGGTGCCGCCTCCAGCTGTTGTGCGAGTTCGGCGGAGCCGCGTCTGCGCGCCCACGCGGCCGCCTGTTCGGCATCGAGCAAAATCACCGCTGCGGCATACGGCTTACCTTCGCCCACCATGATCGCCTCAGAGACGATCGGGTCTGTCGCGACCACGGCCTCCCACGGTTCCGGGGCAATGTTCTTGCCACTCGCCGTCACGATGATGTTCTTCAGCCGGCCCTGGATATACAGGAAGCCGTCCTGATCCAGACGCCCAACGTCCCCGGTGCGGTAGAAGCCATCGGTGTAAGACTCGCCGTCGTCCTTGGGATTCAGGTAGCCCGGGCTCACGCCGACACCGCGCACCAGCACCTCACCCTCATCCGAGATGCGCACGCTCGAACCAGGAATCGGAATACCCACAGATCCCGCCCGCATCGTTCCAGGCCGGTTTCCCGTAATTGGGCCGGTGGTCTCGGTGAGGCCGTAACCCTCAATCACGGGAATACCGACGCCGCGAAAAAAGTTCCCGAGAGAAGGATCCAAGGCAGACGCGCCCGAGAGCAGGTAATCGACGCGCCCACCCATGAGAGCTCGCAAGCGGCCATAGAAGAGCCGCTCGAAGAGTCTGTGCCTCAGCACGAGCCAGCGGGACGGCCTAAGGTCTGGTTGATCTTGGGTTCGTTCGAGATGCTCACCCCAGGCGATAGCGGTGCGATCCGCCTCGGCGAAAACAGACCCGACCTTGCTCTCCTGGGCCTTGGCGCGTGCCGCCACGCGAATCTTCTCAAGGATTCGCGGAACCACCACCATGAAGGTGGGGCGAACCTCACCCATCGCCGCAACCGCTGATTTTGGGTCACCCACGTGAACGATCTTCATCCCCGCATAGACCGAGACGAGCTGAAGCCCTTGGGCGAGCACGTGGGCCAGCGGCAACAGGATGATCGTGGTGGCCCGATCATGAACCACCTCGCCGTATGCCTGCGTAACCTGCACCACCAGCCGCACGAAGTTGCCGTGAGTGATTCGCACTCCCTTCTGCCGGCCCGTGGTTCCGGAGGTGAAGACTATGCTCGCCAGGTCATCGGGGCCCGCGAGCTGCTCTCGGCGCTCGATCTCCACTTCATCAACACCGGAACCGAGTCGCTCCAGCGCCGCGAGATCATGGCCGGGGTTGGCATCGAAGGTCCAGACGGCAATACCTGGGAGCGCGTGTGCGAGCACATCCCGATGCGAACCATCTGAGGCAAACGCAACCCGAACCCCGCACTCGCTCACGATGCGCTCGACCTGAGGAATAGACGCGGTGTCATAAATCGGGACGACGACACCTCCGGCCGCCCAGATGGCGAAATCCGCTAGAGCCCATTCGTAACACGTCTCGGACATGATGGCGACACGATCACCCGGCTTAACACCCGCTGCGATCAGCCCTCCCGCCAGATCGTGGACCTGCTCCCGAAACTGCGCGATCGTCACGTCATGGACCTCGCCGTCGATCCACCGCGCAAACGCGACGTGATCGGGGTTGATCGCTGCTCTGGCCCCCAGCAGATCGGGAACGGAACGTAGATCGGTTCGTTCCGCCATTAGAGCGATGGTGGTCTCGCGCATCAGGCTCTCATCTCTTCATGACACGTATCTTGTTTGGCTAGTTACTAGCTTAGCATGCTACATGCCTCGGTGGTATTGTGGCCAGATGCTTGGATCATCGCAGGAGGACGAGGCCACCCAGAGTCTCTACAGCGTCGAATCCAGTGACCCCCAGAGCCAACTTGTGGATCGCTCCAAACTTTCCGACGACGATGTGGCGCAGATCAACCAGATGATGGCCGCGATGGCACAGTTGCGCAGAGCAGAGGATGCACTCTCAGAGGCCTCAACGCGCTACATGAAACTGAACAAGACCGACATGCGCGCCCTGCACTATCTGATCGTGTGCCTGCACCGAGACCAGATCGCTATGCCCGGAGACCTCGCCATCCACCTCGGCATCACCACCGCCTCAACAACGAAACTGCTCGACAGACTCGCCAAGGGCGGCCACATCACTCGAGAGCCGCACCCGTCCGACCGGCGAGCGCTCAGCGTTCGCATCACACCAGGGACATATCGATCCGCTATGGACACTGTCGGCCGTCAACAGGCGAAACGATTCTCAGCCGCTGCACAGCGTACTCGCGAAGAGCGAGCGGTGATTATTTCGTTTCTCGAAGACACTGCACGTGAATTATCGGATACCACACAGGTGTGGCCCACGCTGTAGCACGCTCACCTGCGGGACGGCTATGACCACGGTTTGGAGTGGGCTAGTCGAACTGCGAGGACTATGTGGCCACCTGAAGAGCGATGACGTGGTCTCGCATGTACTCACTACTGCGCGGGATTCCGGTGGGGAAGGTCACTGAGAAGCGCCGGATCCATCGGGCGGCGGTCACGGCGCATCTTCGTCCTCGCGAGGTTCCAGCACGTACCGCGCGGGCCCTGACTGCACGCTAATGCGCATGCCAGTAAGCCTGTCACTGGCTCACCGTAGGCTTTGAGTGACGGTACGAGAGTGGCTCGACCGCAGATGACGGGAGAGTCCAGCATGGCCAAGTCAGTCTTCTACAGCTTCCACTACGACCGTGACGCGTGGCGAGTGCAGCAGATCATCCAGATGGGTGCGTTGGAAGGCCAGCCCATTCTCAATGCGCAGCAGTGGGAGGAAGTCAAGCGCAAGGGCGACGCGGCCATCGAGAAGTGGATCGCTGACCAGATGGCGTACAAGTCGGCAGTCGTAGTCCTGATCGGCGCTCAGACCGCCAGCCGCCCATGGGTTCGCCATGAGATCGCATACGCGTGGGATAACCACAAGCCGCTGGCCGACTCGGCCTAGTCCTACAGCCTTCGGGCTCTTCTCACGATCAACATCCGCCGTCACTTCAGTACGCGCCGGCAGGACTAGTGACTGTGGAGAAGAGCCATGACGACCACCGACGCGAACCGCGCCGCAATAGACAGCCTCGTAGCGCCGACGCCTTTCGTCGGCGCGATCGCCGTCTCCTACCTCCGGGTCTCGACCAAGGAGCAGGCAGAGAAGGGCGGCAGCGCCGAAGGCTTCTCGATCCCAGCCCAGCGGGAAGCGAACCAGCGCAAGGCCGACCAACTCGGCGCGACCATCGTCGAGGAGTTCGTCGATGCTGGCGAGTCCGCTCGCAAGGCCGATCGCCCTGAGTTGATGCGGATGATCCAGTACGTCACGAAGTACAAGACGAACTACTGCATCGTCCACAAGGTTGACCGGCTGGCTCGCAACCGCGCCGACGACGTGACCATCCATCTGGCACTCAAGGACGCCGGGGTGACGCTGGTGTTGGCGACGGAGAACATCGACGAGACGCCCTCGGGGATGCTGCTGCACGGCATCATGTCGTCGATCGCCGAGTTCTACTCGCGGAACCTGGCCACGGAGGTCGTCAAGGGCCTGTCGCAGAAGGCCGCGCAGGGCGGGACGGTGTCGAAGGCGCCCATCGGCTACCGCAACATTGGGGTGCGCGACGAGTTCGGTCGCGAGGTTCGTACCGTTGAGCTGGACGAGGAGCGGGCACCGTTGGTTCGGTGGGCGTTCCAGGTGTTCGCGTCCGGGGATTGGTCGACGAGCCAGCTCCACCACGAGTTGGTGGCTCGCGGGCTGACGACCGCACCTTCGCCGCGTCGTCCTTCTCGGCCCATCGGCAAGTCGTCGGTGCATCGGATGCTGACGAACCCGTACTACAAGGGCTGCGTCCGCTATCAAGGCGTCACCTTCGCCGGAGCACACGAAGCACTCGTCCCGAACGAGGTGTGGGATCAAGTGCAGACCGTGCTCGGCACTCACCGATCAGCGGCGGACGCGACGCAGGTGCACGAGCACTACCTGAAAGGAACGGTGTTCTGCGGGCAGTGCGGCTCCCGACTGATCGTCTGCAACGCGAAGAGCAGCCAGGGCACGATCTATCCGTACTCCGTCTGCGGCAGCAGGCACGGCGGCAGGGGCGACTGCACCCGCCAAGCGATGCTCATCGAGCACGTCGAGCGGCTCGTCGAGCAGTTCTACGATCACGTCCAGATCAGCGCGGAGACCAAGCACGCGCTCTCGTCGATGCTGCACGCACGGTTCGACGAGATGATGTCCGAGGGTGCCGCGGAACTGGCGGACCTCGCCACACGGAGAACGCAGCTCGAAGACGAGCGAGAAAAGCTGCTCCGCGCTCACTACGCGGGAGCGGTCCCGTTGGAGCTGCTCAAGCGGGAGCAGGATCGGATCACGGCATCGCTGGAGACGATCCAGAACCGGATCGACGCCCACCACGGCGAGTATGCCTTCGCCCGCGCGAACCTCGATGACTCGCTGACCCTGCTGTCGAACGCGGCCGACATCTACAAGACAGCCGACGACGCGAACCGCCGGCTGTGCAACCAGGCGCTGTTCAAGGCGATCTACGTCGATGAGGACAACGACGTTCGGGTCGGTCACAAGACGCCGTACGACGGGCTGAGCATCGAAGGCTTGCAGGCCGACGCACTCACCTGGGCTGCCGAGGCAAGAAAACTGGGCCAGGCCCGAACCTCGACCAAGGGCGGTCCCTTGGTCGAAAGTTCAAACCTGACCCATTTGGGGTGGGTAACCGGACTTGAACCGGCGACCGCCTGGACCACAACCAGGAGCTCTACCAACTGAGCTATACCCACCAAGATTCCCGAATCGGGATGTCGCCCGCGCGTGAGCGGACAGCTTGACCAGTTTAGCGTCCAGCCGCCGGGTTGCGAAATCGGCCGTGCCGCAGGTGGTCTCCGCGTCATCGGTCGACTGCTCCAGAGCATTGCAGGGAATAACCCAGCCTCCAGAGTCATTGAAGCATCAACAACTGTGAGAGGAAATGCCGTGACTCTGCCCACCTTGACCGACGTCCGCAACCGGACCGACGTAGCCATCGCCCCGCTGCTCGCCGAGCGCTGGAGCCCACGCGGCTTCGACGCCGACCACCAGATCGATCGCGATGACCTGCTCAGCATCGTCGAGGCGGCCCGTTGGGCGCCGTCCGCCGGCAACACCCAACCGTGGGCCTTCATTGCGGCCCGCCGCGGCACCGCCGAGTTCGACAGCATCGTCACGGCCCTTGCCGGGTTCAACCAGGCGTGGACGCCTGCTGCGTCCGCCCTGATCGTCTTCGCCGCCGTGCCGGAGCGGGCCGGCAAGATGGCGGCGTGGGTCGACTACGACCTCGGCCAGGCAGCCGCGCACGCCACCATGCAGGTCGAGTACCTGGGCCTGCGCGCCCATCAGATGGGCGGGTTCAAGCCGGACGCCATCCGCGAGGCGTTCAATCTGCCTGCGGGCGTCGTCCCGAAGACCGTGATGGCCGTCGGCCAGTTCGACACCTCCGCCGACGTCGCCCCGGAGATCCGCCAGCGCGATACCGCCGAGCGTGGCCGTCTGCCGCTCACCGACCTGCTGATCCGCTGAGCGTGACCCTGACTCGCGGCTGCTCGCAACAACAAGGCAGCTGTGAGCAGTCCAACCCGGGCGGGCAAGCCTTGCCCAGGCAGTACAGCGCGGTGGGGGAGCCGGCCACGTCCATCACCTGCACCGGCGTCCCGAAGACACCGGTCAGCAGCCGGCCGTCCATCAGTTCCCGGACCGGCCCGTGGGCGACGATCTGTCCGTCGGCCATCGCCAGTAGCTGGTCGGAGTAGGCGGCGGCGAAGTTCAGGTCGTGCATCACCATGACCACGGTGCGTCCAAGTTCGTCGGCGGCGCGGCGCAACTGCTGCATCATCTGCACCGAGTGCCGCATATCCAGGTTGTTCAGTGGCTCATCCAGCAGGATGTAGTCGGCATCTTGCGCCAGCACCATCGCGATGAACACCCGCTGCCGCTGCCCACCCGACAGCTGGTCGATGAACCGGTCTGCGAGGTCGTCCAGATTGACGAAAGTCATCGCCTGGTCGACGGCCGCCCGGTCGCCCCGGGTGAGCCGGCCCCGGCTGTGCGGGAAGCGTCCCATTGCCACCAGTTCGCGGACGCGCAGCCGCGCGGTGGTGTGGTTGTCCTGCCGCAGGATCGCCAGCTTCTTGGCCAACGTAGCTGATGGTGTCCTGGCCACGTCCAGCCCGCCGACCTTCACCGAGCCGGTGGTCGGCGCCAACAGCCGGCCGATGATGGTGAGCAGCGTCGACTTGCCGGCCCCGTTGGCGCCGATGATGGACGTGATGCCGCCCGCCTCGATCTCGCCGCTGACGCCTTGGTTGGGGCCTCCGAGTACGGTCTTGGCCTGATAGGTCTTGGTCAGGTTCTCGAAGGTGATCACAGTTTTCTGTTTCCGATCAGGATTGCCAGGAAGACGATGCCGCCCACGAACTCGAGGATCACGGTCAGGAAACCGGACGCGTAGAACAGGTGCTGCAGCACGAATTGGCCGCCGGCCAGCCCGATCACCCCGAGCAGGAAAGCCATCGGCAGCACCTGCGCGTGCTGATGGCTGCCGGCCAGTTGGTAGGCGAGGGTGGCGACCAGGAAGCCGAAGAAGGTCATCGGCCCGACCAGCGCGGTGCTGAACGAGACCAGCAACGCCACCAGTGCCAGCATGATGGTCAGCTCGCGGCGATGGTCGATGCCGATACTGGTGGCGAGTTCACGTCCCAACAGCAGCCCGTCGAGTACATGCCGGCGCCGCCAGACCACCACACCCACCGCCGCGCAGACCGCGAACGCCAGCGGCAGCTGAGCGGCGTCCACCGAAGTGAGACGGCCGAAGAGTGCCAGCGAGAGCAGGTCGTAGTCGGTGGGATGCAGCAGTCGTTCGAGGAATGTCGAAACCGTGTTGAACGCCATGCCGAGCACCACTCCGACCAGCAGTGTCACGTACAACCCGCCGGCGAGGCGGACGAACAGCCAGCGGTAGAGCAGCGTCGCGAAGCCGACCATCACTAGCGTCTGGACGACCAACCGCGGCGTGCCTTGCGTGTCGGCCAGCACCTGGCCACCAAACAGCGCCACCAGCACGGTCTGCATCAAGACGAATAGCGAGTCGAAGCCCATCACCGACGGGCTGAGGATGCGATTGGCGGTCACCGTGTGGAAGATGACGGTGGCGACGGCCTGGGCGAAAGCCGCCACCAGCATCGCGCCTGCCGTGGCGCCACGCAGCTGCATGGCGAACTCGAAGTTGCCGCGGATGTTCCAGCCCAGGTAGCCGGCCATCGTGACCACCGCGAGCAGTGCCGCGATGGCTATCCGCCCAGACGGTGCGAGCACACGCCGGCCGGTGCGCGTCCTGATCTCCCGGTGAACCCTTGGCCGCTCAAGCACTGATGCGCTCACGCTGACTCACCACCATTACGATGAACCCGGCACCGCCGATGACACCCATCACCACGGACGCTGGGATCTCCATCGGGGCGACCACCACGCGTCCGATCAGGTCGCAGACCAGCAGCAGCCCGGCGCCCACGATCGCGACCAACGGCAGGTTCGCGCGCAGGTCGTCGCCGCGCAGCATCGAGACCAGGTTCGGCACGATCAGCCCGAGGAAGGGGATGAACCCGACGACCACCGAGGTGATGCCGGTGGACAGCGCCACCAGCGTGGTGCCCAGCAGTACGGTGCGGTTGTAGTCGAGGCCGACGTTGGTCGCAACCTCGCGTCCCATACCGGCGACGCTGAACCGGGCGGCGGCGATCCAGGTGATCACCGCGACACCCAGCACCGCCCACAGCGGTTCGTAGAAGCCGCGCACGATGGACGAGAAGCCGCCCGATCGCCACGCCGACATCGCCTGCAGCAGGTTGAAGCGGCCGGCCAGGAACGTGGCCAGCGCACCGACGACCGCACCCAGCATGATGCCGACCAGCGGGACGATCACCGAGCCGGTGACGCCGACCCGTCGCAGGACGGCCAGGAAGACCATCGTGCCTGCGAACGCGAATAGGCTTGCCACGGCCATCTTCGCCAGCGGTGGGGCGTCCGGCGCCACGAGCAGCATGGCCAGCACCCCCAGGCCGGCCCACTCGCTGGTGCCGGCGGTGGTCGGTTCGACGAACTTGTTCTGGGTGATCATCTGCATGATCACCCCGCTGATCGTCATCGCCATGGCGGCGAAGATCAACGCCAACGTCCGCGGCACCCGCGAGATCCACCAGACCTCGGCCTGTGCCGGGTCCGACAGCACGCCCCAAGGTGTCAGGTCGTAGCCGCCGACGAACAGGGACGCCAGCACCAGCCCGCCCAGCGCTACCGCTGTGGCGGGCCAGACTGCTGCCGGCAGGGCAGATTTCACGCAGCGCCTCGCAGTGCGGCCGCCAACTGCTGGTAGAAGGCGGTGTAGGCGCTGATGCCCTCGGTGACGTAGAAGCCGTTGTCCAGGTAGAGCACCTGGGCCTTGGTGGCGAAGGTGGTGGTGCGCCACAACTCCTGGGCTTCGATGGTGGCTCTGGCCGGGCTGCCGCCGTTGCCGACTGCGGCGTCGCGGTCGAGGACGAAGACCCAGTCGGGGTTGGCCTGGGCGACGGTCTCGGGTGCCAGCCCCGAGTCGTTGTGCACCGAGTCCGAACCACCCCGGTTGGACGCGAAGACGTCGGTCATCTGGAGGGGCTCGATCAACGGCGCCATCCGGCCGGCCCCGTTGTCGATCTTGCCGCCGTTGTGGTTCGCCAGGAAGACGGTCTGCCCGTTGGTAAGGGCGGACGCCTCGGCGGCGGCGTCGTCCAGTTCGGCGTTCAGGCGCTCGGCCGCGGACTGCGCTCCGAAGACCTCGCCGAGCACCGTGGTCTGGTGCTTCAGCCCGTCAAGGTAGCCGGTGGCCTCGACATTGGGGGCCAGATCCAGCACCGGCGCGATGGACGACAGGGTCTGGGTGTATTCGGCGAACCGCTTCCCGCCGATGATCAGGTCTGGATTCGCGGCGTTGATCTCCTCGAGCCGCGGCTCGCGGTGGGTACCCACATCGATGATCTCGGGATCATCGGCCCACGCTGCCAGCGAATCGGGCAGCAGTTGCTTCGGGACCGCGACCGGGGTGACGCCGAATTCCAGCAGCGTCTCGAAGGACGTGTTGTCGAGGGCGACCACCCGTTGCGGGTTGACCGGGACGCTCAGTTCGCCGGTATTGGTCTGGACGGTGATGGTATCGGCGGGCTCGGACGCCGGGACGGCGCTGCCGGATGACCCGCAGGCAGCGAAGGTCAGTCCGACACAGACCGCCACGGCGAGAGCGCGGAGATGGCGCAGCATGCTCAAGTTCCCTTCAATGGGTGCCGGCTGAACTGGTCGGCCGGCGTGGTGACTTAGGGCATCCTAAGTAAGGCTCACCTTAGTTTCCTGAGTTTGGCAACGCAACCGTTGGCTAAATAGTGGACCCGCACCGTGAGCAGGTAGATTCGTGGGTGTGCAGAGTCCCCCCACATCAACGATCTTCGGCTTCATCCGGCACGGCCAGACCGACTGGAATACGGTCGACCGCTTCCAAGGGTCATCCGACACGCCTTTGAACGCTCTTGGACGCGCCCAAGCCGCCGAGGCCGCCGACTATCTGCGTGACCAGCTCCCCTTCATTCGGTGGGCGGCGGCGCGGCATTCGCCATTGCGGCGGGCGGGGGAGACGGCGTCCATCATCGCGGCCTCGATCGGAGTCGCCGACCTGGCTCCGCTGCCATCGCTCAGCGAGCGTGACTGGGGCGCAGCCGAAGGCCAGACGTGGGCTGAGCTGACGCAACGCTGGCCCACGCTCGGCGTGGACAGTGAACAGGCCCGCAACCGGATCCCCGGGGCGGAACCGCTCGACCTGCTGAAGGCTCGCGGACGCTTCGCCTTGGAAACCACTGCGGTGCAGCACCCCAACCAGACGGTGCTGATGGTGAGCCACGGGACGCTGATGCGCTCAGCGCTGTCGCCGCTGCTCGGCTACGACATCGGGGAGGTGCCGAACGCCGGAGTGCTGGTGCTCAAGGCACGGCTCGAGGGCGACCGGTTGCACACCGAGTTGGTGGCGCGCAGCTTCGACGAGTAGGTCAGGAGGCCCCGGGCCGACAGGCCAGGACGCTACTCGCCGCCGTCGGCCTCCGCCGCGGGACGACGGTGCTTCTTCGGCTGCGAACCCACCGCGTCGATCTCATCGGTCTCGTAGGCTCCGGGCGCGTCCACGATGATCGTGGCACCCTCGGCGGCCGCCACCATCTCACGCGGCGCGATGGCGCGGGCGACGTGGTACATCGCGATCGTGACGATGGTGCCCAGCGCGATGCCGCCCAGCGAGAAGTCGCCGAAGTTGACGGTGACGTTGCCGACGCCGATGATGATGCCCGCCGCGATGGGAACCAAGTTGATCGGGTTGCCGAAGTCGACCTTGTTCTCCTTCCAGATCTTCGCGCCGAGCAGGCCGATCATGCCGTACAGCACCACGGTGATGCCGCCCAGCACGCCACCGGGCGTGGCCGAGATGACCGCCCCGAACTTGGGCGAGAACCCGAAAACGATGGCCACGATCGAGGCCACCACGTAGGCGGCCGTCGAGTAGACCCGGGTGGAGGCCATCACGCCGATGTTCTCGGCGTAGGTGGTGGTGGGTCCGGCACCGACGAATGTCGAGATCATCGAGGTCAGGCCGTCAGCGCCGATCGCGCGTCCCATGTACGGGTCGAGGTCTTCGCCGGTCATCTCGGCGACCGCCTTGACGTGCCCGGTGTTCTCCGCGATGAGGGCGATGACAACCGGAATCGCTATCAGCGCGAAGCCGAGGTTGAAGTTGGGCAGGTGGAAGCCGACCACGTTGTCGGGGCTGCCGAACTGCCAGTTCGCGAGGTCGGTGACTGGCGGGAAGCCGATCCAGGCGGCCTGGTCCACTTTGCTCCAGTCGACCCGCAGTGCTTGGGTGACGGTGCCGTCGGCGGCCACCCGGCTGATCGGGCCGAGCACCACGTCGGCTAGCCAGCTGAGCACGTAGCCGATGATCAGCGACAGGAAGATCGCGATGCGCCCGGCGAAGCCGCGCAGCCCCACCGACAGCAGGATCACGATGATCATCACGATGCTGGCGATCCACTGATCCTGAGGCCAATAGGTGGCCGCCACCACGGGGGCCAGGTTGAAACCGATCAGCATGACGACAGCGCCGGTCACCACCGGAGGCAACGCCCGGTGGATGATGCCTGATCCCAGGTAGTGGATGACCAGCCCGGTTGCCACCAGCAGCACGCCGCACCAGAACATGGCGCCGGTGACGTGGTCAGGACGCCCGCCCTGGGCGTAGATCGCGGTCGCGACTCCGACGAAGGACGCCGAGCTGCCCAGGTAGCTGGGCACCCGATGTTTGACCAGGAAGAGGAAGATCAGGGTGGCGATGCCGCTCATCATGACCGCCAGCTGCGGGTTGAGCCCCATCAGCAGCGGGAAGACGAAGGTGGCGCCGAACATGGCCACCACATGTTGGGCGCCGAGCCCGATCGTCTTGCCCCAACTCAGTCGCTCAGTGGGTGCCACGACGGCCCCCGGTGCGAGTATCCCGTTGTTGTGCAGCTTCCAAAGCGCCATGTATGTCCCTTTCCAGCAGGGCAGTCTAGGACGCCTAGATCCAACTGTTGAACCACATCCGCCAGCTCCAAGCCTGCCGGGTCATCAGTTGGTCGGTGAGTATGGGGTAGATGAACCAGAAGTTGGCCACGATGAGGACCACCACCGCGCCCACCACCAGCGCACCGCGCTGTCGGCGGCGTCCACCGTCGGCGGGGCCCAGTAACTTGCCCAGCACCATCGCCAGCACGGTGGCGGTGAACGGAATGATCATGATCGCGTAGAAGTAGAAGAGCGGTCGATCGGCGTTCGGCAGCCACATCGCCCAGACCGTCAGCCCGGCCACCAGCGGCACCGCGAAGCGCCAGTCGCGGCCGAACCACCAGTATGCGAGCCCGGCGATCACCGCTGCCAGTGCGAACCACCACAGGAACGGCGTGCCCATGCCCGAGATGATGCGCACGCAGGTCTGGCCGGGGTCTGCGGAGCAGCCGTCCACGCCGGGTCGGATGTCGTTGACGGCGTCGATGCCGATGACCCGTCCCATCACCAACCATTGGAACGGGTGCGACTCGTAGACATGGGTCTGCTGGGCGATCCAGTCGCCGGTGTGGAAGTCGTAGATCTCCTTGTGGTAATGCATCAGCGAGCCCAAGCCGTCGCCGAGGTGGCGCACCCAGAAGTCGTCCGGGTTCCGGGCACCGTAGTCGCGTCCCCAGCCGCCGTCGGTGGCCAGCCACGACCACCAGCTGGCCACATAGACCGCGAGTGCGGTGACCACCATCGAGACGAAGGCGACGGGCGCCTCGATCAGGACAGACCGGTACGCCGCGCGTCGGGCACCGGCGGTGCGCCGTGAGGTTATGTCGTAGACCACCGCCATGATGCCCATCACGGCCAGCACGTAGACCGAGTTCCACTTGCACGCGATCGCCAGGCCGAACAGGACTCCGGCCGCCCACCGCCACGGCCGCCACACCAGTAGCGGCCCGTAGCGCCCGCCCAGGTCGGGCAGACCGCTGCGTCTGAGGTGATCGGCGAGTTTGTGTCGGAACCAGTCGCGGTCGGCGACCATGCAGGCCACCGCCATCACGGTGAACGCAGCCTGGAAGATGTCGAGCAGGGCGATCCGGCTCATCACGAAGGTGAGTCCGTCGACGGTGAGGAACAGCCCGGCCAAGGCCCCCACCAGCGTCGACCGAGACAGTCGGCGGGCCAGCCGGATGGTGGCCATGATCAGCAGCGTGCCGAAGACGACGGCGCTGATCCGCCAGCCGAAGCTGTTCATGCCGAAGAAGTGCTCGCCGACGGCGATCAGCCACTTGCCGAGTTGTGGGTGGACGACGAAGGCGGCGCTGGTCTGCCAGCCCGTCGTGATGCCGGTCTTGATCTGGTCGTTGGCGCCCTCCGGCCAGTTCACCTCGTAGCCGAAGTTCAGCAACGCCCAGGCGTCCTTGGCGTAGTAGGTCTCGTCGAAGACCAGGTTCGTCGGCCTCGACAGGTTCACCAACCTGATCGCGAACGCGAAGGCCCCGATCAGGATCGTCACCAGCCAGCTGATCGTCCGGTCGGAACGCAGCACGATCGCGTCGTCCAGCCGGTCGATCGTCGACATCAGGGGACGCGTGTGGGTGCCGGGCGATTGCTCGACCGGGCTGCCGGGCAGCCGGTCAACCACGTCGGCAACCCGTTCGGCCACACTGAGGCTCACCCGACCATCCTAGAGGGACGCGCGCTAGCCTCGGTCTGTGAGTCGAGCCGAGTTCCGTCCCGGGCAGGGACGCCTGGTGCTCGCGGGCACCCCGATCGGGGACGCCGCGGACGCCTCGCCCGCGCTGGTGCGCACCCTGACTGAGGCCGACGTGATCGCCGCCGAGGACACCCGGCAGCTGCAGTTGCTGTTGCGCCGGCTGGGGGTCGCGACCGACGCCCAGGTGGTCAGCTATTTCGAGGGCAATGAGGCGTCCCGGACGCCCGGCCTGGTTGAGGCGATGGCTGACGGCCAGGTCGTGGTGCTGGTCACCGACGCCGGTATGCCGTCGGTCAGTGACCCCGGCTACCGGCTGGTGGTGGCTGCCATCGAGGCCGGGTTGCGGGTTACCTCGGTGCCCGGGCCGTCGGCGGTGCTGACTGCGCTGGCGCTCAGCGGGCTGCCCGTCGACCGGTTCTGCTTCGAAGGGTTTCTGCCACGCAAGGCGGGGGAGCGGCGCCGGCAGCTGGCGGGGTTGGCCACCGAACCGCGAACCATGGTCTTCTTCGAGGCGCCGCACCGGCTGGCCGAGTTCCTCAGCGACGCGGCGGACGCGCTGGGCGTCGATCGCCGGGCCGCGGTCTGCCGCGAACTGACCAAGCCGTACGAGCAGGTGGTCCGCGGGCCGCTTGCCGAACTGGCTGACTGGGCGTCCGAACCACCTCGCGGCGAGGTGACCGTGGTGATCCAGGGCGCGCCGCAAGCCACCGATGATTGGGAATCGGCCCTCGACCGGGTTCGCGTCCGGGTGAATGGGGGTGCGAGACTGTCGGAGGCGGTCGCCGAGGTGGCCCGCGAGACCGGGTTGCGCCGCAAGGGACTCTACGAACGGGCGCTTGCCGCCCGCGCCGCCGGGGAGGGAACGAAGTGACCGAATCCGTGATCGAGCGGCTGGGGTTGCCGGGGCTGCCGGAGCCGCTGCCCGCACCGACCATCGACGCCCACACCCACCTGGACTCCACCCAGCAGTACTCGGGCCTGCGGGTGGTCGACAGTGTCGAACTGGCTGCCGCGGTCGGGGTGGATCGCATCGTGCAGATCGGCTGCGACCTGGCCAGCGCGCCGTGGTCGGCCCAGTTGGCCGCCACCAACCCGAACATCATCGCCGCGGTCGCGATCCACCCGAACGACGCCGCCCGGATGACCGACGACCAGGCGCTGGCTGCCTGGCAGACCATCGACAGCATCGTCGGGTCCGGGCCGCACGTTCGCGGGGTCGGCGAGACCGGTCTGGACCACTACCGCACCCGTACCCCCGAGGGCATCGCCCGTCAGCAGCTGATCTTCCGCCGCCATATCGAGACCGCGAAACGCCACGACCGTGCGCTGGTGATCCACGACCGGGACGCTCACGACGACATCCTTGCGGTGCTCGACTCGCAAGGTTGGCCCGACCGGGTGGTTTTCCACTGCTTCAGCGGGGACGCCGACTTCGCCCACCGCTGCCTGGCCCACGAGGGTACCTGGCTGAGTTTCGCCGGAAACGTCACCTACAAGGCGAATCGCGACCTGCGGGAGGCGCTTGCGCTGGCGCCGATCGACCGCATCCTGGCCGAGACCGACGCGCCCTACCTCACTCCAGTGCCGCTCCGCGGCAAGGCCAACGCCCCTTACCTGCTCGCCCACACCGTCCGCTTCATCGCCGAGCACAAGGGTGTCGACCTCGCCGAGACGTGCGTCCGGCTGGCCCGCAACGCAGAGGACGCCTTCGGCGGCCCGTGGGGCGTCCGGCATGGCTGAGCTGCTCGACCCACGCACCGTCCGCCGGATCGCGGACCGGATCGGGCTGCGTCCCACCAAGCAACGCGGCCAGAACTTCGTGGTGGACGCGAACACCGTGCGCCGGATAGTGGCGAAGTCGGGTGTCGGTGCCGACGACGTGGTCCTTGAGGTGGGGCCGGGCCTCGGCTCGCTGACCCTCGGCTTGCTGGAGACCGGCGCCCGGGTGACCGCGATCGAGATTGAGGACGGGCTGGCCGCCCAACTGCCGCACACGGTCGCCGAACTGCAGCCCGCGGCCGCCGACCGGCTGGCCGTGGTGCACGCGGACGCGCTGGACGTCACCGAACTACCCGGGCCGAGGCCGACCATGGTGGTGGCGAACCTGCCCTACAACGTCTCGGTCCCGGTGTTGCTGCACCTGCTGGAGACGTTCCCCGACTGGGCGACCGGGTTGGTGATGGTGCAACTTGAGGTCGCCGACCGGCTGGTTGCCGGTCCCGGTTCCAAGGTCTACGGGGTGCCGAGTGCGAAGCTGGCCTGGTATGCCCGGGCGGAGCGGGTGGGCACGGTGCCGCCGAGTGTCTTCTGGCCGGTACCCAACGTCGAATCGGGCCTGGTGCGGCTCGTGCGCCACGATCCGCCGCCGACCTGGGCGTCCAGGCAGCAGGTCTTCGCGATGGTCGATGCGGCCTTTGCGCAACGTCGCAAGATGCTCCGATCGGCCTTGTCAGGACTGTTCGGCTCATCTGCGGCGGCGTCCGAGGCGATCCTGGCCGCCGGCCTCGACCCGACCGCACGCGGAGAGATGCTGACGGTGGAGGAATTCGCGCGGCTGGCCGAACAGCTGGGGTAGGTTGTGGCCGTGAGCAGCGTCCGCGTGCCCGGCAAGGTGAACCTTGCGCTATGCGTCGCCCCGCGACGCGCCGATGGCTATCACGACCTGTGCACCCTCTTCCAGGCGGTTTCGCTGCACGAGGAGGTCACCGCACTCGCCCGCGAGGACGCCGAGATCCGGCTGCAGATGACCGGCGAAGGCAGCGAGGAGTTGCCCTGCGACCAGACCAATCTGGCGGTGCGCGCGGCGCGCCTGCTGCGGGAGCGGTACGCCCGCCCCGATCTGGGCGTCGACCTGCTGGTTCGCAAACAGGTGCCGATGGCGGGGGGCATGGCTGGTGGCTCGGCGGACGCGGCAGGGGTCCTGCTGGCCTGCAACCAGACCTGGCAGCTCGGCCTGAGTCGCCCGGAACTGTCCGGGATCGCCGCCGAGTTGGGCAGCGACGTGCCCTTCTTGCTGTTCGGCGGCAACGCGGTGGGCACTGGACGCGGCGAGCGGCTGCGTCCGATGCCGGCGCCCGGCCGGCTGGAGTGGGTCTTCGCGCTTGCCCCGAGGGGTCTGTCGACGCCGCTGGTCTACCAGCGGTTCGACGAGATGGCCGAGCGCGGCACGCTCGTGCCGAACGCCGACCTGTCGCTGCAATCCCTGGACGCGCTGTGCAGCGGCGATGCGGCTCGGGTCGCGCCCGAGTTGCGCAACGACCTGCAACCCGCCGCCCTTGAGCTCTACCCCGAGTTGGCGACCACCTTGGCTGCTGGATTGTCGGCAGGAGCTCTGTCCGCCATCGTGTGTGGATCGGGGCCCACTTGCGCCTTTCTCTGCGCCGACGCCGACCAGGCGGACCGGCTGGCGGTCGAAGTGGCCTCGGCCCCGGAAGTTCGGGGGACCAGGCGGGCGCACGGCCCGGTCCCTGGGCCTGAGGTCTTGTGATGGACGAGGTCGACCAACTGGTCGCTGCTTGGCGTCGCGAACGTCCCGATCTCGACACCGAGCCCATGCAGGTCTGTTCACGCATCAGTCGATTGGCGCAACTCTTGGACGCAGCCCGCGCCCGGGCCTATTCGGCGCAGGTCCTGCAGGTCTGGGAGTTCGACGTGCTGGCCGTGCTGCGGCGGGCGGGGGAGCCATACCGGCTGACCCCGGGCCAGTTGATCAACCAGACCCATGTCACGTCGGGCACCATGACCAACCGGGTCGTCCGGCTTGCCGAGCGGGGGTTGGTCACCAGGACGGCCAACCCCGCCGACGGGCGGGGCGTCCTGGTGCAGCTCACCCCGGAAGGCCGCCGCAGGGTGGACGCCGCGCTGGCCGACCTGGTGCAGTCGGAGGAAGCGCTGGTGGCGGCGTTGTCGGCCGAGGAACGTGGGACGCTGGCGGCCATCCTGCGCAGACTGCTGACCGCCCAGGAGACCCGGGGGCGCTGAGCCCGGGACGTGCGCTCAGCTCTCGGTTTCGTCCGGGGGCCGGTCGGCGGCCACCCGGGCGGCCCGGGCGTCCTTCTCGGCAGTGATCAACCGGGGCTGCTTCTGGAGGTTCGCCAGCCCGTTCCAGGCAAGGTTGACCAGTTGCGCCGCCAACTCCTCTTTCGGCGGTTCGCGCTCGTCCAGCCAGGATTGACCGGCCGCAGCCACCAACCCGACCAGGCCTTGGGCAAAGACCCTGCCCAGTTGCGGGTTGTAGCCGCGCCGGGCCAGCGGCTGCACCAAGATGTCCTCGACGCGCGCGGTGATGTCGGACAGGATGGACGCGAAGGTCGTGCTGGTGCTGCTGGACGCCGCAGAGTCGCGGGAGATGATCCGAAAGCCGTCTGGGCAGGCGTCGATGTAGTCGAGCATGGCGAGTGTGCCGCGCTCTATGATCTCCCGGTAGTTCGCGTTGGGGGCGGCCAGCGCGTCCTTGATCGACGTTTCGAGGGCCCGCACCTCGCGGTCGACGACGACCGCGTACAGGCCTTCCTTGCCGCCGAAGTGCTCGTAGACGACCGGCTTGCTGACTCCGGCGTGCGCAGCGATCTCCTCCACCGAGGTGCCATCGAATCCGCGATCAGCGAACAGACCGCGGGCGATATCGATGAGTTGCTCGCGCCGTTCGGCGCTGCTCATCCGCTTTCGTCCACGACGCGCACGCTGGGAGTCGGACGGGGTCATGGGTTCAGTCTCCCACAGCGACTCCAACCGCCCGACGTGCGCCCGGCTGGCCTTACCCCGTAGAGTGGAGGTCGCCACTTGACAGTGGTGCGATCCCCGGTTGGTCTGTCGGCAGGGCCCGCCTGACTTTGAATCAGGACTAGCGACGCAGGTTCGACTCCTGCCCGGGGAACCAGTTGTCACTCGGCTGGGCTGTGCGCACAAGACCGTGACTGGTCTGGGCTGACCAAGGAACTGTCGGGCCGGGGCCCTAGACTGCAAGTCGTGGTGCTCAACGTCTCAAGTCCGGAGCCCAAGCTTGGGCAGATCTTCACCCGACGCTGGGTGGCAGAGACGCTGCTCGACTTGGCGGGATACACGGTCAGCCAACCACTCGAATCCATGACAGTGGTCGAGCCTGCCGTCGGGGAGGGGGCGTTCCTCGCGCCGATCCTGCAACGGCTCTTGGACCGAGCGCTGGGGCGAGGAGTTCGGCTCGCTTCGCTGTCGGAGGCGGTCCGGGCCTACGAACTCGACCACGAGAAGGTCCTGTTGAGCCGGCGGTTGTGTGTTGAGGCGCTGGAGTTGGCGGGCATGGAACCTGACGCCGCGGTGGCGATGGCGCAACAGTGGGTTCAGGAGCAGGATTACCTGCTGGCCGCTGACACCGTTCCGGTTGACATCGTGGTCGGGAACCCGCCGTACATTCGGTACGACGACCTGAAGTCCGGGCAGTTCGCGCTCTATCAGACCAAGTGGAAGACCTTGACCGGTCGTGGCGACATCTACGTGGGGTTCTGGGAGAAGGCGCTGGCTTCGTTGAAGCCGGGCGGGCGGGTCGCCTTCATCTGTGCAGACCGGTGGATGCGCAACAACTATGGTTCGCGGCTTCGTGAGGTGGTGGGCGAGCGCTACGGCGTTCGCGTGGTCTGGTCGATGCACGATGTGGATGCCTTCCACTGCAAGGTGTCCTCGTATCCGGCGATCACGGTAATCGCGAACGAGTCGCAGGGGCCGGTGGCGGTTGCGGAGACGAGTGCCGAATTCGGGTCGAGGTCAGCCGAGGAGCTGAGCCGCTGGTCGCTCGGCCGTGGACGGCGGAAGGAGGGCGCCGGGTACCGGGCCGACCGCCTGTCGCATTGGTACACCGGCCGCGGCCTTTGGCCAACTGGCTCTCCCGAGCGCCTGGCATTGCTGGACAGCTTGTCCGGGCTGCCGACCATTGAGGAATCTGGCGTCACGGTCGGCATCGGTTTGGCGTCCGGCGCGGACGCGTCCTATGTGGTGGATACCGCTCCGGTGGAACCTGACCGACTCCTGCCGATGGCAACGCGGCTGAGCATTGGGCCTCATGGGCTGGAATGGGCCGGCGAACACCTTGTCAACCCGTGGGGCCCTGACGGGTCGCTGGTCAGCTTGGCTGACTACCCCCGGTTGGACGAGTACTTGAGCAACTCGGCAGGCGTCGCGTCGCGGCACGTGGCGAAGAAGAACCCGGATCGCTGGCACCGCACCATCGACCGGGTGATCCCGGGCCTCTCCAAGCGCTCCAAGCTGCTGATTCCGGACATGCGTTCGCACGTCCAGCCGTACTTGGACGAACAGGGCTTGTACCCACATCACAACTTCTACTGGCTGATCAGCGACGTGTGGGACCTGCGGGTCTTGGGCGGGCTGCTGCTGTCCGACGTCGCGGAAGCATTCGTGGAGGCGTACTGCGTTCGGATGCGCGGCGGGACGTTGCGGCTGCAAGCGCAGTACCTCCGCACCATCCGCCTGCCACACGCGGACACGATTTGCACGGAAACCGCTCACGAACTCAGGTTGGCGTTCGCTCATCGGGACAGGGCCAGAGCTTCGGCGGCAGCGCGAGTGGCCTACGGGCTAGAGTCCGAGCAGGAGTTGGCCAGCTAGCTGGGGGGATTTGTGGCTGTCACACGCGATGACCTGGTGGACGCATTGACGGCGTACTGGGGCCGCAAGACGCTTCAACTGGAGAGCTCCCGGATCGCGAACGCGGTCGGTGCCGGCACAGCGGGGTCCGTCCGTGGCGGCAAGCAGTTCGACCCGGTGGCAGCGCTGGTCGCCAAGTTCTTCTCCGAAGCTGGCTTCCCCGCGTCGTCCATTCGTATCAACAGGGGGGTGGACCTGCCGGGCTACTTCCGGCCGAGCAAGCAGTGGGACGTGGTCGTGGTCCTGAACGGCATTCTGGTGGCGGCGTTCGAGTTGAAGGCCTTGGGTGGGCCATCGTTCGGCAACAACGCCAACAACCGCGTCGAAGAGGCTTTGGGAAGCTCAACATGTCTGCGTCGAGCTGGGCTGGCAGGTCTGTACCCCGCGGAGCCGCCGTGGACCGGGTACCTGTTCGTGATGGAGGATGCGCCGGGCTCGAGGAGTCCCGTGCGCGTGCCAATCGGGGCCCTGAGGACGGACCCCGCTTGGGAGGGCCAGTCCTACCAAGGACGTTTCGGGATCACCCTCAAGCGCTTGTTGGACGAGGGCATCTACGACTCGGTCTGCTACTTGGTGTCCTCGCCTCAGAATCCTGACCCTCAGGAGCCCGTGGCCGCACTGAACTGGGCGCACTTCGCGGCATCAGTGAGGGCACGGATTCATTACATGGCCGAGCTGGGCTACCTCTCAAGAGGGGACGCACCAAGAGCCGACTTGATGTGGTCCCCCGGGGAGTCACCCTCCGGCGCCTGAGTAAAAGCGGTAACCGGAGAGAGTCGCCTGCCCCCGACTACTCGCTGCGCAGCGCCTCGACGGGATCCTTGCGGGAGGCCGCCGTGGACGGCAGGAGCCCGGCCAGGAAGGTGAGGCCCATGCTGATCAGCACCAGGACGGCTGCTGCCTGCCCGGTCAGCTGGGCCACATTGGCGATGTTGTACTTCGATTCGACGATCAGATTGGCCGGGATCGTCAGCAGGAACGTGATCGCGATGCCCACCAGCCCGGCCACGAAACCGACGATCAGGGTCTCGGCGTTGAAGACCCGCCTGATGTCGCGTTTGCTCGCCCCGATTGCCCGCAGGATGCCGATCTCCTTGCGGCGTTCGAGTACCGAGATGTAGGTGATCACCCCGATCATGATCGACGAGACCACCAGCGAGATCGCCACGAACGCCACCAGCACATAACTGATCACGTTCACGATGTCGGTCACCGACGACATCAGCGTCCCCACGATGTCGGTGAAGGTGATCACCTTCTCGTCCTGGCCGGCGGCCGTCATCTGGGCGTTGTAGTCGTCCAGGATCTCCACGACCCGGCCTTTGCTCTCGAAATCCTTGGGATAGATGTTGATGGTGAACGGGTTGGCCAGGTCGGCGTAGCCGAGCCGGCGCAGGTTGGTGTCCAGGGAGGTCTGCCCGGTCGTCATCATCGACATCATCACCTGGGTCAGCTCCTCCTCGTCCATGTTGAACTGGAAGGCATCCAGGAAGGCGTCCTGGTCGATACCCATCGCGCTGGACATGTTGGTCGCGAGCTGGCTCATGGACGACTCCAGCGCACCAGCGATCTGGGTTTGCAGGGCGCCGGCCAGTTGGGTTTGCAGGGTGGCGCCGAACTGCTCGGTGATCTGCCCCAGATAGGTCGCCATCACCTGCTGTAGGTAGTCGCCCAGCAGCGTCTGCAGCTGGGTGCCGATCGCGTCGAGGTCGATGATCCCCGCAGCGTCCGCGGCGATCTGCTGGCCTTGTTCGGAGGCGAGGAAGACCGGGAAGTTGGCCTGCACGTCGGTGGGGTCCAGGTCGCCGGCGACGCAGAACTCGATGTAACCCTTGACAGCCTGCTGTGTCACCGACAAGGCCAGCTCGGTGTCCACGTCCAGATTGAGGCCACCCACTATCTCTGTCAGGTCCAGGGAGGGCAGGGCGGACGCGTCGATCGTGATGCCGGACAGGTCGAGCCCCAGCCCGCCCAAATCCAACCCGCCCAGATCCATGCCGGACAAGTCCAGGTTGAGCCCCGACAGATCCAGCGAGAGTTGCGACTCGTCGAAGGTGAAGGCGGCCGCAATCTTGTCCTGGTCGATGGTGATGGCCGAGGCCAGGTCGAAACCGCTGTTGCCGGGATTGGCCGCCTCGTCGGCGAAGGTGCGCCCGGAGAAGACGTTGCGTCCCGGATCTGCCAGTTGGCGCTGCACGATCTCGGCGCTGGACGCCTGGGCGATCAAGTGCCGGGTGAGACCCGAGGTGTAGTGCAGCCCGGGGGTGAGCATCGAGGCCGCAGCCCCGGCCCGGGGCTGGACGATGCCGGAGATCTTGAGTGTCTGGCCGCCGGCCACCAGGTCTTTCACGAACTGTGCGTCGTTGCGCCTGCTCGTCCACACGTCGTACGTGGTGTCGTGGGCGTAGAAGTCGGCCGCGTTGACCAGCTTGAACTCCACCGCCATCAGGTCGTCGTAGCTGAACGACTTCGTTCCGTCGGGGGTCACGATCGGTTCGTCGTTGACCAGTTGCTGCACCATGGCGTCCAGTTCTGCCGGGTCACCCAGGCCCATGGCATACAGGACGAAGTCGCTGATCCCGCCGTTGACCGTGAGCGCCAGCACCAGCTCGTCCGGGTTCTGGGGCCAGCCCCCGGCCACCACGTCGTACTGCGACTCGAACAGCGAGGGATCGTCCATCATCTGCGAGAAGACGTTGGTGCTCATGGACGCGGCCATCAGGCTGTTCGCCGACGAATCGGCGCCGAAGCCCAGTGCGCTGAAGGTGGTGTCGGGGTTGACCTGACGCACGTCGCCCGAGGGCTGGACGCTGAAGATCTGCGGCGCCACATCGTAGGAGTACTGGATCGAGTTCACGTAGCCGTCGATGCCGCCGCCGTCGGACTCCAGGAACTTCTTCAGCGAC
>WPCK01232018.1_pt1 | contig 30118 bp, 31 predicted proteins | sample 5399851 | NCBI WGS metagenome assembly WPCK01 (sample SAMN12869471, study PRJNA574797) | sludge metagenome | isolation source: wastewater treatment of pH11 | place: China:Beijing | collected 2019-05-20 | reverse complement strand
GTATATGTTTCTTCTTCCATCATGCGCAGCGCACTCAATTTTTGTTCGATCGTATGCCGACTTCTCGCCATAAAAAAACACTCCCCAATCAGATAAACAGATTTGTTATTTCATCTGTCTACCTATTGGGGAGCATATCATTGTCTGCGGCTTTTTCATTCGCATCGTCGGTTCGGCGATCTTTCCATTTATGGCTTTATACTTTTCTGCAGAACTCGGTAAAATCGCAGCCGGGCTCATCATGACGTCTTTCGTCATCGTCGGGTACGTCACCGGCTTGTTTGGTGGGTACTTCTCGGACCGCTTCAATCGAAAACACGTCTTGCAAATCGGGCAAATCGCTCAAATTCTATGCTTCATCGGCATGACGGTCGCGATTCACCCGTCGAACAACTGGGCGCTCGCCGTCGCCGTCCTTTACTTCGGTCATGCGATTTCAAACGGATTGAACTATCCGGCGCTCGAGGCGATCGTCATCGACTCGATGGAAGAATCGAATCGAAAAGCGATCTATGTGTATGACTATTGGCTCGTCAACTTGGCCATCGCCGGCGGGGTCATGCTCGGTGGGTTGTTCTATCGCGATCACCGCTTCGCCTTATTCGTCGGGATGACGCTCGTCTTGCTGATCACGACAATCGTGTTACAACGTTTCCTCGTCGATTCGTATGCCGGCAACCGCTCCACGCCGGCGAACCCGATCGTCGGGGTCATTCAAAACTATCGCATCGCCTTGGCCGATCGTCGTTGGATGCTGTTCGTCCTCGGCAGCATGCTCGTCTTCTCGACCGAGTTTCACATGGCGAACTATATCGGTGTCCATCTGGCCGAGACGTTTCAGGAACGATTGATTGCAGGTGTCCCGTTTGATGGCGTCCGCATGATGGCGTTCATGCAACTCGAGAACACGCTCCTCGTCGTCGCCATCACGTTCGCCGTCACCGCCTTCGTCAAACGCTTCCGCGAGAAACATGTGTTCTTTATCGGTCTTGCATTATACGTCACCGCGTTCGCGGCCATCACGTCGATGAACTCATTTTTCATCTTGGCCGTCCTCGCCATCGTCTTCACACTCGGCGAGTTGCTCTATTCTCCGATTCGACAAGTGAAGCAAGTCGATTTGCTCGACCCGGAACGGCGCGCTTCGTACTTGGCTTTCGGGGGATTGACGTTCCACGGGGCAAAACTTGTGGCCGCTGCTGGCATCGTCGTCGGTGCGTTCATCGGTCCCGTCCTCATGAGCGGGTACATCTTCGCTTTCGGTGCCTTAGGGGGGTACTTGTATTACGTCTCCCTCTATAAGATGGAATCGGTCCGGAAACTGGCGGCATGACGTTTGAACTTTCGTTTGAGCGGTAACTAGCAAGAGAGAAGGAGGCGATTGTCATGCCAGCTATCGTTCTGTTCGACGGGGACTGCAACTTTTGTGACGCGAGTGTCCAATTCATTTTGAATCGCGATCCGAAAGGGAACTTCCATTTCGCATCGCTGCAAGCAGATACCGGGAAGATGTTGCGCGAACGCCATCGCATCCCTGACACGGTCGACAGCATTGTGTTGATCAAAGACGGGGTGCCTTATCTCAAATCTGATGCGGCGGTCCGGATTGCCGAAGGGTTAGACGGCTCATGGCGCTGGCTACGTTTCGTCCGCTTGATTCCAAAGCCGTTACGCGACCTCGGGTATGATGTCATTGCAAAGAACCGCTATCAATGGTTCGGAAAAAAAGAGACGTGCAAACTGCCCACACCGGAAGAACGCAGCCGATTTATCGACCAACAAAAGCCGCCGACTCCATGAGTCGACGGTTTTTTCAGTCCATACACGTTAAATACGTCCAATGGCAATCCGGCATCGGTTGTGCCATGAAACTAACGCCAAGGTCATCGGCTCGGTGGATCGTCGTCCACGGTGCTTCCCCGACGCGGAGGTACACTTCATGGTGCGGGGACTGCGTATGCGTCCCGGACAGCTTGAACGTCGCTTGATTTTTAAGATGCGCCACGATCGTGTATTTGATGTCCGGCGCGATGACGAGTGGATTGCCGACCGAGTGTTGCAGGCGGTAACTCACCTCGTTCGGCTCGATGTCAACGTCTTCGAGGTACACTTGATCGACCGAGGCGACGTCCTCCCCCGTCAGTTGATGCCTCGCATTGAACGCACGCGTGACACCGGCATCCTTTTTGATGGAGACGATCGGAATGTCAGCTAGCCCTTCCACTTTCACTTCCGTCCGTGTCCGATATTCAGGCGCATGGACGTTGTAAGGGCGACCGTCCCCCTCGAAATACGGATGTGGCGACAGCAAGTTCGGATTCTTCAAACGCGGGGGCCGAATGAACGTCTGTACACGGAGCTGAATCTCGTCAACCGTTGCCGTCTCCGGACGATGCGGACTGACGAGGAAATACATGATGTACAGCTCTTGGTTTCGGCGTGTATCCGTAGTGAACTCTTTGGCAAGCGACATCGCTTTGCCGACGGCATGAATGAGTCGGGTGCCTGGTTTTTGATCGTATTTGACGGGACGCAACGCCCGTACCTCGTATGCGGTCGGCGCCTCTAGCGGTGTCTCATCGATGTACCCGGTACCGACGACTTCCGCAATACGACGCCCTCGGCGATAAATCGCATACGTCTCGACGTCAGGAATCGGGTCCCACTGCAAGTACGTCCCCGCTTGCGACACGACCGCCGCCGTCAAATGGCGGTTCCAATATAACTCATCTTCCGGATTGACCGCTGCCGTGTACAGCTTCGCCTCTTCCCCAGCCGCGTTCGTGATGCGGTAAGCGACTTGTTCCCCGACCTTCGTGTCACGGTCGACATAATGATTGACCGACCCGTTGAAGACATCGATGCCGTTCCGCGTCACCGTCACTTCCCCTTCAAGCGACCATGACAGTTCCAATCCGTCACTAACCGGCTTCACCGTGATCAATCCATCCCCGTTATGCATAACATCATCCCCCTTTGTTCATGTCGTTTCCTCATTCCCGTCTACCTCATTCGGGAAACAAAAAAAGACTTCGAGTTGAACTCGAAGCCTCATTCGACGACAGCTAAATCTTGAATCATATACAGGTCGTAATACGCACCCCGGTGGCGCATCAATTCTTCATGCGTCCCGGTTTCCATGATTCGTCCGTTGTCGACGACGACGATCTTGTCTGCGTCCGTGATCGTCGAGAGACGGTGGGCGACGATTAACGTCGTCCGTCCTTTCGTCAGGCGTGCGAGCGAATCTTGAATCATCGCCTCACTCTCGAGGTCGAGCGCACTCGTCGCCTCATCGAGGATGATGATCGGCGGATGTTTCAAGAACACGCGGGCGATGGCGAGACGTTGTTTTTGTCCCCCCGACAGTTTGACCCCTTTCTCACCGACCGGTGTGTCGTACCCGTTCGGCAAGTTCGAGATGAACTCATGGGCGTTGGCTGCTTTCGCTGCAGCGATGACGTCCTCGTCTGACGCCTCCGGATTCCCCATCCGAATGTTCATCGCGACCGACTCACTGAACAGCACCGAATCTTGCATGACCATGCCGATTTGATCGCGGAGCGCGCGCAGCTTGAAGTCGCGCACGTCGACACCGTCGATCTTAATGCTACCGTCCGTGACGTCATAGAAGCGCGGAATCAAACTGACGAGCGTCGATTTCCCGCCGCCGGACATGCCGACGAAGGCGACCCGTTCCCCGGAACGGATGTGTAAACTCACGTCATGCAACGCGCGAGTGCCGTCCTTCTCATAAGCGAAGCTGACACGATTGAGCTCGATGTTTCCGGCCGTTTGGACCGGAACGAACGCTTGGCGTTTCTCTTCGATGTCATATGGTTCATCGAGAAATTCGAACACCCGGTCCATCGACGCGACCGATTGTGTGAGCGTCGTCGCCGAGTTGACGAGCCGTCCGAGCGGTGCATAGAGACGGTCGATGTAGGCGATGAAAGCGACGAGCGTCCCGAGTGATACGTCCCCTTGCAAGACGAGCCATGACGCCGTCGTGAAAATGAGGATCGGGGCGATGTCGGTGATCGTCGAGACGACGACGTACGTTTTCGCGTTCCATCCCGTATGACGGAGCGCCGCTTTCAGGAAGCCCCCGTTTTGCTCTTCGAACGCCTTGTTCTCATACGGTTCAAGCGCGAAGCTACGGATGACGGCCATCCCATTGACTCGTTCCGTCAAATGACCTTGAAGATCAGCGAGCGCCGCTGAACGTTCACGTGTCAAACGACGCAGGCGGCCGTAAAAGTAACGGACGGCAATCGCATAGAACGGGAGCGGCAAAATGGCGATGAGCGTCAGTTGCGGATCGATCGTATACATGATGGCAATGGCGATCAGGATCGTCACCATATCGAGCCAAATGTTCATGAGGCCGGTGATGACAAAGTCTTTCGTCTGTTCGACGTCGTTGATGATGCGCGAAATGATTTGACCTGTCTTGTTGTTCGAATAATAACGAAGTGATAATTTTTGCACGTGGTCGAACAAACGGTTCCGCACGTCAAACAAAATCCGTGTCGCCGCCCACTGTGCCAAGTATTGGCGCAAGTATTCGATTGGCGGTTTCAGGACGAGAAAGATGAAGAAGACGATGCTGAACAGCCAGACGAGCTCCGTGTAATCAGCCGCCGGGTCCGGGGTTGCCAAATAGTTATCGATGACATATTTATAAAGTAACGGTAATCCGAGCGGAATCGAAAATTTCAAAATTCCGACGAAGATGGTGAGCGCAATCTGTTTTTTGTACGGCTTAACAAATTGCAAATAACGTTTAATACTACCCATAATTCCTCCTTCAAGAAAAAAAGCGGAGATGAGTCATCATCTCCGGTAACGTGCTTCGTATTCGCGATACCATTCATCGACGAATGTTGGGTTGAACGGCCCTTTCCGTCCTCGAATCCAGTTGATAAGTTCTTGAACGTTCTGCTTCAAGATTCGATCAATCGCTTTCGGATAATTCATCTCGCGACGATGCCGCTCGTATTCATCCTCATCTAAAATCGTGTACGACATATCCGGGAACACCTTGATATCTAAATCGTAATCGATGTACTTGATGGCTCTTTCTGTCCCATCGAACGTTGTCGGCGAACCTAGATTACAGTAATAGTAAATCCCATCTTCGCGAATCATACAGATGACATTGAACCAAAACTCAGATGAAAAGTAGCAAATTGCCGGCTCTCGCGTTCTCCATTGCCGACCGTCTGACTCACTGACCATGATGCGGTCATTGAATCCGATCATATCCGTTTTTGACGACTGAAGGACGAGCGTTTCTTCCCAAACGCGATGCAAAGTTCCGTTGTGCTTGTAGCTCTGTATCTCGATCTTGCTACCTGCTTTGGGAAATAAGCTCATAAGCTCCTCCTTTCCGCTATGATGCTATACAATTCTCATATTTAATTATAGCGACTTTCAGAACCAATGAAAAAGGAAATCTCTTATTTTCACGAATTTAGTATGTTTTGGAATGCGGCGGCACGTGCTTTGAACATCGGACGTAGCACAAAGTATTCGACGAGCACAGACGGCACGTAACTGTCGAATGTGACTTCGTCGACCATGACGGCCTGTCCGGACTCCATTTCTACGCGATGAACGTGGCAAAAACGTCTGAACGGGAACGGCAATTTCACACCTTGGTCACAAAATGCCTGAGACCCGGTCAACGTGATGGCGCTATGCCACGGAAGTGCAACCGGACCGATTCCAACACGGAGCCGTACCTCATTCCCTTCCACTGTTGCCCCGTCCCCGAGAAGCGTCACTTGTGGAAACGAAGTCAACTCTGCCAACAAAGAGGCGTCTTGAAGCAACGTCCAAAGCGTCTCGGGTGACGCGTCGAACGCTGTCCGTACGTTAAACTGTCTCATCCCTCGCACCTGCCATCTGTTCTAATTTTTGTTGGGCGACCGACACGCTCACCACATCGCGCCCACTTTCATCGAGCCACACCCAGTCACCTTCTGGCAACGTCTCGATCTCGTACAAATCGAGATACCAGACGATGTGTGAAAACACGTGCTTCACTTGTCCAACATAGGTTCCGTTAAACTGTTCCCCCGTTCCACGCTCCGTAAGCGGATATTGCCACATTCCTGCCAGAAGACCGGTATCAGGTCGCTTCACGTAAGCGGTCTGTCCATCACGGCGGCAAAGGAGCGCATCATACATCTCGATGCGGGCCGCCCCTTTTTTCGTTTTGACCGGGAGTTCATCTTGGACGTTATGGGTATAGGCATAACAGTGATCTTGGACCGGACAGAGCGAACACATCGGATTTTTCGGCGTGCATACCGTCGCTCCGAGTTCCATGACGCCTTCGTTGAAATCAGAGGCATGACTTGGGTCCATAAGCCGCCGTACGACTTGTTCGAACCGTTTCCGTGTCTTGGGAAGAGCGATATCATCGTAAATCCCGAATTGACGGGACATGACGCGCATGACGTTTCCGTCGACGGCCGGTTCCGGTTGATTGTAAGCGATGGAAAGCACCGCCCCGGTCGTATACGGACCGACCCCTTTCAACTTCTCAAACCGTTCCTTCTCCTCTGGGACGATGCCGTCATAGACGGCGACCACTTCTTTGACCGCTGTATGGAGGTTGCGGACACGAGAATAGTAACCGAGTCCTTCCCAATACTTGACGACTTCTTCGGACTCGGCTACCGCTAAGTCTTCGATTGTCGGGAAGCGTTCCATGAACCGGTTATAGTAAGGGATGACCGTATCGACGCGCGTCTGTTGTAGCATGACCTCGCTCACCCAAACCCGGTACGGATTTTTTCCATGTCGCCACGGCAAATCCCGTTTCTCACGGTTGAACCATGTCACTAAGTTTATGTTAAATTCATGAACATTATAATTTGTGAACAATTTATCAAGATCAAGCATTTTGTTTCCCCTCATTTTAAAAATATTGTATGATGTAATGGATCAGTTAACGCCGTTTTCATTTATGGAGGTGCTGAAGCACATTGGATACTGCTACTCACATTGGGATGGGGTTCGGCTTAAGTGCCCTAGCGACGCTCAGCCCGGAAGTGTCCGGCGACGCACAGATGTTTCTCGCCATGACAGCGACCGCACTCGTCGGTTCGCACGCTCCGGACTTCGATACTATCTTCAAACTTAAAGGAAATAGCACGTATTTGCGCCAGCACCGCGGTCGTTCACATGGAATCACCGCACTCCTTGCTTGGCCGATCATCGTCAGCGCGGTCATTGGGACTGTGCTTGGCGTCAACCCCGCCACTTTATGGATCATGGGTCAAATCGCGGTACTGTTACACGTCACCGTCGACTTGTTCAACGCCTACGGGACGCAGGCCCTCCAACCATTCTCGAAGAAATGGATTGGCTGGGGCGTCATCGGGACGTTCGATCCGTACTTGTTCTCGGCCTATTACGGGGCATATGTATTATGGCTCATCACAGGGGCGACTGTCCCGATTTTTGCATTGCTCATTGCGCTTGTGATCAGTTATTACGCCATCCAGTTCAAGTTGCGTAATCGCGCTTTGGCCACGGTGGCGCGCCACTTCGCCGGAGCCCATGAGCTCTTCATCTCACCCGGGATCGGTTGGGATGACTGGCACGTCGCCGTCCGTTTCCGTGACGGATTAGGTGCCGTCAAAGTGAAGAAAGGGACAGTCATCGAATGCGGTCGTTTCCGTGACAAGCCGATGCCTGGAGAAGATGACCTTCATTTCGTCGAGGCGCGTAAAAATGCGGACCTTCAATCGTTTCTCGAGTTCTCGAAGATTCACACGTATACGGTCACACGCCATAACGGTATGATCGAGTATCGTTTCACGAACTTGCGTTATTTCTCGAAAGACATCTATCCGTTCGTCGCCGTCGTCATCGTCGACGAAGTGACAAACGAAGTGTTGTCGTCGTTCACAGGTTGGGTGTTCAGTGAAGAGAGCCTGCAAAAAAAATTGGCTTATGAATAAGAAAAAGTCGCTCCGCGGAGCGACTTTTTTATGCCTCTGACTCCGTGAACTGGAGCTCGAAATCGAATTTCACTTTCTTATCGACGAGGACGCCGCCCGCTTCGAGCGCCTGGTTCCAAGTCAAGCCATAGTCTTCCCGGTTGATCGATCCATCCCCGGTGAAGGCGTGCTTCATGTTGCCCCACGGGTCCTTCGCGCTCCCTTCATACTCGACTTCGAACGTCTCTTCACGCGTCGTGCCGCGAATCGTCAAGTTGCCCGTCAGCTCGAATTCACCACCGCCTTTTGAGCGGAACGACGTCGACTCGAACACGATGTCCTCGTGCTGTTCGACGTCAAAGAAGTCGCCAGACCGCAAGTGGTTGTCACGATCGCCATTGTTCGTGTCGATTGATGCCGCTTTAATCGTCACCTTCACACTCGCGTTCGCAAGATCATCCGGTTGCCCGTTCGCCTCGACGTGAAAGTCTTTAAACTCGCCTTTCACTTTCGAAATCATCATATGCTTGACGGTAAAGTTGATGGTGCTATGTGCCGGGTCGACTTGATACGTTTTTGCCATAAGTAGGTCCACTCCTTCAAATTTTGAATTCATTCTAGTATGGTGTTTACCACAAATCTTGACTTCAAAACATTTTATCGTAAATGTGACAAATTATTGTCGAAAAATTTTGACTTTTATCACAACTACCCGTTAGGATGAAAAAGGGAGCTATTTGCTTACTTGAAAATGTAAGCGCATACATGGATTCCCGATACTTTACGGAAAAGGGAGGAACGACCATGATTTATGAAGTCCCAAACTCGACAGGCACGAAAGTACACTTTAAAGACCGCTATGAGAACTACATCAATGGCAAGTGGACTGCGCCTGCCGGGGGAGAATATTTTGAGAACACCTCTCCGGTAAATGGTAAAGTTTTATGTGAAGTCGCCCGTTCGACAAAAGAAGATGTCGAACTCGCTCTAGACGCAGCCCATGCGGCCAAAGAGTCGTGGGGAAAAACATCGGTCACCGAGCGAGCCGTCATTTTGAATAAGATTGCCGATCGTATGGAAGAGAATCTTGAGATGCTCGCTTACGCGGAGACGTGGGAGAACGGAAAGGCCGTTCGTGAGACGCTCAACGCCGATCTTCCGCTCGCGATCGATCATTTCCGGTACTTCGCAGGTGTCATCCGCTCCCAAGAAGGCGGTATCAGTGAACTCGACAACGACACGGTCGCCTATCATTTCCAAGAACCGCTCGGCGTCGTCGCTCAAATCATCCCGTGGAACTTCCCGATTTTGATGGCCGTCTGGAAAGTCGCACCAGCCCTCGCCGCCGGAAACTGTATCGTCTTAAAACCAGCCGAACAGACGCCGTCTTCCATCATGGTGCTCATGGAATTGATTGAAGATTTACTTCCGCCGGGCGTCTTAAATATCGTCAACGGGTTCGGGCTAGAGGCCGGGAAACCGCTCGCCTCGAGCGACCGCGTCGATAAAGTCGCGTTCACAGGTGAGACGACGACAGGTCGCCTCATCATGCAATACGCGTCACAAAATATCATCCCGGTGACGCTCGAACTCGGCGGCAAATCACCGAACATCTTCTTCGCCGATATTATGGACGCAGATGACGACTTCTTTGATAAAGCGATTGAAGGACTCGTCATGTTCGCGTTGAACCAAGGCGAAGTGTGCACGTGTCCGTCACGCGCGCTCATCCATGAGTCGATTTATGAGCCATTCATGGAACGCGTCCTTGAACGTGTCAAAGCCATCAAGCTCGGCAACCCGCTCGACCCTGACGTTATGATGGGTGCCCAAGCCTCAAATGAGCAGCTCGAGAAAATCTTGTCGTACCTCGAGATCGGTAAATCAGAAGGTGCCGAGTGCCTCATCGGCGGCGAGCGCAACGTGATGGATGGTGAGCTCGCGGACGGTTTCTACGTCCAACCGACAATCTTCAAAGGCCATAACAAGATGCGCATCTTCCAAGAAGAAATTTTCGGACCGGTCCTCTCGGTGACGACGTTTAAAGACGACGCCGAAGCGATCGCCATCGCCAATGACACGCTTTACGGCCTCGGCGCCGGTGTGTGGACACGTGACATGAACCGGGCTTACCGCTTCGGGCGTGACATTCAAGCGGGCCGCGTCTGGATCAACTGTTACCATCAATATCCGGCGCACGCTGCGTTCGGCGGCTACAAGATGTCAGGAATCGGCCGTGAGAACCATAAGATGATGCTCAGCCACTATCAACGGACGAAAAACATGCTCGTCAGTTACAGCGAACAAAAACTCGGGTTCTTCTAAGATGGTGAATCGCGTCGAGGCCACCCCCGCCACGCTCGCGCTTCTCGATCGACTGAAACAAAAGCATGGACCGCTTCTATTTCACCAGTCCGGCGGATGCTGTGACGGAAGTTCACCGATGTGCTTTCCCCAAGGTGAATTTCTCGTCGGAGATCACGACGTCTTACTTGGCGAAATCGGGGGGTGTCCGTTCTATATCCACGAGAAGCAATATGATTATTGGAAGCATACGCAACTGATCATCGACGTCGTCGATGGCAGAGGCGGCATGTTCTCCGTCGAAGGCGTCGAAGGGAAACGGTTTTTAAGCCGTTCGCGTGTCTTCACAGACGAGGAGCGGGCCGAGCTGCAACAGTCATGAACAATCGTCCTCACTTAGACAATAAAGAAGTCCCGCTCACATTTTGAGCGGGACTTCTGTTATTTACTCTGCATTTTGAAGCGCAAGTACAACTCGTTGTAGTACGCATTCATACGCTTTCCTAAGTTCTCATACACCTCAAGCTCGTCCGTCACATCGCTCGATGGATAGAAGCGCTCGTCCGAGACGACTTCTTCATCCAAGAATTCGAGCGCGGCATCGTTCGGTGTCGAATAGCCGACGTAGTCGGTATTGCGTGCAGCGACCTCGGCATCGAGCATGAAGTCGATGAATTGATGCGCCCCTTCGACGTTCTGGGCCGTACTTGGGATGACGAGGTTGTCGAACCAGAGATTCGTCCCTTCTTCCGGGATGACGTACGTTAACTCTTCGTTCTCGTACATGATCTCCGAAGCGTCACCGGACCAGACGACGGCAGCCGCCGCTTCCCGGTTCGCCATGAGCATCTTGATCTCGTCCCCGACGATCGCTTTAATGTTCGGCCAAATCGTCTCAAGTTTCTTCTCGGCCTCGAGCAGTTCGTTTCGATCGGTCGTGTTGAGCGAATAGCCGAGTGAGTTGAGGCCGAAGCCCATTACTTCACGCGTTCCGTCCGCCAGTAAGATGTCGTTCTCGAGCGGCATGTCCCACAAGTCGTTCCACGACGTAATCTCACCGTCGACAAGTTCCGGGTTATAGACGATGCCGACCGTTCCCCAAAAGTAAGGGATCGAATATTTATTTCCCGGGTCAAACGACTTGTCGAGGAAACGCGGGTCGATGTTATCGAAATTTTCAAGCTTACTGTAATCGATCGGGATGAGCAAGTCATCTTCAATCATTTTGCTGATGGCGTAATCCGATGGGACGGCGATGTCGTAGGCCGTTCCGCCTTGTTGGATTTTCGTGAGCATCGCCTCGTTCGAATCGAACGTTTGATAGATAACTTTCAAACCGGTCTCTTCTTCAAACTCATCAATCAACTCTTCATCGATGTAATCACCCCAGTTGTAGACGACGAGCGTATTGTCCCCGCCGAACCCCTGAGCCGTGTTGATTTGATAAATCCAAAACAAGATCCCGAAACTGACGACGACGGGCGTCGTCAACATGATGACCAATTTTTTCATCGTCTTACCTCCTTCGCCCCACGTCGTGCGAGTACGTAATACCCGATGACGAGCAGGAGCGTGAACAAGAACAGAAGCGTCGACAAGGCGTTGATCTCAAGCGAGATGCCTTGACGGGCCCGCGAGTATACTTCGACGGCAAGTGTCGCGAAGCCGTTACCAGTGACGAAGAACGTGACCGCGAAGTCATCGAGTGAGTACGTGAGTGCCGTGAAGAACCCGGCGAAGATGCCCGGCGTGATGTACGGCAAGATGACTTTCGTGAGCACATCCCACGTGCTCGCCCCGAGGTCGCGTGACGCATCGATGAGCGTCGGGCTCATTTCTTGCAACTTAGGCAAGACGAGGATAACGACAATCGGGACCGAGAAGGCGATGTGTGCCAACAGTACCGAATAGAATCCGAGTTGGATGCCAAGCATCGTGAACAAAATCAAGAACGACGCCCCGATGATGACGTCCGGACTGACGATCAACACGTTGTTGAGCGAGAGAAGCGACGTCTTCGTATACTTTTGTTTCGCCGTGTAAATGGCGAGCGCCCCGATGACACCGAGTATCGTCGAGATCGTCGCCGAAAGCAACGCAATCACAATCGTGTTCAAAACGATGACGAGGAGACGCGTATCCGTGAAGAGTGACGCATACCATTCGAGCGTGAATCCTTCGAATCCGCTCATCGTGCCGCCACTGTTGAACGAATAGACGACCAAGTAGAGAATCGGCGCGTACAGAATGAAGAACACCGCCATCAAATACAAGTTGGCCAATTTGATTTTTTTTCGTTTCATCGGCGCACCGCTCCTTTCGCACCCCAGTCACGCGTGATGACCATGACGAGCACCATCGCCAAAATTAAGAACACGGCAATCGTCGAGCCCATGCCCCAGTTTTGTGTGACGAGGAATTGTTGTTCGATTGCCGTCCCGAGCGTGATGACACGGTTCCCGGCGATGAGGCGTGTGATCATGAAGAGGGACAGCGCCGGGATGAAGACGATTTGAATCCCGGATTTGACGCCGTCGAGCGTGAGCGGGAAGATGACACGACGGAACGTCGTCCAGTTCGAGGCCCCGAGGTCGCGCGATGCATCGACGAGCGACGGTGGCAACTTCTCGATGGCGTTGTAGACGGGCAAAATCATGAACGGGATGAAGATATAAACCGAGACGAACACAAAGCTGAAGTCCGTGAACAAGATTTGCTGTGTCCCGATTCCAATCGCCTCTAAAAATTGGTTCGTGATGCCGTACGTCCCAAAGATGCCAAGAAACGCATAAGCTTTCAACAACAGGTTGATCCACGAAGGCAAGATGATGAGCAGAAGCCATAGTTGCTTATGCTTCGTCTTCGTCAACAAGTAAGCCGTCGGATAGCCGATCAGGAGCGAGAAGAATGTAATTAAGAACGCGTACCAAAACGACGACAACGTCATCGTCAAATACGTCGACGTGAAGAAGTTACGATAGTTCTCTAAACTTAAGTTCCCTTCGATATCAAAGAACGAGTAATACAAGACAAGGAACAGCGGTGCGATGACGAACAAGGCGATCCACACCCAATACGTCGTCAAATAGACCGTCTTCGCCGTTTGACTAGTTCGATTCATGGGCGACCTCCTCGTACGATTCGAGGCGACGGTCAAACTCTTCCTCCGTCTCCCCTAGGCGCATGACGTGAATCGCTTCCTCATCGAACGTGAGTCCGATTTTGGAGCCGACGACCGACTTTTTCGTCGAGTGGACGAGCCATTCGTTCCCTTCTTCGTCATAGCAGCAAATCTCGTAATGGACGCCACGGAACAGCTGTGAATCGACATCGACGACGAGTTTTGCCGCGTCAGTCGACGTCATCTCCAAATCTTCGGGGCGGATGATGACTTCGACGTTCTCATTGCGGTCGAACCCTTTGTCAACACAGTCGAACGTCTTCCCGGCGAACGTGACGACGTTGTCCTCGATCATGAGGCCCGGCACGATGTTTGATTCGCCGATAAAGTCGGCGACGAAGCGGTTGATCGGTTCGTCATAAATATCGGTCGGCGTCCCACTTTGAACGACCCGTCCGTTGTTCATGACAAAGATCTCATCCGACATCGCGAGCGCTTCTTCTTGGTCGTGCGTGACGAAAATGAACGTGATGCCGAGACGTTGCTGGAGTTCACGGAGCTCATATTGCATTTCGGTGCGCAATTTCAAATCGAGCGCCGAGAGCGGTTCATCGAGCAAAATCACTTCCGGCTCGTTGACGATGGCACGCGCGATGGCGACACGTTGGCGCTGTCCACCTGACATCTCATCGATTTCTCGCGTCTCATAGCCGACCAAGTTAACGAACTTGAGCGCCTGCTCGACTTTCGTCTTGATGTCGGCCTCCTTCATCTTCTTGATGCGAAGACCGAAGGCGACGTTCTCGAACACGTTCAAATGAGGGAAAAGTGCATAGTCTTGAAACACCGTGTTCACTTGACGTTTATTCGCCGGTACGTCATTGATCCGCTTTCCGTCAAAGTGAATGTCTCCATTGGAAGCCTCGACAAACCCGGCGATCAGCCGGAGAATCGTCGTCTTTCCGCACCCGGACGGCCCGAGCAACGTATAGAACTTGCCTCGCTCAATCTCAAAACTGATGTTCTCTAAGACGACGGTATCGTCGTAGCGTTTCGACACGTTATCAAAACGGATAATCGTCTGTTCGTTCATGTCATTTCCTCCTTGTTCATAAATATGAATGTGTCGCGACGACTAGACATTCGGTCACGTCCTCGTAATCGTTGACAAGTTGGTGCGCGTCCGACGCGACATAGTAAAGTGTTTCACCGGCTTTGGCAAAATACGTATGGTTCCCAAGCTTCAAAGCGACGCGTCCCGATAACACATAGACGAACGTCTCCGAGCGAGAAGGCTCGTAACGCTTGAACTCACCGTGTCGGGCGAACGTCAGTAAAATCGGCTCCATCTCTTTCTCATTCGATTCCGGAATCAGCCACTCGGTCCGGTATTTCCGTTCCTCGTCGGTATAGACGGTCCGGTCGTCCTCCGTGTAGACGACTTTTTGAAAGATTTCTTCATCGAAAAACTCTTTCGGGGAACAGCCTAATACTTCTAATAAGTCAAAGAGTGTCTCAAGCGAAGGTGAACTCAAATCCCGCTCGATTTGAGAGATGTACCCTTTGCTCAAATCGGTTCTTTCCGCCAACTCTTCTTGCGTCAATCCGTTTTTGACACGGAGACGCTTCATTTTTTGACCGACTTCCAAGTCGCGTTCCTCCTTTCGACTTTGCGGCAAGTTTAGTGAAAGATGATTCCAACTAAAGAAAGTTTATAAATACTTAACTACAAAGCAAACAAATAGCGCCTTTTATTATAACCAACTGTAACACGTTTGCAAGTAAAAAATCACGCCGATGTGGCGTGATTTTAATGGATGTCTCGTTTTGACATCAGATGCTTAAATTTCTCGTTTTTCGTTTGGAACAAATGCAGCTGAGGACCGTACGCATCGATTTGTTGGACGACGTACTGAAACGATTTCGCCTCCCCCGGATACGGTTCCCCGGCGCGGGCAAGCGTCGTTTCAAAATCCTCCCACAGCACTTCGACCCACGTCAACGCTTCAAGCTCGCTGAGGACATCGTTCTTTTCTTTTAAAATTTTGGCCAGACGCTCATATTGCTCAGACCGGTTCATGGCGTCACCTCCGACAGCTCAGAGAGCGGAATCGCATGCTCCATCACTTCGCCTTCAAACGTCCCCCATCCCATGACGCCGTTGACGAATTTCAAACGGAATGGGCGTTCGTTATAGTTGACGATATACGTCGTTCCTGGTTTGAACGACTTCGGATCGACCAAATAGCTTTCCGCGATGGCGATGCGACGCAACACGACCTCAATCTCGCTCACCATCCCCATTTGCTCGGCTTTGCGTTTCCGTTCATGGAGCGCCCGAATCTCTTGTTCGAGCTCATACTTCGATAAGTCACTCAATCGTTTTTCCATTTCGTTCACCTCACTTGTAGCGTATCAGATTTTCCAAAGAAAAGAAAAAGGCGAAACTGAAACGATGTTCAGTTCGCCTTGAAGTTGTATAGCGGTTTGATCACTTGGTCGATCGTCACCGCCGGTTCGATATAGCGGACGATTTCTTTCATCGATTTATAGACGAATGGCGACTCGTCGAGCGTCGACGGTCGAACAGATGTCGACCAGACGCCTCTCATCGTCTGTTTGAACTCATTGAAATCGACTCGTTTTCGTGCCGCCGACCGAGACATGACACGTCCCGCCCCGTGCGGTCCCGAGAAGTTCCAATCCGGGTTGCCTTTTCCGGTACAGATGAGGGAGCCGTCGCGCATGTTCATCGGGATGATGACGCGCTCTCCGTCTTTAGCCGAGATGGCCCCTTTTCGAAGAATCATCGCCTCGTGGTCGATGTAGTTGTGCACGGTGTCGAATTGATCGACGACGTTCCAGTTCATCGCCTCGATAATAACATCCGTCATGGCGAGACGATTGGCCGCCGCGTACTGTTGCGCGATGCGAACATCATGCATGTAATCGGCCATCGCGTCTCCTTCGACGTACGCGAGGTCACGGAACTTCGTGCGAGCCGCCTTCTCTTGCTCGAGGTACGACGCGATATCACGTTCCCGGCCAGCCGCTTTCAAACGTTCAATCTCCTGTTTCACGTCCGCCGTCCCCATCATCTGTTCGATGGCCCGCTGTTGATAATGATTGGCGATTTGAACCCCGAGATGACGTGAGCCGGAATGGATGACGAGATACGTCCGTCCCCCGTCCTCATTCACTTCAATGAAGTGATTGCCCGAACCAAGTGTCCCGACGGAGCGCAAGGCGCGGTCGAGTTTGAACGGGGCGCGTACTTCTTCCAATGATAGATCGTCCGCATAAGGGTGCGCCGCTTCTCGAATATTCATCCCGCTCGGTACGAGTTGACGGATGACATCATCTAATCGTTGAAAATCGATCCGCTTCACCTTGATCTCAGTGCAGAGCATCCCGCATCCGAGGTCCACGCCGACGAGGTTCGGCACGACTTTATCGTGTATCGTCATCGTCGTCCCGACGACCGAACCTTTGCCGGCATGCATGTCCGGCATGATTCGAATCGTCGCTCCTTTCGTGAACGGTTGGTCGACGAGCGTCTGCAGCTGTGACCGCGTCATATCATCCATCCGTTCATTGAACACTTTGGCTTGATTATACTTTCCGATGATCTCCATACGTTCTCCTCTCTCAACTGATGGCTTGTTGTTTGCTTTGCAGCTCATGCATGCGGGCGTAAACGCCTCCGAAGGCGATGAGCGACTGATGGTTGCCGCGCTCGATGATGTGACCGTGGTCGAGGACGAGGATTTGATTGGCTTCACGAATCGTCGATAAGCGGTGAGCAATGACGAACGTTGTCCGCCCTTTCGTGAGCGTCTTGAGCGCTTCTTGAATGAGCGCTTCCGTTTCCGAGTCGACGCTCGCCGTCGCCTCGTCTAAGACGAGGATGGCCGGGTCGAAGACGAGGGCACGGGCAAAGCTGATCAGTTGGCGTTCCCCGCTCGAGAGCGAGGCACCGCGCTCGATGACCGGCTCATCAAGCCCCTGTGGCAGCTGTTTGACGAAACGGTCGGCTCCGACGGCCGTCAACGCTTGCCATATCCGATCGTCCGAAATCGTCTCGTCGCCGAGCGTCACGTTCGTTTTAATCGACCCTGTAAAGAGGAACGGGTCTTGTAATACGATGCCGAGATGGTCACGGACGGCCTGCGTCGGCAGTTTCGTCACGTCCAACCCGTCGATGTTGAGCGTTCCTTCCGACGGGTCATAGAACCGCATGAGCAAGTTCATGATGGAACTCTTGCCGCTGCCGGTATGACCGACGAGGGCAATCGTCTCGCCCGGAGAAGCATGAATATCGATGTGTTGCAGCACCGGCTTGCCGGCCTCATAGCTGAACGACACGCCTTTAAATTCGACCTCTCCTTTAAAGCGTGGAATACGTTCGCCTGACACGTCTTCTCCTTTTTCATCGAGCAGTTGGAACATCCGGTCGGCCGAGACGAGCGCTTGTTGCAACGGCGACAACTGGTTCATGATTTGCGTCACCGGCTCAAAGATCCGTGACACGTAATCGATGTACGCGTACAGTATCCCGAGCGTGAGCACACTGCCCGTTCCGAGTGTCTGTGCACCGACGACCCAAATGAGGAGGGCGAGCGCCATGTTGCGGAAGAAGTTGACCAAGTTGTGCGACATGAGCGCATCGAGTTTTAATAGCTTCCGTCGTGTTTGGAAGTTATCGCTGTTCTTCTCGTTGAACTCGTCATACACTAGGTCTTCTTTCACGTACGATTGGATGATCGGCATCGTTTGAATGCTCTCGTTCAACTGGGCGTTCATGTCGGCGACGAGCGCCCGGACACGGAAGTTGTTTCGAGTCGACAAGCGCTGGAACAGCTTGATCCAGACGATGACGACCGGGATGATGATGAGCGAGACGAGGCCGAGGCGCACGTCTAGGAAGAACATGGCGATCAAAACACCGATCATCATAACGACACTTTGGAACACGCGCGCGAGTACGCCTAAATACAAGTCGCGAATCGTCTCGGTGTCGTTCGTGACACGGCTGACAATTTTCCCGATTGGAGTCTGGTCAAAGTAACGGACCGGAATCGTCTGTAAGTGCCGCATGACGTCGAGCCGCATCGTCTTGACAATCGTATGGGCCGACCGTTGGAGAAGCATCTGTTGTCCCCAGTTCAACCCGGCCGCGATGAGAAGCAAGACGACGTAAAGCCCCGATAAGACGAGGACCGCCCGCAAATCCGTTTCATAAAATTGGAACACGTCGGTCGATGAGAGCGGCACGATGTTCGCATACGTCGCTGTTTCCTCACTGCGTGTGATCGTAAGGACACCGTCGGCAACTTCACGGACACCCCCGTTCATGACGGCATCCGGTACGAGGTAGTAGCCGTCTGTCGTCTGGACGATCGAGACCGGTCTTACGACCGCCTCCCCGTCGAGTCTCGATTCTTTCTCATAAGAATTTCCGTCGAATGAGACGCTACCGCCTGATTCAACTTGGACCCAATCGCGCTCGATGGCGACGATATGGTCGTCGATGATGATTTTTGCGATATACGGTCCCGCGAGTTCCGCTCCGACCGCTAAAAAGAGTAACAACAGACCGAGGAAGATGGAGCGCTTCACTTGTTTGGCATAGCCGACGAGTGAGCGGATCGTCTTCTTCCTGCGGACTGGATCTAATTCATATTGATCGATCATGAGAGATTCCCCCTTTTCCCGGATTACTCCGTCTCTCCTTGTCGAACGTATTGTTCGTAGTACCAACCGCGTCGTTCCATCAGTTGGTCGTGCGTGCCGCGTTCCGTGACGCGACCGTCCTGCAAGACGAGAATCTGGTCGGCATGGGCGACGGCGGACAATCTATGGGCGACGATGAACGTCGTCTGTTCAGCGCGGCTCGTGCGCACCGAGTCAATGATGCGCGCTTCCGTCTTCGCATCGACCGCCGAGAGCGAGTCGTCGAGCAATAAAATTTCTGGGTTTTTGAGCAAGGCACGCGCGATCGACAGGCGTTGTTTCTGGCCACCTGACAGCATGACACCTTGCTCCCCGACAACGGTGTCGAGTCCGTTCTCCAAATGTTCGATATCAGTGTCGAAAGCAGCGAGTCGAATTGCCGTTTGCAGCTCGGCCTCCGTCGCCCCGTCCGATCCGAACAAGATGTTGTCGCGCACCGTCTTCGAGAACAATAGATGTTCTTGAGACACGTAGCCGCTCCAACCCCGAACTGTCTCGAGTTTGATGTCTGAGATCGGTACACCGTTAATGAGGAGCGAGTCATCGATCGGATACTCACGGATCAATTGGCGCAAGAGCGTCGTCTTCCCAGCCCCGGTCGGTCCGACGATCCCAATCGTCTCGCCGCGCGAAACGTGCAAGACGATGTCCTCGAGTGAGGGCCGATTCGCCCCTGGGTACTCGAACGTAAGAGACTTGAACGTGATTTTCTCCGGTGCCTCCATCTCGACGGAACCGCTCGAGACGACGTCCGGCTCTTCATTCATCGTGGCCTCGATCCGTTCAAGGCTCGCCGTGCCTCGTTGGACGACGTTGATCAATTCTCCGAACGCGTACATCGGCCAAATGAGCATCCCTAAATAAATATTGAACGAGACGAGTTGTCCGAGCGTGATGTCGTTTGTGAAGACGAGATACGTCCCGAACGACAGCCCGATCAAATAGCTCAGTCCGACGAGCAGCTTGATGACCGGTTCGAACAAGACGTCGATTTTGGCGACGTGCATGTTTTTCGCCATGACATCGTCCGTGATCGTGTCGAACTTTTTCGTGTCCGCCTCTTCTTGGACGAACGAGCGGACGACGCGAAGTCCTGAAATCGACTCGACGACTTGATCGTTCATGACGCCGAACGCGTCTTGCGCCGCCGTAAAGCGGGCGTGGATCTGTCGGCCGAGCTTGTTCATCGACCAAGCGAGGAGCGGCATCGGCAACAGGGCTGCGAGCGTCAGTTTCCAGTCAATGAACACCCCCATGATGGTCAAGGCGATGAGCGTCATGTTGAACGAATCGACGAGCGTCATAACTCCAAACCCGGCCGTCCGTTCCACCGCTTTCAAATCGTTCGTCGCGAGCGCCATCAAGTCACCTGTGCGATGCTGTTGATAAAACCGCGGCGTCTGCCGGAGCAAATGACCGAAGAAGCGCCCCCGTAGTTTTTTCTCGAGCAAGAACGCCGTGCCGAACAGGCGGGCGATCCATAAATACGACATGACGTACGACAACACCATGATCCCGAGGAGCGACCCGACGATGACGATCAGTCGCTCCGTCGTCAGACTCCCTTCGCGGATTGCATCGATGGCTTGGCCGATGATCCACGGCGGAAGCATATCGACGAATCCGGTGATGATCAGTAAGATGATAGCGATGATATACGTCCGTTTTTGTCTTTTAATAAACCAATCCAATTGTTTAATCAGTTTCACGACTGATTTCCCCCTTCCGCCCTTTCCGAGCACGCAAAAAAGCGCACCTCACCTGATTGTGCAACCAATCGGATGAAGTGCGCTTGACAGTCTTCAGTCTTTTGCATGGTCAGGGAAAGGACACTACCCCTATCCAGCTGCCCGTTTAAGCAGTCAAATAAGAGTAGCCATATGATGTTGTGTGAGTGCGTTGTAGTGTTGTGATGTACTTCATCATGCTGGCTCCTCTCGTTTCATAGTTTTAAAATCTACTAAAACCTTAGCAGACTGTTCAGAAAATTGTCAATATTATTTTGTAAAGATTTTGTAATTTCTTTTAGTTCATGAAGAATGTCGCAAGAATGACTCCGACAATGCCTGTCGCCGTGACGTAATAGATCATCGGCATGAGCGTGTAGCGGATGATCGTCCCTTCTTTTCCGAGGAGACCCGCGACCGAGGCAACAGCGACGACGTTCAAGACGCAAATCATGTTACCGGCGTTCGCCCCTGCCATCTGCATCGACAAGGCAAGCGTCTCGCTCATTCCGACTGAATCCGCGACACTCGTCGTCAAGCTCGAGAACATCATGTTCGAGAACGTGGCCGATCCGGACACGAACGACCCGAGCGCCCCGATCCACGGTGCAACGATCGGCCAGACACCGCCGAACGTATCGGCTGCTGCTGTGGCGAGTTCGACCGGCATCGACCCAAGACCGGCTCCACCGTTTTCCGAGTGGATGAAAATCCGGACCATCGGCACCGATGCGGCGAGTGTGATCAACGTCCCACCGATTCCGAGCGTCGTCGATTTGAACACTGACGCCACTTGTGACCAGCTCATGTTGTGCAAGAAGAACGTCGCGATCATCGTCAAGATGAACATGAACCCTGGTGAGTAGAACGGTTCCCATGACGTCGAGATGCCCGTCACCCCTAAAATGTCTGGGAGGTTGATGCGGACGCTTCGCGTCAATTCATTCAAGAACGGTACTGTACGTGTCAAGATGAGGAAAATCGTCAAAATCAAGTATGGTGCCCAAGCTTTCCACTGTGGAAGTTCACGCTTTCCTGTTTTGACGGTCGGTTGCTCGAGCGGCTCATCAAGTTCGTCGACATAACCGTCAAACGTCCAAACACGCTTCGGCATCAAAATGCCTTTTTTCGCCATGGCGACCAAGATGACGAGACCGGTCAAGCCTCCGAGCATTCCACCGAACTCAAAGCCGAGGACGAGCGTCCACAAATATGCCGGGACACTGTAGACGAGCGCCGCGACGAGTGCAATCGGCAACACTTCTAATGCCGGTTTAACTGATTTCGCTTTACTGAAGAAGCGCGTCAGCATCAAAATCAAGATGAACGGGATAAACAATCCGACGACCATGTCGATGAGGACCGTCTGCAAGACGACACTCGTCAAAAATTCGATCGCCTCAGGCTGGCTCACGTCGAGCGAGAGACCGTTCCCAATCCCAATCAATGCTGGCGTCCCGACCGCACCGAACGTGACGGCAGATACATCGGCCGATAAGGCGATGACAACGGCCGCAATCGGTGGAAAACCGAGCGCGATGAGGAGCGGGGCCGCGACCGTTGCCGGCGTCCCGAATCCTGATGCTCCTTCAATGAACGAGACGAACAGCCAACCGACGATGAGCACTTGGATTCGTGGGTCCGGGGTGATGGTGACGAATCCGGAGCGGATGGCGTTCATTCCGCCGCCTTCCTTCATCGTATTCATCATTCCAATCGCACCGTACACGATCCAAGCCGCCGTGATGGCGATGACAAGTCCTTGTAAGATTGCTGCCGTGATTTGTGTGACATCTAGTTGCCACACGAAGAAAGCGAGAAGTGCTGTTAACACGAGTGAGAGTGGCATCGCAACCGATGCCGGTAAACGCATAATGACCAATAAGATGAGCACGGCCACAATCGGCATCAGTGCTGTAATCCATTCGAAAATCGTCAATGTAGACCCACCTTTTCAGATTTTTCCCCTACCGTAAACCGATGTCCCATTACAATTGTTCTTCCGCGAGCCTGTCTAAGGCTCGTTCGATCACATCGTACGGAAACCCTTTGCGCCGAAGCTGCATCTTCATGCGCTGTTTCCGTTCGAACGCAGCGTACCTGCTATACTTCCGATTCAACTTTTCGGCTTGCGTCAGACAGGCCGTAAGCTCGACGTCCTCATCCTCGTTTTCCCAAAACGTATGAATCGCCTCTGAAATGATATCAAACGTGAAACCCCTTTGCATTAGGGTTTGTTGAATTCTTTGTTGCACTTCTGTGGCGGAACGGCGATTTGTTTCCAATTGTTTCCTTTTTACGAACTTTCCGGCCTTTTCGAGCTGGTCTTCGTGTGAAATCGAGGCGATGACGTCTTCGATCGTGTTCGGGTCGATCCGAAGCTGCGCCAGTTCCCGCTTGATTTTGATCGGTCCACTCGGACTCGTATTGAACTTCGTTTGAACGTACGCTTTGGCGAATTCGGCATCGTTCAAGTATCGTTGTTCTTTCAACCGTTCGATGACATGTTTGATCGCGGTCTCGCTTACTTCTTTCTTCACCAGATAGTCATGCACCTCTGAAACGGAGCGCATTCGGTACGACAAATAGTTGACGGCTGCTTTATACGCTTTTTGCTGTTCTTCTGCCTGAAGGACGTCACGGACAAAATCATCTTCGAGCTCCATCCCTCTCGTCAGTCCGTATTTGATGAAGACATCGACATCGATCGCAAAGGCGAACTCTTCCTTACCGTCTTTCTCGACGAAGACGTTTAGCCGGTCTTTGTTTTTTTGTTGCGTCGTAAATTTAGCAATTTTCACAAAAACCCTCCTTTTCCTAGTTCTAACATATCACGTTCCCCGCTCAAGAAGGATTTTTGATAAGTTAGAAGAAAGGGTATTCACAATACGAACGGTACGCTTTCTTTATGGAACTCATACCCGTTTTGAAATCGCTTCAATATACTGGAGGGAGACTCATGAAAATCGCAATCACAGGCGGGACCGGGCTCATCGGCCGCCCGCTCGTCCGCGCGCTCGCCGAAGCCGGCCACCAAGTCGTCGTCTTGACGCGCAATCCACGCCCGCGGCAAGGGGGCATCTCCTTTGTCGAATGGTTGACACCAAACAGTCATCCCGAAACCGCGCTCCAAGACGTGGACGCGTTCATCCATTTGGCAGGCGCCTCGATCAATGATGGACGATGGACGCATAAACAAAAGCAGGCCATCCTCCAAAGTCGAATCGACGGAACGAAAGAAGTCGTCCGTATCATTAAAAATATGAAACGAAAGCCAAACGTCGTCATTAGCGGTTCCGCGATCGGTATTTACGGAGAAGACCGATCGATCACCTACGCGGAGTCGACACCGCTTCCGGACCGGACAAACTTTTTAGGAAACGTTTGCGTCCTTTGGGAACAAGAGGCCGCCCCGATCAAAGACATGGGCATCCGGCTCGCCTTCATGCGGACAGGCGTCGTCTTGTCAAATGACGGCGGTGCGTTCCCGCTCATGAAGTTACCGTACACGTTCGGCGCGGGCGGCCGGATCGGCTCAGGGGAGCAATGGGTCCCATGGATTCATTTAGACGATCTCGTCCGACTGTTCGTCCACGTCATCGAGACCGACTCGATTGAAGGGCCTGTCAACGGGACAGCGCCGACACCCGTCACGATGGACGAGTTCGGCCAAACAATCGCCCGCGTCATGCACCGCCCGCACTGGTTCCCTGCCCCGGCCCCGCTCATGAAGCTCGCGCTCGGCGAAAAGAGCGTCATCGTTTTAGAAGGCGCGAAAGTCGTCCCGACGAAAGCGCTCAACCATGGGTTCAAATTCCGCTATGAGACGTTAGAGCCCGCACTAAAACAACTGTTACATTTAACTTGAGGAGGACATACGACACGTGAGTAATTTGTTAATTCGCAACGCCCATATTTATCCGATTACCGCTCCCCATTTTTACGGAGACCTTCGCGTCCGCGACGGAAAAATCGTAGAGATGGCTGAACTGCTCGACCCGGTTGACGGCGAGAGCGTCGTCGAGGCGGAAGGTAACTTCTTGTTCCCCGGTTTTATCGACGCCCATACGCACCTCGGACTTTATGACGAAGGAACCGGCTCGGTCGGGAACGATGCCAACGAGACGGTTGAAGCGATGACCCCGCACGCGCGTGCCATCGACGGTGTGTATCCGCTTGACGAAGGCTTCCGTGAGGCACTCATGGCCGGGGTAACGACCGTCCAAGTCATGCCCGGAAGTATGAACGTCATCGGTGGCGTGACGAGCGTCATCAAAACGCACGGCCGTTTCATCGAAGACATGGTTCTGAGGCGTTATGCCGGACTCAAGATGGCGCTCGGCGAAAACCCGAAGCGCATCCATAGCATGGGCAAGACCGGGGAATTGACACGGATGGGGATCATGGGACTTCTCCGTGAGGCGTTCCGTACCGTCGACTCGACGAAGACGATCGGCACGTTCGGCAGCCAGATGATCCAGCTCGCCCTCGATCGGAAGATGCCGGTCCGCGTCCATGCTCACCGCGCCGATGACATTCTCTCCGTCGTCCGTTTCGCCGAAGAGTTCAATCTCGACTACCGGATCGAGCATTGCACGGAAGGTCACCTTGTCGCCGAGAAATTGCGCGAACTCGGGGTGAAGCACGTCACGGTCGGACCGACGTTCACGCGCAAATCAAAGATCGAGCTTCAAAACAAGACGTGGGAGACGTACCGGATCCTCCACGAGCACGGTATGGTCGTCTCGATCACGACCGACCATCCGTACACACCGGTCCAATACTTGAATCTATGTGCCGGACTCGCCGCGCGTGAAGGGCTGCCGGTCGATGTCGCGCTACGCGCCATCACGATTCACCCGGCCGAATCACTCGGCGTCGCTGACCGGGTCGGCTCGCTCGAAGTCGGGAAAGATGCTGACCTCGTGCTCTGGAGTCACTTCCCACTCGACTACATGTCGAAGCCGATTATGACGATTGTGAACGGTCAAATCGTCTACGCGACAGAGCGTGCCAGAACGCATCATGAGATGGACTGATTTTCATTATTTTTCATAACCGTTTTTACGTATAATTTACTTGCATTTTTAAAAAATCTATATAAAATTATCTTGTAACTTCATAAAGCAACCAAGGCGGTTCGAACAGCGAAGCCAGAAGTATGCTTTCGTTACGACTATTCTTCAGCGGTCTGAAATAGGAGGAGGAATGTAAAGGTGCTCAAATTTCGTGAGCTCACCGACTGCGCGGAGTTGTTCGAACTGATGCAACACCCAGATGTCTTTCCGTATGTCCGTCAAAAGACGGTCCACTTTGACGAGTTTTTATTTAGCACGAAGCAAGTGATCGAGCTAGAAGAGCAAGGAAATATCATCTCACGCACCATCACGAACGAGTTCGGTACCCCGATCGGGACGATCAGCTTGTTCGATGTGGAGTCCGGCTACGGATTCCTCGGTACGTGGCTTGGCAAACCGTATCACGGGAAAGGTTACAATCAAGTCGCGAAAGAAACGTTCTTCTCTGAACTGTTCTTCGAGCTTGATATTGAAAGTGTGTTTTTGAAAATCCGAAAATCGAATGAGCGTTCCATCGCCGCGGCCGAGAAATTGCCATACGCGTTTTGCGCCAACGAGATTCGGTCTGAACTACTCACAGAGATCAACCAAGGCGACGTCGAGTACGTCCTTTACGAAGTCTCAAAGTCGAGCTTCCAACTGTATTTGCACTCGCTCCATGCGCCTGAATTCGACCATTCGTATGAAGCACAACTCGAAGCATAAGCCAATTCTGACAAAGAATTGGCTTTTTTGTGGCGTTTTTGTGTGGATTGCATGAGGACAACTTTACGGCAATGAATATTTCTGTTCTAATTCGAAGAGATAGGTATGATAGAAGTATGAGGGATTTGTCACACGCCCTGTTAACTGTTTTGTAAAGGAGAATGAATCATGTCAGAACCAGTGTTTCGTATCTTAGTTACCGATGATGAAGAACAAATGCGGGATTTGCTCGTTTCGAACTTAGAAAAGGAAGGGTACGAGACAGTCACCGCGACGAACGGTCTCGAGGCGATTGAACTGTTAAAAGCACAGTCGTTTCATCTTGTCCTGCTCGATGTCATGATGCCCGAACTCGACGGCCTCACGGCTTGCATGCGCATTCGTGAGTTCTCGAACGTGCCGATCATCATGCTCACCGCTCGTTCGGAAGAGCTCGATCGGATCCACGGCTTGAAAATCGGCGCGGACGACTACATCACCAAGCCGTTCAGCCCTCGTGAGTTGCTCGCCCGCATCGAAGCGACACTTCGCCGAACGCACAACTTCTCGAAAGAGCAGGAAGCGACGTTCGACGTCGGGGTGTTATCGATCGACATCGAGGGCCGGGCCGTCAGCGTCAAAGGAAAAACCGTCAACTTGACTCGAAAAGAGTTCGACCTTCTGTACTTGTTCATCACGAACGAAGATAAAGTGTTCTCTCGGGAACAATTGCTCGACCAGATTTGGGGAACCGAGTACCACGGCAACCTCCGGACGGTCGATACGCACATTAAAACGCTCCGCCTCAAACTCGGGGAAGCGGGCGGCTATATTCAAACAGTCTGGGGGATCGGCTATAAGTTCGAGGCGAACGTATGAAGCAATACACGATCCGGAAGCGGATTTGGATCACCATCTGGACAGCCAGCCTCTTCTCCGCGTTCGTGTTCATCATCATGACGTTTTACTTGTACGACAAGTTCTACATCCAGACGCAAGAAGAGCTGCTCATCAACCGCGGGGAGAAACTCGTCACGATCTACAAAGCCGACGGGTTCTCCGACGCGTTCTCGGACAGTATGACGTACACGAACGAACTGACCGAGACGAAAGTGTTTTTATCTTCTGTCAAAGAAGATGGCCTCGGTTCCGGCAAAACGTTTTTACGGGAACAAGACCTGGCACGCCTGCAAGACGGCTACGCCATCTCGGTCACACGCAAACACCCGACCGAGGATGTCGATATTCTCATGTCCGCCTTCCCGCTCATCCGTGACGGTGAACTCGACAACGCGCTCATCCTTTACATGGAGCTGAGTAAAATCAGCGAGCCGTTTCAGCCGATCCGGCTCATGATCACGTTCTTGCTCATTCTCATGATCGTCAACTTGCTCATTTTCGGCACACAAATCATCGATACGATCATCCAGCCGCTCATTCAGATGAAACGGGCGTCCCAAGTGTATGCCAAAGGCGACTTCTCACACCGTATCCCCATCTATTATGATGATGAGATCGGTGAGCTCGCCGAGACGCTCAACCGGATGGCCGAATCGCTCGGTCTCGTCGAAGAGCAACGGAAGGAGTTTTTGGCGAACGTCAGCCACGAGCTTCGCACCCCGCTCTCCTATATTCGTGGATATACCGAGATGCTCCAAGACCCGGCGATCGATGAGAAGACACGGAAACAGTATTACGAGATTATCGAGAACGAGACGAATCGCTTGCAACGACTCGTCACCGACTTGCTCGACCTCGCCCAACTCGAACGTGACTCTTACCCGATGACGAAAGAACCGGTCGTCTATTCACAAGTGCTCGAGGACGTGCTCTACCGGTTCGAGCCGATCGCACAGGCAAAAGGCGTCACGATTCAGACGGACCTCGATTTCGAGCTCATCATCCTCGGGGACCACGACCGCCTCGAACAAGTCGTCGGGAATTTGCTCGATAACGCGTTGCGGTATACGGAGGCCGGCAAATCGATTCATGTGAAGACATTCGCCGAGGAAGGGTATGCCATCACCGAGATTCGTGATGAAGGCCGAGGCATCCCGAAAGAAGACCTCGACAAATTGACGGAACGGTTCTACCGCGTCAACAAGTCAAGGACGCGAGAAGACGGCGGCACCGGTTTAGGCCTCGCCATCGCCAAACACATCATGGAACGTCACGGAGGCTCGATTCATTTCGCTTCCGAAGTAGGTCAAGGCACGACGGTCACACTCGGCCTGCCACTGCTACCGGATAACGAATTCGACATATAAAAAAGGCAGCTGCGGCTGACTATCAGACTGTAGACAAAACATTGTCTGCAGTTTTTTTGTTTTCTCGACCGGGCACAGCTCGCTTGGTCGGTCCACGCATCAATCCCTCTTTTCGTACCCTCGTCCCTGTTTTATAATGAGAGGTAGAGAACCCGTCATGGGGGCGAATCGAACGATCAGGTAATCAACAGAATTGGAAACCAATCGAACACAATTGGAGATGGTCACGCTAGACGAGCGCGTGTTCGCGAACGCAAAAGAGAAGCATGGCATGCGTTGGACCCGTTACCGAGGACTTGAAAAAGTTTCAATGCAGGCGATGCTCACCTTTGCTGCCCTCAATCTCAAGAAGATGGCAGGCTGACAGGGTCTCGGGCAGAGCACCTCAAGGCCCGAAAACGAAAAAGTCACGTTTCAGTTCGCCTGAAACGTGACTTTGTCTTCAATCTGAAAGGCAGCCGCGGCTGCCTTTTTTATATGTCTTGGCCTTTGAACGTTTCTTCCGATTCGTTCATGAGACGCTCACGCTCGGCGTGCGTCTGCGGGAAGCCGTTCGCTTGCCACTCGGCCCGGTGGTTCGAATCGAGTTGAGTGAGCCCTTCCTCGGCCTCGTCCTTATCCGAATCGACGCTCTCCATCCGGTCCATCTTGCTCCATGTATCCTCATCACGGTCTTGTGTCAACAAGGCCGCCACTTTCGGTGCTACGAGCGCGGCACCGGCGACACCGAGCACGATGCCCATTAAAACTTTCTTATCCATACGTTACCCCTCCTTAGTGACTATGTACGGATAATTCCACCATTGTTTCAAATCGAAACCATTTCGTGAAGCGTTTACACGAAAACGGAAAGTGGAATAACAGAGAAACAAGGAGGCGAGACGAATGAAAAAGCAGAATCAACCATTTAAGCGTCGCTTCGACAACCCGGACGCCGTCGATACGGACAAAGACAGCATCTTCGATCAAGAAGGGATGGAGACGGTCGATCCAATCCCAGTCGAGGAACTGAACCAAGAAGTAAAAGACGAGAAACGAAAGCGACACTCCAAAAACGACTCCGTCAGCGAGAAAAAATATGACTAACGTAAAAGGATGCGGCTCGTGATATGCTCCCCAATAGGTAGACAGATGAAATAACAAATCTGTTTATCTGATTGGGGAGTGTTTTTTTATGGCGAGAAGTCGGCATACGATCGAACAAAAATTGAGTGCGCTGCGCATGATGGAAGAAGAGACATATACT
>WPCK01074968.1_pt1 | contig 30189 bp, 19 predicted proteins | sample 5399851 | NCBI WGS metagenome assembly WPCK01 (sample SAMN12869471, study PRJNA574797) | sludge metagenome | isolation source: wastewater treatment of pH11 | place: China:Beijing | collected 2019-05-20 | reverse complement strand
GCGCGTATCGCGTCGATCTCCAACCTCGAAGCGTCGCAACCGGATTTCCAGCACTACCAAGAAGGCCCCGACCCACCAACGAACGCCACCATCATGACTGTCGCAAGGCACGTGCCGAACAGTATTGGCTGCGTCCCCTTTTCTAGTCTTTGGTGACCTCGGTGGTGGCGCCGTTGCCCGGCGGGGTCTGGCCATCCAGGTGCAGTTTGACGAGGGACTCGGGCAATTCGACCCCCGCGACGTCGCGCAGCACGTGCATCATGGGGGGAAGCGTTTTCGTCATATTCTGCAGGAATTCGGCCGTACTGCCGCGCCCGTTGGAGCCTCCCCCTTCCCAGACCACGACCTTGTCGAATTTGATGTTGGAGATGGCCTTGGCGGACGATTCGGCCAGCACATCGAGGTGTTCGAGCATCAGCAGCTGGAAGGCTTCCTTGGCGCCGCCGCAGGCCTCGACGATCCGCTGAAGACCTTCTCCCTTTTTGGCCAGGATTTCGAATTGGCCTCGTGCTTCGGCATCCAGCTTGGCAAAGATGGCCTCGGCCTCGGCGCGGGCTTCGAGTACCTTCTTTTGGGCTGCGGCTTCGGCGTCGACGATGACTTTCGCTTTCTGTGCCTTGGCGGTGGCTTCGAGGCTGGCCCGCTGTTCTGCCTCGACGCGTTCCGCTTCCGCCAGGGCCGCCTTGGCCATGGCTCGGTTCTGTGCCTCGATCACCGAAGCCTCGGCTTCTCGCTTGCGCTTCTCGCCGATTTCATAGGCCTCGGCCCGCTTCACCGCAAGTTCGGCCTGTGATGTGGCGACCTTGGCCTGTGCCCGGTTTTCGCCGTCGATGGCCGTGGCATCGGCGTCGGCCACACTGATTCGCATCTGTTGTTCGGCCGCCTTGACTTGCGCCGCGCGCTCGAAGGCCGCCGCCTGTTCGCCAATGGCCTGATCCTTGTCGAGCCCTGCGATGCGTATGGCCTCGTCCCGAGCCGCCTCGCGGACTCCCACCGATTGATCCCGCTTGGCACTGGCCACTTGGATCAGCTTGTCACGCTCGGCCGTTGCGACATGCGTTTCGCCCAACTTGACCTGATCGGCGACGTCGCCACGCGCCTGTTGGATTGCCTGGGAAGCGGCCTTCTGACCAATCGCGTCGATGTAGCCGGACTCATCGGTAATGTCCGTGATATTCACGTTGATCAGCTGAAGACCGATCTTGTTGAGCTCCGGTTCCAGCGATTGCTGGATGTGTTCCAGGAACTTATCGCGATCGCGATTGATCTCTTCGATGTGCATCGAGGCGATGACCTGGCGGAGCTGGCCAAAGATGATCTCTTCCGCCTGTTTGCGAATATCGGGGATCTGCAGGCCCAAGAGCCGGATGGCCGCTTGCTGCATGACGCCCGGGTCGGTACCGATCGCCACGGTAAAGACGCTGGGGACGTTGACGCGAATATTCTCGGCAGAGAGCGCGCCCCGAAGTGGGATCTCGATCTGAATCGGTTCCAGACTGAGATAGGCGTAATCCTGGAACAGAGGAACGACAAACGCCGCACCGCCATGGATGGTCTTGGCGGTCGATCCCCGGCCGGTTTTGCCGAAGATGACCAGGATGCGATTGCTGGGGCATCGTCGGAATTGCTTCAGCAGCAGGATCAAGAACGTAAAGGCGATCACGACCACGGTCACGACAATGGCGGCGAGCCATTGCAGTGCGGTGGCCAGGATCGGAGTCAAGAAGGATGTCGCCATGTGTGGTTCCCCCCAAAAAGGTGTGCGCGCCTCCGCCCGGACGTTGGCCACCGGGCGTCTGTCGGATCCGTGGACGGGAATGACCCGTTACGTCGACGCCACGTTCGATTCCGGTCGACTGGCATCGGTTGATGTATGCGACGGAGTTTCTGGCTGGCCGGGTTCGACAACGACCGTATCGCCCCCCACGATATCCGTCACGACAACCATAGCACCTGTGGGCAGGCGCAGCTTGCCGGGAGTCACTGCCTTGAGTTCCACGATGCGGTCCTGCATCCGCAATTGCACCTTTCCGACGCCTTCCCCCGCGGGGGGAATCGGGACATACACGTTGCCGTGTTCCCCCAGCGCCTGCTGAATCCTTAAGGTCCCGTCAGACCGGACACGCGTCAGGACCCGCATGAGCCAATGGACACCATACATGGCGGTCCAGCCGGCGGCCACTGCCAATAGGAACGTCACGATCACGTCCATCCCCGCGCTGCTGGCCGCCATGCCGGCCATTCCAAAGAAGGCCAAAGCGGCGATGACCGTGCGAAACGAGATGATACCAAAGATCCAGGTGGACCAGGACTCTTCATGCGTGCCCGGATCCGACGAAGTCCCGGCGTGCGAATCGCCCAGGTGATGGTCGCCACCCCAATGGTGATCAGTGGGCACGTCGTGTGCGAAACCCGTCTCCGACGCCAGTCCCAGTACGGTCATCACGAATTGACATGCCAGGAACGTGCCACCGATGAGTGCGGATAGAAGATAGATTGTTTCCATGATCACCACCCCTTCTTGGGAGTTCACCCTCGTGGCTGTTTCACGCGATCCTGACGATCAGGAGCCGCTGCCCGGAACGCGCCGTCTGCTTCGCGGCATTCCTGCGTCGTCGCGTCACCGTCTTGCTTAGGCAGGTATTCGTGTTGGAACGGGCGACCTTGGAGCGTTTCGCCGGGATGCCTGAATTCTAGCAGATTTCCGGGGCACGGGCAGGAATACCGGCCGGTCCGCTGGCTCGCAAACGGGAAAGGGGTGCCCTGCGTGTTTTGGGGTGATGGGTTAGCGGAAGTCGCGGGATCGGTGTTGCTCGAGCTGTGGTGTCGGTTCCTGGAGAAAGTCGGCAAGGTCCACGATCCGTTCCGCCACCACGTGCGTGACACGGTACTTGCGTTCCAAGCGACCGTACACAACCCAGGCGGGTGACCTTCGGGCCACGACGTAAAAGCGGTCCCAAATCACCTGCCGCACCACCAGGTTCGCCGTTCCGGTTTCGTCCTCCAGGGTGACAAAGGTGATTCCCTTAGCGGTCGAAGGCCGTTGGCGGACGATGACCAGGCCGGCCACGCGGACGGGTCTCCGGTCAGGCAGGTCCTTCAGTTGGCCCGCCTGGGTGACTCGCCGGGCCTGCAGGGAGTGGCGATAGAACGCGATGGGGTGCGCGCGGAGGGAGAGACCCGCCGTGGCATAATCGGTCAGCACCTGATCCAGGGGGGGCAGTTCGGGCAGATCTACCGGCGGTTCTTCTTCCGGGGCCAGCTGGGCAAACAGAGGTCGCTGCCGACCATCGGGCTCCTGGGCCAGGGACTGCCAGAGGGCCTGGCGGCGGTCGGACACCAGCGACGCCAAGGCATCCGCCTTGGCCAGCAGCGCGATGACGGCGCGAGGCAGCCCCGTCCGCTGTGCGAACTCGTGGGGTGAGCCGAACGGGCGGGAACCGCGGGATGACATAATGATGTCACTGTGCCGGCGAGAGAAACCCACCAGCTGGCGGAACCCCAGCCGCAGGGAGTGAGGAGCGGGGGGAGGGGTGAAGGGCAACGCCGTGACCGATTTTCCACCGCAGATTTCAGAGTTCTGCCCCCTCTCCCTCACGCTGCGTGGGGGAGAGGGTCGGGGTGAGGGGGCCAGTGTGCAATCCCACTGGCTGGCGTTCACGTCCACGGGCAAGACTTGGACTCCATGCGCGCGAGCGTCCTGCACCAGCTGCGCGGGGGCATAGAATCCCAGCGGCTGGCTATTGAGCATGGCGGCCGTAAAAAATGCCGGGTAGTGGCATTTGAGCCAGGCAGAGACATAGACCAAAAGCGCAAAGCTGGCGGCATGCGATTCCGGAAAACCGTACTCGCCAAACCCTCGGATCTGGCGAAAGACCTGTTCCGCAAAGGCCTCGTCGAACCCTCGCTCACGCATCCCACGAATCAGCTTCTGGCGGAACGGGTCCATGGCCCCGGTCTTGCGCCAGGCGCCCATGGCTCGCCGGAGCTGGTCGGCCTCGCCTGGGGTGAAGCCGGCGGCCACCATGGCCAGCTTCATGGCCTGTTCTTGAAAGATGGGAACCCCCAGGGTCTTCTCCAGCACCTGGCGAATTTCCGGATTGGCATACTCGACCGGCTCCAGACCGCTCCGCCGCCGCAGGTACGGATGCACCATCTGTCCCTGGATCGGACCCGGACGGACGATGGCCACTTCGATCACCAGGTCGTAGTAATTGCGCGGGCGCAGCCGCGGCAGCATGCTCATCTGCGCACGACTCTCGATCTGAAACACACCCAGCGTGTCCGCGCGGCAGATCATGGCATAGGTCGGACGGTCGTCGGGAGGGATATTGGCCAGCGTCCACTGCCCCCCCGTGTGCCGCTCGATCAGCTGAAAACACTTGCGGATCGCAGTCAGCATGCCCAGGCCCAGGCAATCGACTTTCAAGATGCCCAGATCATCCAGGTCGTACTTATCCCAGCAGATGACCGTGCGGCCGGGCATGGCGGCATTTTCCAGAGGCACCAGTTCACAGAGGGGGCCGCGGGTGATGACCATACCCCCGACGTGCTGCGAGAGATGCCGGGGAAACGTCACCAGCGTTTCGATCACCTCCAGCCACTCACGTCCCTGGCCCGACTCGGGATCCAACCCCACCTGCCGGAATCGATCTGCCAGGTGGTCGTCGTGCCGATACCCTTCAACCTGTTTGGCCAGGGCATCCACGCAGTCCAAGGACATGCCCAGGGCCTGCCCGGAATCCCGGATGGCGGATCGCAATTGATAGGTGATCACTTCGGCGGTCATGCCGGCGCGGTCCCGTCCATATTTGTCATAGAGATACTGCAGTACTTCTTCCCGCCGCTCATGTTCGAAGTCGACGTCGATATCGGGTGCTTCATTGCGTTCGTGGCTGATGAACCGTTCGAAGAGCACATCGGTACGGTCGGGATCGACGGCCGTGATCCCGAGGCAATAGCAGACGGCCGAGTTGGCGGCCGAACCGCGTCCCTGGCAGAGGATTCCGCGGCTGCGGGCGAAGCGGACCAGGTCCCAAACGGTCAGAAAATAGGCCTCGTAGTGGAGGTCCTCGATCAACTGCAGCTCGTGCTGCACCAGCTGACAGACGCGAGACGGCACCCCCTGCGGATAGCGCCACCGAGCCCCCTGCCAGGTCAAGTCCCGCAGGTACTCATGGGCCGGCTGGCCATCGGGGGCAAGCTCCTCGGGATATTCATAGCGGAGCGAGTCGAGAGAGAAGTGGCAGGCCGCGGCAATCTCCAGGGTGCGGTCCAGCGCCTGGGGGAATTCCGCAAAGAGCCACTGCAGGGTCTTCCGCGGTCGCAGGTGACGTTCCGCGTTGACAAAACGCCTCAGACCCAATTGGGACACAGTGGTCCCCGTGCGTATGGCGGTCAGCACATCCTGCAGCCGTATCCGCTCGCGATCGTGATAGTGCACATCTCCCGCCGCCACCAGTGGCAGCCGCGTCTCTTGTGAAAGTTGCATCGAGGACCGCAAGGCCTGGCGATCGTCAGGACCATAGTGCAGTTCCGCCAGCAGGCAGGCCCGTTCGCCGAACAGATCTCGATAGCGATGCCAGTCCGCAAGCCGCGAGGCGGTTTCCGCGGCTACGGCGTGGGATGGCCAGGCGGTTCTGGCCATCACACCTGCCCGCAGGCCGTGATGATGTGCCGCCAGATCGGAAAAATACAGCTCACAGGCGCCCTTGACCGTGCGTCGCCGCCCCAGCGTGATCAGCCGGGAAAGACCGGCATAGGAAGCCCGATCGGTGGCCCACAGCACCACGGGCGAGGCGTCCCGCGGATGCATTTCGGCCCCCACAATCAACTTCAGACCCACCTCCCGGGCCACCTTGTGTGCCTTGACCACTCCGGACAGGGACTCGCGGTCGGTCACCGCCAACGCCTCGTATCCCAACTCGGCCGCACGGCGAACCAGCTCCTCCGCGTGCGAAGCCCCCTCCAAAAAAGAAAAGTTCGTCTTGCAGTGCAGTTCGGCGTAACGGGCCGGCCGTGGCGGTCGCGGACCTTGCGGGAACATGTTCTGGCCTTTCGTGGGCATACACCGATCGCGCAGGCGGTGGCCGGCGGCGGCTGCACCGAATTTCCCCCCCCCCCCCCGGACGGAGACCGGGAAGGAATCCGCTGCGCCATGTGACTATACATAAGTTCATGTAATGCCTCAAGGGGATCCCTGGGACGGGGGATTCTGAGGTCGAGGGGCACCACGATGTCGTGGAGGCGCCCCGGTTCGCCGCGTCTTCGCCTCCCTGCGCAGGCGCGTGCCGCATGGATCTCCTACTCGCACACGAGTAAAATCCCGACACGAGAGGGACCCCATGACGGAATCACCAACTCAACCGACGACCGAGAGGCCCGAACCGGCCTCCCGTCCGCGACCTGCCGTCCTGCCGGAAATACGCAACTGGTGGGTGGCCATGAGTATCGCCATTGTCATGATTGTGCTGGCCCTGATTGGCGTCGGGATCTCCACCACGAGTGGCCCCCGGTCTGCGGCCACATTCTGGATCGCGTTGATTCCACTGTACGGTGCGCTGTGCGTGGGGGCTGCCTGGGTACGTGGCTGGCATGATCGGGTCTTTGATCTGCGGATCATTCTGCGACAGATCTTTCACTGGCTGGGAATCGCGATCGCGGTGGGCCTGGACTACTACATCCGCGACACGGGGGAAGAGACCGGCGCCACGTCCGGATTGACGGCATTGCTACTCCTGGCGCTGGGCTGCTATCTGGCCGGCATTCACCTGGAGCCCGTCTTTATTTTCGTGGGGGTCTTGTTGTCGTTAACGCTCGTCTGCGTCGTGAAATTCGAGCAATTTCAATGGGTGATCTTTGTGGCAGGAGGTTTGACCATTGCGCTGATGTTCACCCTGCGCCAGGTACTGGGTCGAACCCGAGGCGCGTCACCGGGTAGCGGGGCATGAACCTCACTGCGGCCTTTGTGGGACTCCACCTGGCGGTCGAATTGGCCATCATCGTGCGTGTGATCCTGCGGCCGCATCGGAATCCGGCCTCGCGGATTGCCTGGGTAACGGTCATCGCGGCCCTGCCAGTCCTGGGGATTCTCTGGTACCTGCTGCTCGGGGAAACGTCGATTGGCCGCAAGCGGATCGCTCGCATGCGGCGGGTGATCGAGGAGATGCCGGGCCCCCCCCCGACCGTCCCTGGCGCCGAAGACAACGTCAAGCCGGGCATTCCCCAGCGCTACGAACACCTTTTTCGACTGGGAACGTCGATTAGCGGGTTTGAACCGGTGGGGGGCAATTCAGGCCGCTTGCTCCCCGATTCCAATGCCACGATCGACGCGATGGTGGCGGATATCGATGCGGCGACCGAGTCCGTGCACCTGCTCTTTTACATCTGGCTGGCCGACAACAATGGGCAGAACGTCATGGCTGCCGTGGAGCGGGCTGCGCGCCGCGGGATCACGTGCCGCGTCATGGTCGACGGACTCGGGTCACGGTCGCTGATCCGTTCGCGGCATTGGCGCTCCTTGCAGGATGCCGGCGTGAGACAAGCGGTAGCACTCCCGATTACCAGCATTTTGCAACCGCTTCTGGGGGGTCGTGTCGATCTGAGGAATCACCGCAAGATTGTGGTGATTGATGACCGCGTCAGCTACTGTGGCAGCCAGAACTGCGCCGATCCCGAGTTCCTGGTCAAGGCCAAATTCGCACCCTGGGTCGACGCGGTCATCCGCTTCGAAGGCCCGATTGTCCGGCAGAATCAGTACTTGTTCGCCAGCGATTGGATGACCTATGCCAATGAGAACATCGACGAGCTCTTGAAACGGCCGGTAACGGCCGCCGGCCTGGGATTCACGGCCCAGGTCATCGGCACGGGGCCCACCAGCCGGCATTCGGCCTTGCCCGACCTGTTCGCGGACCTTTGCTTTACCGCTCGGCAGGAACTGGTGATTTCGACACCGTATTATGTACCGGACGAGGCGATGCAAAATGCCCTGTGCGCGTCGGGCTTTCGAGGCATCCGCACATCGATCATCTTTCCGGCGGTGAACGATTCGTGGGTAGTCGGCGGGGCAAGCCGCAGTTACTACAAGGAACTCCTGGATGCCGGGGTGAACATCTACGAGTATGTTGGTGGATTGCTGCACACGAAGTCGGTGACGCTGGACGGCGAGGTGACCTTGATTGGCTCCGCTAACATGGACCGCCGCAGTTTTGACCTGAACTATGAAAACAACATCCTGTTTTGCGATGCGGAGTTGACGTCGCAGGTTCGTCAACGGCAGCAGGTGTACATGGACCGTGCGCGGGCGGTAACCCTGAAGGGTGTCTCGTCGTGGTCCGTGCCGCGCCGTTTGTGGAACAACAGCCTGGCCATGCTGGGGCCCATCCTGTGAGCTGCCCGGGGGTGAACCGTTTGTCTCTCGTCCCACGCTTCACCGCGGGCGGTAGCAGCTGCGGACTGTTCCACCGAGGGGCAGCCTTAGCGACGGAGTCATTCCGATGACGCGACTTGCCATCCCGACGTGCGGACCTGTTCATGGAGAGGTCCGTCCTCCGGGCTCGAAGAGCATCACCAATCGCGCCTTGGTCTGCGCGGCGCTGGCCGAGGGGACGTCACGGCTGCGGGGGGCGCTCGATAGCCAGGACACCCGTGTCATGTGCGATTGCCTGGTGAAGCTGGGGATCCCACTGAATGCCGGGAGTGACAACATTATGTCAGTTACCGGCCAGGGCGGGCGGCTGCTGGCCGGGCCACTCGACCTGTGGGTGGAGAACAGCGGCACCACGGTGCGGTTCCTGACCGCAGTCGTGAGCCTAGGGCATGGCCACTATCGGCTCGACGGCAATGCCCGGATGCAGCAGCGGCCGATCGCTGACCTCCTGGCCTCGTTGGGGCAGCTGGGAGTCGATTGCCAATCCGAGCGGAAGAATGGCTGTCCCCCCGTCCTGGTACAGGCAAGCGGATTGCCGGGGGGCCGGGCGACCATCGTGGGACAGTTGTCGAGCCAATACCTCAGCGGCTTGCTGCTCGTCGCGCCCTACGCGCGCACCGCGGTCCAGTTGCGACTGACCTCACCCTTGGTGTCGGCTCCCTACGTGGAAATGACGCGCCAGGTGATGGCCGCGTTTGGGGCAGAAGTGAACTCGCACGAAGCCGATTGCTTCCAGGTAGCGCAGGGGGGCTATCGAGCGCGAGAATTTGAAATTGAGCCGGATGCGTCGGCTGCCAGTTATTTCTGGGGGGCGGCCGCGGTCACGGGAGGTAGGGTGACGGTACCCGGGTTGACGCGGTCCTCGCTTCAAGGCGACGTCGCCTTCTGCGACGCACTCGCCAGAATGGGCTGCCAGGTCGTCGAATCGCCGAAAGGGTTGACGGTGCACGGCGGCCCGCTCGTCGGGATCGATCTCGAGATGCGGGACATCAGTGACACGGTTCAGACACTGGCGGTCGTGGCACTTTTCGCGGAAGGCCCCACGACGATTCGCGGTGTCGCACATATCCGCCACAAGGAGTCGGATCGCATTGCGGACCTCGCCAGGGAATTGCGAAAACTGGGCGCTGCGGTGGAGGAATTGCCGGACGGACTGCGGATCCAGCCGGGGCCATTGCGCGGCGCGGTGCTGAGCACCTATGATGACCACCGGATGGCCATGGGCCTCAGTCTGGCAGGCCTGCGCACCCCCGGCGTCGTGATCGAGGATCCCGACTGCACGGTCAAGACCTACCCCGGGTACTTTTACGACCTGTCGCAATTGTGTGGATTTGCGCTCCATGCCGAGCACACCTAGAGCCTATCCGCGTACCGAAAGCCCCCCTCACCCTGCCCTCTTCCCCGAAGACGGGGGTGCGTGTTGAGCGTGCCAGCAGCGTGGCAGTGGGGACGCGGACGAAAGCCCCCAACGTCAGTTGGGGGATCGTTCCGCACCTCACCTAAAAGTCGGCACCGAGGGACTTCTTCGGCCGAGCGAGCGACGAACCATGGGTTCGCGCCCCTCGAGGCCGAAATCAACGCCCCCCGGACGATTCGATGGCTGCCATCGGACGATTGCGGCCTCGGCAGCGTGCGCAGGGATGGATCCCGTACGGCTCGGCCGCTGGAATCACGTATGGTCTCCAGGCCAGGTCAAGGCGGAACGTATCACCCGACTCACGTCGGGTGCATTCAGGCGCTTTGACGTCTAGCCTGAAGTCATTCCGTGCAAGCCCACCGGCTGCAGGACTGTGGGCCAGGCGGTCCGTCGAATGTCTGCCTGGCGCGCCGATTCATCTTGACTTGCGCGAACCGGCGAGTATGCTCAGCGTTGGCTGCGCAGACGCCTGCGAAGTGAATTCCAACCTTGGGATCAAGTTCTGCTTCGGGGGCATTGGAATGGATCGCCGCGCATCCGGACCTGCGTGGCCGACGGACAGCTCACATCCGATCGATCGATTTGGTCGCACTGCCAAGGAGGTGTCTCATGACAAGTTTCTCGCAAGCTGGTGTCCACTTTCTTCGAGTTCCGTACCTCGTGATGGGTCTGGGGCTCGCGATCTGCATCGCTCGACCGGCACCCGCCATCAACATCACCATGGTCTTCAATGGCGGGGCCAGTGAGGCGCCGTCCTTCGACCCCGCGGGGACCGCACTGAACGATCTCTTTGACTACGCCGAGCTGTTCTACCAGGATGTCTTCGAAGACACGCACAATATCACCATCAATTTCTGGTACGAAGACCTGGATGGCCTGTTGGGAGTGCACTCTCTCGTGAACCAAGGGGGTGCCCCCAATCGCGAGACGGAGGCAAATATTCGCATTGATACGCGGGTGGGACTCGGGGGCGCCGTGCGGGACTGGTTCATCGATCCCACGCCCGATGGAAACACGGAATTCACCATGCAGCAGACGCTCTGGCGGGACCTGAACGCGACCCAGCAGAGCGACTTCTTCAACAACTTTGGGGCCAACATTCCCGACACGTTCGAAACGGCGTTCACGGGTACTGCCACGGCCGGGGGGGGCGCCGCGGGCATCACCGACATGCTGAGCGTGGTGTTGCACGAAGTAGGGCACGCCTTGGGAATGTCGTCCGCGAACAACTCGACGATCGCGCAAACGGGGGACCTGGACTACGATTTCAATTCCGCCTTCGTCTTTGGCCAGACACTGGCCGCCGAGGTTGCCGACGGATCAAACATCGCGCATCTTGACAACGCCAGTGCGCTGATGACCCCCAGTATTGGCACCGGGATTCGGCGATTGCCGAGCCATACGGACCTCTTTTCGATGGCGTCCGGACATTTCTACGCCAACTTGGACGTTCCGCGCCGGGAATACTATGGGGGCACGGACTGGAATACGGACGGGAACTGGAGCGGTGATACGGTGCCAGGCATCGCGGACGATACGTACGTGCGGAACCCGGGATCCATCGTGACTTCCAACCTCAGCGCCAACGGATTTGCTGGGAATCTCTTCGTCAGTGAGGGGGGCAATGTCGACACGGAATCGTTCAAGCTGGATGTTGCGGACACGGTAACCATCTCCGATCTCGATTCCGATATTTTTGTACAGACCGGTGGAGAGCTGGAGGCTTCGACGATTCGTGTCGAGAATGATGCCGAATTGAATGTGAATGGCGGACTGGTGGATGCCATTACCATCCAGTTGATCCAGGGGACAACGTCGACCTATCTGCAAGGGACGGGAGGTACGATTGATGTCCAGACCACGTTGAACAACAACGCGACCGTGCGCGCGTCCTTTGGCGGTTCCCTCACCTTCACCTCGTCTGGGGCGGCCGTTTGGGACCTGGACGGTACCACGGGGAATGGCGTGGTTCAGGCCGTTGTCGGGGATCTCAACTTCGCCAGCGGCTCGATGTTGGATGCCTTCGATGGCAGCATGGATATCGGCGACGCCACCGCGGTGCGCACGTTGACCATGGCGGAACCGTGGTCCTTGGGCGCCGGCGGCGTGATTGACATGGCGGGGGGGGCCCTGGTCGCCGAGCGGGCCCAGCTCAATGGCGGTACGATGACCGCTACGGCCGGCAATGTGAACGCGATCGGGATCGCCCATATCAACGCACCCGTCGTGCTGGGCGGGTCCGTCAACGTGAATGCCGCGGACGGCGGGGTCCTGGAATTCAATGGGGCCACCTCGGTGGGGAGCGGCGACTTCAATGCAAGCACCACGGGTCAAATCGAATTGGAAGGGGTAACCACCTACACGGGCGGCTCCGTGAACGTCGCGGGCGTCGTGCAGCAGAACGCCGATGCCTCCGTGGTGGGGGCCACCACGATCGCTGGCTCGCGATTTGACCTCGATGGTGATACCGGCGCGGGAGTCGACTGGACGGTCAGCAACGGGGCCTTCGTATTGAACGTCGACAGTATTGAATCTGCGGGGGCCGGCGGGTTCTTCGACGGGTCGATCACCGTAAATAGTTCCATCCTGGTCCCCGCGAGCTTGACCGTGAATCTGACCGGGGACGTCGAGTGGACCATGGCCGGGACGCTCAATACCAATGGGGCCGCGGACCCCTTCATCGTCTCGACGATCGGCGCCGGGACCCCGTTCAACCTGACCGGTACCGCCAATGTCTCGGGAAATGGCTCCTGGAACGCGCGGGTCGACATCAGTGGCACGATCAACACGGTGAACGCCGCCTCGACGCTCCGCCTGACCGGCGGAACGCTCGCCGACCCGAACCGATTGCAGGGAGGATCGATCCTCGGGCCAGGGACCTTGTCCGCCACGGTGAACGATGCGCTCGTGGGCTTTGGCACCATCAGCACGCGTGTCAACTTCCTCAACGACGCGGAACTTCGAGCCGACAATGGCACGTTGAACCTGACCGGCGTGATCAACGACGTGGGGATCATCGGCACGGCCGATGCCGACGGGATCCTGAACGTCGGCCTGTCCTGGAACACTTCCGTGGCGAATCGGCTGGAACTGCTCGGCGGAGAGGTTACCGGCGCGTCGATCACCAACGACGGCCTGACTTCAGGCAACGGACAGATCACTGCCAACGACTTCGTGAACAATGCCGTGACGTCCGCGGTTGGTGGCACCCTCGTCCTCAATTCGACCACATTTCCGGACCTGGACGGTGTGTCAGAAACTGGCGTCATCAATGCCGTGGATGGCAACGTACTCGTTCCAGGAGTGTTTGGGTTTACATTCGCTTTTGATGGCACGATCCACGTCGGAAATGGGCGTACATTTCGGATGCCTGCCACGAGCATCCAGAACGCCGGGACCGTGAATCTGACATCGGGGGAATTGAGTGCCCTTGGAGTCAACCACGTGGGGATACTCAACGTCAATCCTGGGATTTCAACGTTGACCGAATTGGGAAATGGGATTCAGTTTCTCAACGCCAGCGTCACGAACCTGAATGGCGACCTGAACCTGGTCGGCAACAGCTTGATCGCGGCCGGAGCGAGCATCAGCGGTCCCCGCAATCTGATCGTACCGGCCGGCAGCACGCTTCGCATTGCCAATGGTGCGGTCGTGGATGCAGGCATCCACAACAGCGGACGGGCCGAGGTCGGCACATCGCCTGGCATCGCGCTGGTGGATTCGTTTACCCAAACTGCGGCGGGGACCTACGAGGCGGAAATCGATGGCGTTTTGGTGGGAACCCAATACGATCAACTACAGGTAACGGGAAACGCCACTCTCGCGGGAACGCTCGACGTGCTCATCAATCAGAATGGGGGCGCCTACGCCGATCCCGCTGTCCCGGGAACATTTCACGCATTTACCTTGATCGCTGCGGGGAGCGTTTCACCTGATTTCGATACGGTGAATTATGCTGGGGCAGCCCTGGTCCCAGAGTTTGCGCCGGAGCCCGATGGAGACTTCGTGTCCCTGGCGAGCTGCGGTCTGTTTCGCATCATGGACTATTCGGCCACCGACGTGCAACTCATCAACTACCGCGCCTTGAGCGGTGACGCAAATGGAGACGGATCGGTCGATGGGAGTGACTTCAATCTCTGGAACTCCAGCAAGTTCCTGGTCGGAACTGATTGGAGCACGGGGGACTTTAACTGCGATGGAAGCACCGACGGCACCGATTTCAATATCTGGAATGCCAACAAGTTCACCAGCGTTGCCTTGCCCCGTACCGCAGATACACTCCTCGTGAGTCAGGGGCTTTCCGTGGGGGTCGTTCCGGAGCCAACCGGGTGGTTCCTGATGGCATGCGGGCTGTGCTCGCTCGCCGCCGTCCGACGTCGTCCGGGCCCTCGACCTTGGGGCAGCCCTGGTGACCGTACGCCGTGACCTCTCCTTGGCAGACATGCCCTTGTCGCGATGGCAGGGTCTGTGTCGAAGGGGACGGTTGTCGGGCATGATCAGGCCCCTTGGGGATGGCCAGGGGGCCGTGAAGGTGCGTCACGCGGGGCTTGCACGCACGTTCTGTCGTGACGCAACGTATCCCCTCCTCGATGTGGCCTACGCTTGTGCAGGCCAGTCTCCGGAGGGGGATTCATGTTGCACGATCCCGCGAGTCCATTGCCACCGGTCCTATTTCGACCGCTGGAATTGCTGTTTGCCCCCGGACTCAGCGACGATGCCGGTCCGAAGCACGCGGTTCCGGTATTGCACCTGATCAACGGACAGCACTTTTCCGGTGCCGAGCGCGTGCAGGACCTCCTCGGCCTGAACCTGCCTAATTTTGGCTTTTCGGTTGGCTTTGCCTGCCTGAAGCCCGACCGTTTTCCGGCGATGCGACGATCCCAGGACTGCCGCCTGTACGATGTGGGCATGCGGCACAAATGGAACCTCTCCGTGGTGCGGAAGCTGGAACAACTCGTCCGGCAAAAGGGATATGAGCTGTTGCACGCACACACTCCCCGGACGGTCATGATCGGCTCCATGCTTGCGCGGCGAACGGGCCTGCCGCTGATCTATCATGTCCACAGTCCGGCAGGCCGGGATTCGACACGTCCGTGGGCGAATTGGTTGAATCCATGGATCGAACGCTGGAGCATTCGACGTGCTGCGCACCTGGTGACGGTCTCCCACAGTCTGGCGACCTACATGCGAGAAACCATGGGAGTATCGGAGACCGCGATCTCTGTGGTCCCCAACGGTGTGCCGGTTCCGCAGCGCCAGCGCGGGGCTCAGTCGCCGACCGAACCTTGGACGATTGGTACGATCGCACTCTTTCGACCTCGCAAGGGAACGGAGGACCTGTTGCGAGCCATGGCCCTGCTGCGGGACCGGGGCCGACTCGTACGCCTCTGCGCGGTGGGAGAATTCGAATCGAGCGACTACGAACGCGAAATCAAGCAACTGACAGCCGAACTCGGCATCGCCAACCAGGTTCAGTGGACCGGATTCACCCGCCAGGTCGATATCGCACTTGCTACGATGGACCTCTTCGTGCTGCCCAGTCGTTTCGGTGAAGGGCTGCCGATGGTGGTGCTCGAAGCCATGGCCGCAGGGGTCCCGGTGGTCGCCACACGGGTGGAGGGTGTACCGGAGGCCATCCGCGATGGGCAGGATGGAATCCTCGCAGTGCCCGCGAATCCCGACGACCTGTCTCGCTGCATCGAACAATTCGTGTGCGGCGACGTGGACTGGCTCGCCATGCGCTCGAGCGCGCTCGAGCGGCATGCACGCCACTTCTCGGATGCGGCCATGGCCCGCGGTATCGCGGCCGTGTATCAGACGGTCCTGGGCAACTGACCGTCAGAGTTCGAACTGGAAGCGGCGTTGCCGTTCATCCTGTTCTGCCAGCGGATTCAGCTCCCGATACAGCAGGCTCGGTTGAATGTCCGTGTTGAACTGATACTTCTCGCTGGTGTACTCCGTGACGGCCCCCGCCAATTGGTGGTAGAAGATCTGACAGATGGGCACGCCGGGGTAGATGCGGACAGGCTGCACGGCAAAGAGCTCCAAGGTCCAATAGCCGCAAAAACCGACATCGCCGAACCCTGCTGTCGCGTGGACGAACAGTCCCAAGCGCCCGACCGATGATCGACCTTCGATCATCGGCACCAGATTGTGGGTCTCCGTACGCTCGGCGGTGCGCCCCAGGTAGATCTGATCCGGCTTGAGTACCAGGCCCGATTCCGGAATTTGGATGCGCCGGGTGCGGTTCATCTTGCGCATGTCCAGGACGACTTCTTCGTAAACCATGATTTCGTCATGGAGCGTCAAGTTGTAGCTGTTGGGGTTCAAATGCTCCTTGCGAAACGGCTCGATCAGAATGTTGTGACCCAACTGGCTCAAGATTTCGTCGCCCGAAAGAATCATGGGAAGTGCTCCAGCGAGAGGCTCAATTGGTTTGGCGGACACCGATTTGAGGACAAAGTTTCAGCAGACCGCATTGGTGACAGAGGGGCAGGCGTGCCCGGCAGACACGCCTGCCATGGTGGATCAAGCGATGGGAAAACTGGATCCATTGTCCACGAGGCAGCAGTTTCATGAGATCGGTTTCGATCTTGACCGGATCGACATGGCTGGTCAGACCGAGGCGTCGAGTAATCCGCTTGACGTGAGTGTCCACGACGACGCCCGTCGGTAGACCAAAGGCCGTTCCCAGGACGACATTGGCCGTCTTTCGGCCGATCCCCGGCAGGCGGACCATCGCATCCAGGTCGCGAGGCAGCTTGCCATCATACTGGTCCACCAGAATCTGGCAGCACTTGCGGATGTTGTGGGCCTTGTTGCGGAAAAACCCGGTGCTGCGAATCAGCCCTTCCAGTTCCTCTTGCGGAATTCGGGCGAAATCCTGGGCGGTGGCACATCGCCCAAACAGGGGGCCGACGACCTGATTGACTCGTTCGTCAGTGCATTGTGCCGACAGAATGGTGGCAATCATCAACTGCAGCGGGCTGTCGAATTGCAGCGCACAGTCGGCATCGGGATAGTCGTGTCGCAGTCGCCGGGCGACGCGGAGTGCAACCGACCTGGTATCCAAGATCCGTGCCATGATCAAGGCGGAATCCTTCCTTATCCCAAGAAACAGGGGGAGGCAGCGAAGTGAGAGATCCTGGGTCCGGCCACGCAGATCACGGCTGTATTGTCGAAGGATTCTCGCGGGCGTCAAGTGTCCAGGCGTGTCGGAAGAGATTGCGAATATCCGTGTAGCGGGCATCGGAGGAAGTGCTACCCAAGACGACGACGATTCGCGATTGGCCATTCCGCACCCCGCTACCTACAAGGCAGGCTCCGGCTGCATCCGTGGTCCCCGTCTTGACACCGTCGAAGCCTTCGATGTCCAGGAGGCGATTGGTGTTTGTCCAACGGATATTACGGGTGTAGCCACCCGGTCCGGTCACGGTGCAGCCGTGATGATGCGTCCCCACGCATTTGCGAAAGATGGGATTCGACATCGCCTGGTGCGTGAGGATGGTCAAATCACGGGCAGTCGACTGATGCGCGTCGCTCGGCAGTCCGTGTGGATTGGTGAAGTGGGTATGGGTCATTCCCAGTTCCGCTGCTGCCGCGTTCATGGCGTCGACAAATTGTTCCAGTCGGCTCCGGGCCTGGGATGCTGGAGGGGCCAATCGCTGGCCAAGATGTTCTGCCAGGGCAACGGAGGCGTCATTGCCCGAGGGGAGTAAGAGTCCGTACAGCAGTTCGCCCACGGGGATCGATTCCCCTTCCCGAACGCCGGATGTGGATCCTTCGGTGCCGTCGGCCCGCTGCGAGAAGGTCACCGATTCCTCCAGGACTTCGGGGTGTGCTTCCGCCCAGCGTGCGACAAGCAACGCGGTCATGATCTTGGTCGTACTGGCAATGGCTCGCGGTTCATCTTCGTGGATGCCGATCAGAAGTCGTCCCGTTTGGCCATCCGCAATGGCCCAGGCCTTCGCCGTCACCAAGGGTGACCCCTTAAGCGGGTCAGGGGATGTACGCGAATGGCCTTCCGCATTGACGATGCTTGGATCGGCAACGGGTTCGTCTTCGGTAATCAGGTTGCCCAGGGCCTTCCACATTTCTGGCCGGACTTCGCCCGACTCGGGAAGCCTCTGTTCTCGTTGAAAACGGAGGACCGCGGTCTGCGTCATGGGTCCAAAGTCGCCATCGACGGAAAGGCCGGGAGAGGGCTGCAGGCGGGCATTGAGCGTTCGCTGCAGCGACTCCACCAGAGGACCGACGGCACCCAGCGCCAGGATTCCATCCGCCGCCGGTGCTTCGTCGTCGGGTTGAAAGTAGCGATAGACGGCCTGTCCGATTTCGGCACACAAGACATTGGCGGCATTGTCGTTTTCTCCGCTCTGGTCCTTGTTCTGGTCAGTCAAGACGCAGATCGCAATGGGCCCGCTGGGTGCTTCGATGATCCCTGCATCGGTCCGGCTGGCGCTGACTTCTCCCGTCTTGTGAGCGAACGTGACGCGGCTCGGCAATCGGCGACCCACCTTCGTCCGGTCGAGGCAAGATTCCAGGTGATGCACCATTTCCGAACTGGCCGACTTGCTGACCAGGGTTCCCTGCTGTAGTCGTTCCAGCAGCCGCACCATTTCCCTCGCGGTGGTGCTCCCCAGACCATATTTCTGACTCCGCTCGGGATCAATCGTCGTATCGCGGCGGAAGACTTTCGAGTTCAGCAGCGTCTCTGGGCATTCCAGTTCCTTCATGTCGCTCCGCACCGTCTCCAGGCCCACCTGGTCGATCACCAGATTCGTCGCCGTGTTGTCGGAAAATGCGATCATCAGATGGATCGCATCGCGAAGCGATATGGTGGTTCCTTGGGAAAAGTGATCCGACAGGATCCCGGATCCGGGAACTTTGTCCTTATCCGTCAGGGTCAATCGCTGGTCCAGCGAGAGCCGCCCTCGATCGATCAATCCGTATGCGGAAACCATGATCGGAAACTTGATCAGGCTCGCCGTCGGCATGGGTACGTCGGCCTGATAGTAGTAGCTGTCCCCCGTACCGAGATGCTTCACCGCGACCGCCACCTTGCCGGCGTGGGCCTGAACGAGCGGGTCGAGCACCGTCCGGAGCTCCTCCCCCGCGACGTACTGGGCACACGTGCCCGTCAACAGGAGACACAGGGCCAGCCGAACGTGATCCCGGGGTCCTTTCCGTGTTCGCCATGCGGAGGCCAAGGAGATGAAGGAACCCAGGGCCGATCGGATCCGGAAGCCGAACATGGTAAACTCGCGTTCGAGGAGTTTCAGGTCAGGTCACCATGTTCGTATCGTAACTCAGTTCTACTTCCAAGGACAGGGAATCGTCGAAGGTGCCATCCTTCTGTCCCCACCTTACGATCGCGGAAAAAAGCGCCGCGTCACGGCCAAGAACTCGTCGGTCGAGCTGACCACTGCGATGTGACGCCGAAACTCACGCGCACCAGGTTGGCCCTGGGCGTATGTTGCGGCGTACTTGCGCATCAAGAATGTCCCCTTCTGCTCGCCAAATCGCTGGACGACCAGCTCGAAGTGCCGGAGGAGGCATCCCTGCTGTTCGTAGAGGTCGGGATCGGCGGGGACGGGCGTTCCGCGGAGCGCCGCTGCGACTTGCGCGAAGAGCCAAGGACGGCCCAGGCAGGCACGTGCGATCATCACTCCATCGACGGCGTGGTCGCGGAAGGCGGCCACGACATCCGACGCCGAAGCCAGGTCCCCATTTCCAATGAGGGGAATTCGCCGCAAGTACGGTTTGATCTCGGAAATCCGCTGCCAATCGGCCTGCCCCTTGAAGTAGTCCTGTGCGGTCCGTCCATGCACGGTGATGGCGGAGGCACCCGATTCCTCTACGACCTGCGCGACTTCGATGGCATTGATCTCGTGTCGCGTGCAGCCCAAACGAATCTTGGCCGTGACGGGCACCGGATGGCAAGCCTCGACGACGCGCGTGATGATCTGGCCCATCCGATCAGGATGCCGCAGCAGATACGAGCCGCTATGTGCGTCTTGCGTTACCTGTTTCACGGGACAGCCGAAATTGATGTCCACGACGGAAACCTGAAAGTCTCGCGCGAGCGACGCGCCGACCCGCGCCAAGGTCTCGGGATGGTTGTCCCAGACCTGCACGGCCAGGGGGCGTGGTTCCTCGCGTACCCCCCACAGGCGGTCGGGGTATTCATGCCGCTCACGGATCATCCAGTCGAAGCTGCGAGCGCTGACCATCTCGGTAGCCAGAAGCCCCGCGCCGCCATACTCCCGCACGACCTGGCGAAAGGCGGCGTTCGTGAAACCCGCCATGGGGGCCTGCAGTACCGGCGGGTCAATCACCGTCGCCCCGAGAACAATGGGGGCCACGACCGGACGATCCGGCGTCGATTCGGCCCCAGCCGTTGCTTTCGCCGCGGAAGTCTCGCATAGGAGGCCCATGTCCGGCATGATGCGCGATATCGGTATCGCCAGCCAAGGGGTGTTACCGGGGAGGAACCTCGAATCCTGGTTCACATGCTTGTGAAAGACCAGGGACGGTTTTTTCATGACGACTGGAATATCCAATTCTCCTGGACGAGACAGCCGCAGTTTTCAAAAAAATCGTCGACGCATTTCTCGGTGGCGCCGGACTGCCCTTTGCCGACATTCTCTCGGCAGAGCGGATCGAACGGATCTTTCAAGAACATGGTGGCCTGCTTGGTCTATTGGCGACGGCACGGCCAATGGGCCAGGGCGGCCAGCGGCCGTCCGGCGTTGTGCGGCCCCGGCTCAATGTAACAAGGCCTATTGACCATGCCGCAGTGAATAAATGGCGTTTACACGACTGCGATGATGGTGTGGTCGTTCCTTTCGCAGGTGCTTCGTGATCGTACCGAAGCTTCCTGCCAGGCTGCCATAGCACGCGTCGTCGGGTACTGTAAACTCCACGGACTTGCCTCGCCAACGGAAGAGACTGGAGGTTATTGCCGAGCACGATCCAAGCTCTCGGCAGCAGCATTGCAAGAATTGAGCGGCGAAGTGGCTGAGGAACTGGAACATAAGCTCATGCAAAAACCGAGAACGCAGTTACGACGCGAATTGCGTAATCACTGCACATGAAGTAACTTACACCCCGACAGTGCCATTCAGTCCTGACACTTTGTGTCATCTCCCGCTGATCGGGCTTTTCGCAGAGCGGTTGCAAAGGCCTCTGCGGCAGTAGTACCTACTCGATCCCTCGAGCGCCTCATCACCGGCTCACGAACCGGTTGATTGGGGCTGATGCTCGGGAACGAAGATGTCCTCGATCCGCAAGGCAAACAGGCTCGCAATCCTAAAGGCCAACGGCAAGCTCGGGTCGTAGCGGCCACGCTCAATGGAGTTGACCGTCTGACGTGAAACACCAAGTTGTTCCGCTAGTTCCGATTGCGACCATTCGCGGCTCGCTCGCAAAGCGGCCAAACGGTTCGTCATCGATACCGCCGCCATGCCAAAGCAATACCCAGAGCGACTAACAACGCCGGCGTCATCAAGATGTCGGGAGGGTCCAGCCGCGGGGTCCATGCCCCAGCCGTCCGCAAGTTGACATACAATCCCGCCAAGGGAATGTACACGATGGCGGCAAACGTCAGCCCCTCCATAACAATCCGCTGCAGCATCTCATCCAGATCCTGCCGCATCATTCGCCAAAACATGGTCGCCGCGACGACAAGTGGCAGAACGGTCAAGAGCGCCAAGGCGATTAAGACCGCAGTCGGCCAAGCAACCGATCGTTGAATCAGCCGAATCGCCAGATTTCCGGCCAAACAGACCAGTATTCCCACGACGAACGTTCCGTACAGGAGCCCCGGCACGGTAGTGTTGGTCGCCGGCCTATGTTGAGAAACTGCCATGGGCCCCTCCTACGAAAGGTGAACTGATAGTATTGTAAAGCGAACTTTACATGTGTCAAGTCGATGTTACACCGGGGACTGTACCAACGACGGCAGCAAAGCTCCCGGACATCGGGACCTCTCCGGCGGAACCGATGAGGCTGGGATGTGCAGGCTGGTCCGATAGAACTGCGGATTTGAAGTGCGAGGTGATGTTTGAGGAAAGTTCCGATGCACTGGGCCTTTACGTCGGCAAAGTGCATGTCGAAGCGCTGTCGATTGGTCCGCCGCCATGGATCAACTGGCTCGTGCCGTTACCAACCTTTGTGACAACATGTTGTCACTTGTTCGGATCGAACGGCGCGGATTGGATTGGGCCGCGGGAACGCATGTGGACTGCGGAAATGTCGTTCCTCCAGACCAACGGCTCGGCCGCGATTGCGTTTAGGGCGCGTTCGTGCATACCGGATAATGGATGGTTACAATCAACGACATGTCAGATGTCACCCAAATCCTGTCGCGAATGGAATCTGGCGACCTAGGGTCCTCCGATCAACTGTTGCCGTTGGTGTATGATGAGCTGCGAAAACTGGCGGCGGCGTGGCTTACCCACGAGAAGCCGGGGCAGACGCTCGAGCCCACGGCATTGGTGCATGAAGCATTCCTGCGACTTGTCGATCCGACCAAGCGCAATCTACCGAATTGGCAGGGGCGCGGCCATTTTTTCGCGGCCGCTGCCGAAGCCATGCAGCGGATTCTCGTCGATAACGCTCGTCGCAAGCGTCGCCCCAAGCATGGAGGCGACCGCATGCGTGTCGGTCTCGAGGACGTCCCGCTCACCGAAGACCGTGCCGATCAGCTGATGGCGCTGGACGCTGCGCTGGAAAAGCTGTCCGCGGAATCGCCCGAGAAGGCAAGTCTCGTCCGACTTCGATATTTTGCAGGCCTGTCGCACCAAGAGGCCGCCTCCGCGCTGGGGATTTCACGAGCCACCGCCGATCGATATTGGGGGTACGCCAAGGTGTTTCTTCACTGTGAGTTGCAGGATGCCGAATAGGAATCCGTTTCTAACAGCCTATCCAAAAAGGGATCAGGCCCCCCGTAATGCGTGTTCATTCGGCGGTGGCGCTGGCGATTCCTCAGGGTCCTGACCGTCCTGACCCCTTTTCGTGAGGCAAACGCCGAAGAAACTCGCCACTGTGTATTGAGGAAGGGATCGGCGGTGGAATCAGCGAAACCAAGCATTGATTCGATTTTCCTGGCGGCGATCGAGCGACGGCCCGATCAAAGGCCCGCGTACTTGGAGGAGGCCTGCGGCCAGGACCAGCAACTTCGTGCACGGGTGGAACGACTTCTGTCGGCCCAATCACAGGTGGCAAGTTTTCTGGAAGCTCCCGCTCCGGAACTGGGAGCGACGATTGACGGGCCCCCCACCGAGCATCCCGGAGCGGTGATCGGCCCCTACAAGCTCTTGCAGCAGATCGGCGAAGGGGGCATGGGCGTGGTGTTCATGGCGGAGCAGACGGAACCGATTGCCCGTCGCGTGGCCCTGAAGATCATTAAGCCAGGCATGGATTCCCGTCAGGTAATTGCTCGGTTTGAAGCCGAGCGCCAGGCGCTGGCCTTGATGGACCACGGCAACATCGCGCGCGTCCTCGACGCCGGCACGACGGTCATGGGTCGGCCGTACTTTGTTATGGAGCTGGTCCATGGGGTGCCCATCACGACCTACTGCGATGACAACTTTCTGGCAACACGGCAGCGATTGGAACTGTTCGTACCGGTCTGCCAGGCCATTCAGCACGCACATCAAAAGGGGATCATCCACCGCGATATCAAGCCCAGCAACGTGATGATTACTCTTTACGATGGTGAGCCAGTCCCAAAGGTCATCGACTTCGGAGTCGCCAAGGCAACCGAGCAAAAGCTCTCGGATCGCACATTATTCACACAGTACGGCACGATGGTTGGGACTCTGGAGTACATGAGTCCGGAGCAAGCTGGAATCAGCGCTTTGGGGGTCGATACCCGCAGCGATGTCTACTCGCTTGGCGTATTGTTATACGAGCTTCTGACGGGCAGTACTCCGCTGGGCAGCAAGCGGGCAAAGGAATCTGCCTATGACGAAATCCTGCGGATGATCAAAGAGGATGAGCCCCCGAAGCCAAGCACGCGTTTGAGTGATTCGGGTGACGCTCTTGTTGCGATTTCGGCCCGCCGGCACACAGAGCCGGCGAAACTGGCGAAATTGCTTCGCGGTGAGCTCGACTGGATCGTGATGAAGGCGCTGGAGAAGGACCGGAGTCGGCGTTACCAATCGGCCAGCGGAATTGGCGACGACGTCCAACGATACTTGAAGGACGAACCTGTGCTGGCTTGTCCTCCCTCGGCCTGGTATCGGCTCTCCAAATTTTTCCGGCGGCATCGGGGTCCGGTGTTGGCGGGTATGCTCTTGTTGCTGGCGCTGACCGGGGGAATCGTCGGGACGACGTGGGGGTTGGTCCATACATCGCTTGCACGTGCCGCGGCCCTGCGAGAGTCCCGAGAGAAATCGATGGCGTTGGCTGCCAAGGAAACCGCGCTCCTCGCCGCCCGTCGCAGCAAGCGACTCGCGGATGCGCAGCTTTTCGAGTCCTACCTGGCGCAGGCGCATGCGGTTCGCTTAAGCGGCCGTCCCGGCCATCGATTCAAAACTCTGGAGGTATTGAAGCGAGCCAACCATTTGGCCCGTGAGCTTCGACTACCCCGCTCCAAATTGGATGAACTGCGCAACGCGGTCATCGCAACGCTTACGCTGCCGGACCTGTATCCGACGGACGCGCGGCAGCCCTGGCCTGCGGATGGATTTGAATGTGCTTTTGACGAGTCCCTTCGCATCTACGCACGTACGGATCAATTGGGAAATTGCAGCGTTCGTCGCCTGGCCGATGATGCTGAGTTGTACCATCTGGCGGGGCTAGGCGCTCGGTCGATTCCTCAATTCTCTCGTGACGGTCAATTCCTGGCAGTCATTCACCTTTCGAAGCGGCATATGCCGGGAATGTCGGGGGTTGAGCTACATGTGTGGTCGCTCGCGGCGGCGGGCGCGCGCCAGATTCTCCGGGAACCGAAAGCACGGTGTGTCGATTTTCATGCCGACGGCCATCAGCTAACGGCTTCGTATAACGACGGCTCAATCCGGACGTTCGACTTGCTGAGTGGCCAACCACTCGGCCTGCCGTTGGCACCCCACACGTTGACACGCGAAATCGCCGTCGCTCGGCATCCCACGGAGCCCCTGGTGGCGGTCAGTTCCTACTTCAAACCCGTCGTCCAGCTCCGCGACTTGAATACAGGAGAAGTGATTGCGACTTTGCCTCAGGATGTTGGCGCCACGAATGTAGCCTGGCACCCCGATGGTCACACGTTGGCGATCGGTTATGGGGATAGCAAGATCATCAAACTCTATGATCGAACAACGCTGGAACCATTCCGGGAATTGGTTGCGGAAAACAAAGGAAACTATCTCACCTTTAATCATGTCGGAGATCGCCTGGCCACCGCCAGCTGGTCGGGCAGAATGGAGCTGTTCGACGTGGGCACCGGTAAGCAGCTCTTTTCCGCGGGGGGTGGTGCACGTCGTTTTAGCGCAGATGACCGGCAGCTCGCCGGTGGAATTTACGAAGGTAAGCTCTGCACATGGCAAGTCGGGGATGGGCGAGAATTCCGCACTTTGATTCGGCAGGCGGTACCCGAAGGTTACTTCCTTGCAGTGGCGTTGCATCCGAATGGACGCTTACTAGCCGCCGGCATGGACGATGGCCTTGGCCTTTGGGACTTGGCGATGGGTAGCGAATTGGCATTCGTACCGCTGGACCCCATCAACCGACAGGGAGTCCGAATGCTTCATTTCGAGCCGTCCGGTGCGCTCTTGTCGGCAAGTGGTAGCGGTTTGCATCGCTGGCCGGTACTCAACGACGCCGATAAACCCGAGCACATTTCTTTCGGACCGCCGGAACGCCTCCTGCCGCGGGCCCATACCTTTGGATACAGCGATGATTGCCGTGTTCTCGCGGCCGCGAACCGTGCGGTCGGAAAATCACAGCCGGAGGCCGGGGGGTGGATTTTCCATGCTGATCAACCCGGCAAGCCGATTCGCATGGATGCCGGCGCGGACATCATGAACATCGCAGTGAGTCCCGACGGCAAGTGGGTGGTGACGAGCACGTTCGCCACGGGTATCGCCAAGGTCTGGAAGGCCGAGGATGGTCAGTTCGTGAAACAAATCTCGGACTGGGGTGTCGACGCCTTGCGGTCCAGCCGCGACGGACGATGGCTCGCAACCAGTCTGTACCAAGGAAAAGTGTTTGCCGTTGGGAGCTGGGAACCTACGGAGTCGGCGGGATCCTTGGATTTTTCGCCGTCCGCCGGACAACTTGTGGCAATGGACCCGGTGGCCGGCGTGACGCCACTCGGTGATCGCACCACGGGGCGGGTAGTGGCCCGACTGGAGAGCCCCGATGCGACGGCAACCATCTTGCACATCCTCTCGCCGGATGGAAGCCAGCTGATCGACGTAGGGAATTCCAAGGTCAGGGGGATTCATGTTTGGGACCTTCGACGGATTCGGCGGCAACTCGAGGAAATGGAGATGGAGGGGGATTGGCCCGCGACGCCTTCGGTGCCAATGACAGGAGACGCCATCCGGCCGATCCAGGTGACCGTCCTGATGGGCGACAGCGAAGAGGCCTCCAAACCCACTGCAGCCGACCGGAGCGCAGGAGTAAAGACTTTGACGGAGGGCGAGAAGCAACAGAACAAATAGACGCCCTGGGCAACCGTATTTGTTGACCTTGCTCGAAGAAGAAAGAGCGGCCGGTGAGTCCCAACCGCGAAGAAGGACACTCACCGGCCCGGCATCTCCTCGGCGCTCGGTTTGCGCGCCGGGGGCGATGACCTTTTTATTGTATCGCAGACCAGAAAGGGAAGACACACGTATGACCAGACTTCGAGCCCTTAGATTCACTGTCACTACATGGACGCTCTTAATGTTTGCCGGATTCGGAGGCATTGCAAGGGTCGCCAACGCACAGTATTCCATCACCGAAGTGATGAGCGGGCTGGTCACCCCACGGGGCCTCACGTTTGGGCCGGACGGTACCTTGTACGTCGCCGAGGCGGGAAGCGGAGGCAGCGGACCAAGCGTTGTCCTTGGGAATGGCGTCACGGCGTTTCTGGGATCGACGAGCGGGTTGAGTAGGCTGCACAACGGAGTGCAGTCGCGCGTATTGAGCGGGTTACCATCGGTGGCCAATGCCACCGGCGGCGAGGCGGGTGGACTGCAGGACATCGTGTTTGACGACGCCGGCCAGGCCTATGGACTCTTTAGCTTCGGATCCGACGCACAGCAGCGCGACAACAATTTGGGCACGGCAGGAGCGGCATTGGGGACGATTGCGAGGCTTCCCCTTGATGGAACGGGATCGCTCCAGCACGTAGCCGACATCGCTTCTCACGAACTCAACTCCAACCCGGCTGGCGGAGGGATCGATAGCAATCCGTATGGATTCGCGAGGACGCCCGACGGCGCCTTTGTGGTTGCTGACGCAGGCGCCAATGATTTTCTCCACGCCACTAGTGCCGGCGTTGTCACCACGCTGGGCGTCCTGCCACCGAGGCCCAATCCGCTGCCGAATGGGCCCCCGTTTTACCAGTCGGTTCCGACTGGGATCACGATCGGACCAGATGACGCTTACTACATTGGTCAACTGACGGGCTTTCCGTTTCCGCCCGGCGCCGCAAACGTTTTCCGTTTCGATCCGTCGACGTCCGTGATGACGGAGGCCTTCACCGGCTTTACGACGATCATCGACCTGACATTCGACAACGCCGGAATGCTGTACGTGCTGCAAATCAGCAGCAATGGTCTCGCCTCACCCATGGGCCCCGGCTCCGGACAACTGCTCCGCATTGACCCGACCACGGGCCAGCGGACAACCATCGCCAGCGATGGTCTGGTATTTCCTGGCGCGGTGACAGCCGGTCCGGACGGTGCGCTGTATGTCACGAACCGGACCAATGCTCCCAGTGGCGGGCAGGTCTTACGCATCGCCCCCGTTCCGGAGCCCTCGTCGTTCCTGTTGGCCGGGTTGGTGGCAACGGCTGGGGCGACGTTCTGTCGCAAGAGCCGACGCCTCGCCCCTTAGACGATCCAGATCACAGGAGTTACACCCATGACGAAAAGTCAACCCATTCACCTCGCCTGCTTGTCGTTGGCGGTAATTGTTTGTCTCGGTATCTCAGCCGCGGATGCCCCTGCAGATGTTCAATATCACATCACCGACCTGGGAACGCTGGGCGGAGATAGCCTGGGTGTCGGCATCAACGCCACCGGACAGGTCACGGGTTACTCTGAGAGCAGTATCATGCGTCGCGCGTCGATCTGGTCACCCACGACGCCCAATGGTGTCAGCGGCTCGCTATATGACCTGGGCACACTCGGCGGTCAATTAGCTGGCGGCCACAGCATCAACGACCGCGGTCAGGTGACGGGCCAGTCCGGTCAGCAGGGTGATACGTCGTTTCGTGCATTCCTCTGGACCCCCACACTGCCCAACGGCTCCAGCGGAACGATGGTCGAACTCGGGTCGTTCGTAGCGGAAAGCAACGCGCAAGGGATCAACGCCCTTGGTCAGGTTTCGGGATACTACGCCACACCCGCATTCGGTACCACTCACGCGTTTCTCTGGACGCCCACGACACCTGGAGGCACTACCGGCACCACCAGCGACCTGGGAACGCTGGGTGGCTCGAGCAGCTACGCGGATGACATCAACGCCAACGGCCAGATTACGGGATTCTCCGAAACAGATGCCGGGATGTTTTTCCGTTCCCATGCCTTTCTCTGGTCGCCGGAGGTGCCCAACGGAGACAGCGGCACCATGGTCGACCTGGGAACTCTCGGCGGCACCTACAGCCAGGGGTTCGACATCAACGCCGGTGGCCAAGTGGCAGGCCTGTCCTCCACGACCGACAGCCTTCAACATGCCTTTCTCTGGACTCCCACCACGCCCGGCGGTCAGAGTGGCACGATGACCGACCTGGGAACTCTGGGCGGTACTTACAGCAATGCGCAGGGAATCAACGTAAGCGGTCATGTAACAGGTTCGTCAACCGGAAACGGCGACATAGATTTGTATGCCTTCTTGTACACGCCCCAGAACGGGATGGTGAACCTGAATTCGCTGATCGATCCGCAATCGGGTTGGGAACTTTCCACGGGCAGCGCCATCAATGATGCCGGCCAGGTCACGGGCATCGGGCTGATGGGTGGCCAGCGACGTGCGTTCCTGCTAACGCCCGTGCCAGAACCGGCAAGCCTGGTGCTCGCCTTTTTGTGTCTGACAATTGTTGCCGTTCTTCGATTCAGACGGTGCCGAAAGGAATTTGTCTTAGTTGCATATCGATGACGGCGACCATGTCGCACGATCCCCTGGAGTGCGGTAGCCCGGTACCGCTTTGGATTTCCCTGGATTTTCTTGGCGACAGTTGGTTCCATTGCTGCGCAAAGACAAAGACAGCGGTACCGGGCTACCGCACTCCAAAGGAATACCATGAACACCCTTGGGGAAACCTGGTGCAACGTGATCGCCACGCGAACCGCTGAACAACAAACACGTTCCCAATGGAGATTCCGCGCCATGACCATTTTTACCTCCATGAAGTCGACTCCAACCCGGCGGCGTCCGCGGGCTTCACGACTGTACCTTGAATCGCTCGAAGAGCGACGGCTGCTGTCGATCACTGTCAACACGCTGGTCGACGAGTTGGACGGCAGCATCGTCGACGGCGACATCTCGCTCCGCGACGCCATCGCGGCGGCACCGTCCGGAGAGACGATCAACTTCGCGATTATCGGCAGGATCAATCTGGCGCTAGGCGAACTGCCGATCCATCGGGATCTCACCATCAACGGCCCTGGGGCAAGTCTCTTGACGATCGAAGCAAACGATCCCACCCCCAACGTCAATAACGGCGATGGCAGCCGGGTGTTCCAAATCAACGACGGAAATTCCGTGGCCGACAAGTCCGTCGCCATCTCCGGACTGACGTTGACCGGCGGGGATATGTTCGGCGACGGCGGCGGCATTCGCAACGCAGAAAACCTGACAGTGACTGGCAGCACGATCTCCGGCAACGTCGCCCATGGCACCTCTGTGACCTGCGGATACTACACCTGCTACTCTTACGACCATGTAGGGGGTGGCATCTGGAACTCGGGCAGCCTGGCCGTGACCGGCAGCACCATTAGCGGTAACGCGGCGACCGGTGGCGGCGGCGGGATCCTCAGCACAGGCAACCTGATCGTGACAAATACCGCGGTCAGTGGCAATTCGTCGGCAAGTCATGGCGGAGGCGTCTCCGCCACCAACCTGGCCGTGACCGGCAGCACCATCAGCGGCAATTTCGCTCAATCCGGGGGTGGCGGTATCTCGAGCTTTGGCAACCTGATGGTGA